>Ga0172372_10006499_pt1 | contig 15932 bp, 13 predicted proteins | sample LakKiv5m_2_FD_114544 | JGI IMG/M metagenome (GOLD analysis project Ga0172372, IMG submission 114544) | Freshwater microbial communities from Kabuno Bay, South-Kivu, Congo - kab_092012_9.5m | ecosystem: Environmental > Aquatic > Freshwater > Lake | place: Democratic Republic of the Congo...
CGTCGATGGTGATGCGACCACCGGCAGCGGAACCTTTGACCTGACGCAGGCTGACTCCCAGTTTGCGGGCAAGTCGTCGTGTGGCTGGACCAGCGGGTGCCGGCGGACCGGCATCACTGTTGGAGGCTGCAGCGGATGCAGGAGCAGGTGATGCTGGTGGAGCAGCGGCCGAGGCCGAGGCAGCAGCTGCAGCTGGCGGGGCTGTTGCGGGTGCCGGTGCTGCCGGTGCAGTGGCGGTACCGGCAGTTTCGATGGTAAGCAGCAGTGCGCCGATATTCAGAGTGGTGCCGGCGGTGAAGTGTACGGCGGTGACTTTACCGGCGACGGGTGAGGGAATTTCGGCGACTGCTTTGTCAGTTTCGACTTCGCAGACGACGGAGCCTTTGGCGATGGTATCGCCGGTTTTGACAGCGACGCTGGCGACATCGACTTTGGCAACACCTTCGGAAACTTCCGGCAGGCGGAATTCGAAGGGTGCACCGGCGGCTGCAGCGGTGGCGGCGGGAGCGGTCGGTGCAGCGGTGGTGGGCGCGGGTGCGGGCGCGGGTGCAGGAGCGGCGGGTTTAGCCGGTGCCGTGGCTGGTGTGCCGGCGGCAGCAGTTTCGATTTCGAGGATGGTTGTGCCGGGGCTGACGGACATACCGGTGCTGATCAGCAGCCGTGTGATTTTGCCGGCGTGCGGGCAGGGAATTTCGGCGACTGCTTTGTCAGTTTCGACTTCGCAGATGATGGCGCCGGCTTCGATCACGTCACCTTCCCGGACGCGAATGTCAGCGACATCGACGGAGGTGACACCTTCAGAGACTTCCGGAAGTTTGAATTCGATGGCCATGTGAGGAATGACTTCGGAGAGAAGGGAGAGAGATCGGAGTGTCGGCCGGGGCAGTTCAGTCGCCGGTGATCAGCCGGCGACCGGGACCTGCAGCGGAATCCTACGCATTCAGCGGGTTAATTTTTTCCGGATCGATACCCAGCTGCTGCAGGACCTGCGGCAGTCGGGCGGCATCGAAGGCCTGAACGTTCGCCAGGCCTCGCAGGGCGGCCCAGGCGGTGCATTCTGCATCGATCTGGAAGTGTCGTCGGAGTTCCGGTCGAGTTTCGCTGCGTCCGAATCCATCGGTACCCAGCACGATATAGTTGGCTGGCATCCATTCACGGATCTGGTCTGCCACGAGGCGAACGTTGTCGCTGGTGGAGATGAACGGGCCCTGAATTCCGGCCAGCGTGCGTTCGAGGAAGCTGGTGCGGCGGGGCTGATCCGGGTGCAGGTCGTTCCAGTGCTGGCAGTCCATGGCATCGCGTCGCAGTTCGCTGTAGCTGGTGATGCTCCAGACGTCGCAGCCAATGTCGAATTTCTCTTTCAGCAGCTGCTGAGCGCGAATGGCTTCGCGGAGAATGGTGCCGCTGCCAAACAACTGCGGTCGCACGGTCTGGCCGCTGCCGCTGTCGGTTGAGCTGAAGCGGTACATGCCTTTCAGAATGCCTTCGATGACATCCGGACGATCGGGCATGGGCGGGTGAGCGTAGTCTTCGTTGTAGACGGACAGGTAATAGAAGATCTCTTCACCTTCCGCGTACATGCGACGCAGCCCGTCCTGCACGATGACAGCCAGTTCGTAGCCGTAAGCCGGGTCGTAAGACCTGAGTGACGGGACTGTGGTGGCGATCAGGTGGCTGTGTCCGTCTTCGTGCTGCAGACCTTCACCGTTGAGAGTGGTGCGTCCCGAGGTGCCTCCGCAGAGGAATCCCTTGACGCGGGTGTCTGCGGCGCACCAGATCAGGTCGCCGACTCGCTGAAACCCGAACATGGAGTAGAACACGTAGAAGGGCACCATGTTCAGGCCGAGGTTGGCGTAGGTTGAGCCAGCGGCGATGAACGAGCCCATGGCGCCGGCTTCGTTAATGCCTTCTTCAAGGAGCTGTCCGTTGCGGGCTTCCTTGTAGAACATCGTGCTGCTGGCGTCGACGGGCTCGTAGAGCTGTCCCTTGCTGGAATAAATTCCGCAGAGAGCGAACAGGCCTTCCATCCCGAATGTGCGCGCTTCGTCGGGGATGATTGGTACGATGCGAGGTCCGATGGCTTTGTGGCGAATCAGACCGCGGACGATGGTTCCCAGTGCAAAGGTGGTGGAACCTTCAGCACCGTCACTGCCTGAGAGCAGCGGTTTGGCATCAAACAGCTTGTCGTCCAGGGAGGGAATATCGAGTCTTTCGGTGCAGGTCTGACGCTGCGGGACATAACCGCCCATGGCAGCGCGACGTTCCTGCAGGTACTTCATTTCCGGGCTGTCAGGAGCCGGCTTGTAGAACGGCAGTGTTTCGATTTCGGCATCACTGATTGGCAGGTGGAACCTGTTGCGGAACTGTTTGAGTCCGTCGAGGTTGACCTGTTTCTGGTTGTGAGCCACGTTTTTGCCTTCGCCGGCTTCACCAAGTCCGTAACCCTTGACTGTTTTGGCAAGGATCACGGTGGGCGCACCTTTGTGGGTGACTGCCGCGTGATAGGCTGCGTAGACCTTTTCAGGGTCATGTCCGCCACGGCGGATCACTTCGAGGAAGTGGTCTGACAGGTTTTCAACCATTTTCAGCACTTCGGGATCGGCACCGAAGAAATGTCCGCGAATATAGGCGCCGTCGGAAACGGTGTACTTCTGGTACTGACCGTCAACCACCTCACCCATGCGTTTCACCAGTCTTCCGTTGACATCGGCATCCAGCAGCGGATCCCAGTCTGTACCCCAGATGACTTTGATCACGTTCCAGCCGGCACCGCGGAATGCGGCTTCCAGTTCCTGAATAATTTTACCGTTGCCGCGAACCGGGCCGTCCAGTCGCTGCAGGTTGCAGTTGATGATCCAGGTGAGGTTATCGAGGTTTTCGCGGGAAGCGAGTGTGAGGGCGCCGAGTGATTCGGGTTCGTCACATTCACCGTCGCCAAGGAAGGCCCAGACGCGAGATTTGGACGTGTCCAGCAGGCCACGATGTTCCAGATAGCGGAGGAAGCGAGCGTGGTAGATGGAGCAGATCGGACCGAGTCCCATGGAAACGGTTGGGAACTGCCAGAAGTCCGGCATCAGCCACGGATGCGGATAGCTGCTGAGTCCACCGCCGGCCGGCAGCTCGCGGCGGAAATTTTCCAGATGGGATTCGGAGAGACGACCTTCCAGGAAGGCACGGGAATACATGCCTGGCGAAGCATGGCCCTGGAAATAGACCATGTCCCCGGTGTGTTCACCCGTACGACCGTGGAAGAAGTGGTTTTGGGCAACTTCGTAGAGGGTGGCTGAGGAAGCGAAGGTGGAGATGTGCCCGCCGATACCCTTGTAATGGGTATTGCCGCGGACGACCATCATCATGGCGTTCCAGCGAACGATGCTTTTAATGCGTCGTTCCATTTCCCGATTGCCTGGGAAACGCACCTGTTTGGAATGGTGGATCGTGTTGATATAGGGGGTATTGGCGGTGAAGGGCAGCATGACGCCGCGTGAGTAGGCGCGTTCCTGCAGTGACACCAGCAGCGATCGCAGTCGCTCGGGCCCGTAACGGTGCAGAATGTCCTCCAGTGACTCGTACCACTCTTCAAGTTCTTCAGAGGCAATCCCGGAGACACCCATCGCCGACTGATTCTGCATTCGAATCCCCAAAAACTATTTTTCACCCGGTCAGGTACCCGGCCCCGTACGAAATCTGACCCGGCGCCTGGGGCAAGCTGCCCAGGAGCGGAGGAGTTTCCGTAGAATCGGCCGATTGTATGGTTCGGGCGGGTCCCATTCAATCCGTTCTGTGCAGACAGACACCGGGTTCCACAGACTGGACGTGATTTTTCCGATTGCGGGCGTCAAGAGGCCGGAATTCTCAGCAGATTCCGCCAGACGATCGGGAAAACGTGCACCCTGCCGGGTGCCGGCTAGTTTGAATTCTCGGAGATCCGGCGAATCCGGCCGCCGATTCTTCGCAGTTTTTCATCAAACTGCTGGTAGCCGCGGTCAAGGTGGTGGATGCGGTGCAGCACGGTGGTGCCTGTAGCGGCCAGACCGGCCAGCACGAGTGCTGCGCTGGCGCGGAGGTCGGTGGCGATCAGAGGGGCCCCTGAAAGCCGGGGAACTCCGCGAATTTCCGCCTTGTTTCCACTGATTCGGATATCGGCACCCAGTCGCACCAGCTCGGCGGCGTGGCGGAATCGTTCGGGGAACACGCTGTCGGTAATACTGGATTCTCCTGAGGTACAGCAGAACAGTGCCATGAGCTGTGCCTGGAGGTCTGTGGGTATTCCGGGCCAGGGCTGTGCGACGACGTGTGCGGGCTGGAGTGTGTTGGAGCGCTGGATGACGAGTTCATTTGCGGCGGGATTTTCGGTGATTTGAGCGCCGCTGAGAGTGAGCAGTTCGAGGAAGGCGGCGAGTTCCTGAGCGGGCGCATTTTTAAGAGTCAGTTTTCCATTTGTGATGAGTGCTGCGATGGCGAAGGTGCCGGCTTCGATGCGATCGGGCGCGATGTGGTGCGTGGTGGAATGCAGGCCGGAGACGCCGTGGATTTCGATGGTGCTGGTACCGGCTCCGGAGATCTGGGCACCGGCGGCGTTGAGGAGGCTGGCGAGATTCCGGACTTCGGGTTCGCGTGCGGCGTTGAGGATGACGGAGTGTCCTTGAGCGAGTGCTGCTGCGATCATGATGTTGCAGGTGCCGGTCACGGTGGGTCCGGCTGGTCCTGCGAGGTCGATGGTGGTTCCTTTGAGTTGATTGCAGGAGGCGGTGACGCAGCCGTTGGTGATGCTGATATCGGCTCCGAGTGCAGCGAGACCTTTGAGGTGCAGGTCGATGGGTCGGTGTCCGATGTTGCAGCCGCCGGGGAGCGCGACGGTTGCTTTGCGGAAGCGTGCGAGCAGAGGTCCGAGGACGCAGACGCTGGCGCGCATGCGGCTGACGAGTTCCCATGGAGCGGCGGGCTGGAGGGAATCGGGTGCGTGGATCGTCAGCTGCTGTGGAGCGGGTCTGGTGACGCTGGCGCCCATGGAGAGCAGCAGCTGCAGCATGATGTGGACATCATCGAGGCTGGGGACGTTATGGAGATGCAGCTGGCCGCTGACTGCGAGTGCGGCGGCGATGGCCGGGAGTGCGGCGTTTTTGCTGCCGCTGACGGAGACCGTGCCGTGCAGCGGGTGGTCTCCTTCGATTTCCAGCCGGCCCGACATGGCGAATCCTTGCGTTGAGCTGAGCGAAGCGGGGGTTAAGCCGAGCGAAGGGGGGGGGGGGCTGGTCAGCTGGCGACGGGGAGTTTTGCCGAGACGACTCGGCTGAGTCCGGCGAGGTCGTGGTGAATCCGGGTATTTGTGAATCCGGCATCGAGCAGCAGCTGGCAGGCGGCGGGGCACTGAGCCGGGTCCAGTTCCATCGCGATGAAGCCGCCGGGTTTCAGGAGTTTGCCGGCGTGAGCGAGGATGAGTCGCACGACGTCGAGTCCGTCGGAGCCGGCGAAGAGTGCCTGTGGTGGTTCGTGGTCGCGGATTTCCGGAGCGAGTGTTTCTTTTTCATCATCGCGGATGTAGGGGGGGTTACTGACGATGGCGTCGCAGCTGAGAGACTGTTCGAGGAATGGCAGCAGAGCGGATCCGGCGACGAGCTGGATGCGATCGGCGACGCTGTGTTTCTGAGCATTGCGGCGGGCGATTTCGAGTGCCTGTTCGCTGATGTCAGAGGCATGGAGGGTGGAGTTGGGTCGCTGGAGTGCGAGGCTGATGGAGATGCAGCCCGAGCCGGCTCCGACTTCGATAATTCTGACGGGTTCTGTGGGCGGGAGCAGTTCGAGGCAGACATCGACGAGAGTTTCGGTTTCGGGTCTGGGAATGAGTACTGCGGGTGCGACATCGAAGGGTCGGCCGTAGAATTCGCGTGAGCCGATGATGTAGGCGATTGGTTCGCGTTTTGCGCGGCGCTGTACAAGTTCGCGCATGGCAGCGCGTTCGGAGTCTGTGAGGACAGAGTTGAAGTCAGTGTAGAGTCGAATGCGGGGGCATTTGCGAGCGTGAGCGAGCAGCAGTTCGGCTTCAACGCGGGGTGATTCGATACCTTTTTGTTTGAGGAATCCGGTGGTCCATTCGAGGATCCGCTGGATGGTCCAGTCATCGGTGCCGGGGTTGGAATTGGAGGTTGTGGACGACATAGGAGTTGGGCCAGGCTGTGAGCGGCAGCGGATTGACGTCGGGTGTATGGAGGGGCCGGTGTGGATTGTGAGACAGAGAGCGGGAAACCGCAACCGGGGATTGTGTCTGAGTGTTGGTTGAGTGAGGAAGTGGCCGTTGATGAGACTGTTTTGGGGGCGAAAAGTCAATGTGGTAACAGGTATCACCCGTAAAAGTAGTTATTCAGGCGGTGGGTGGCAGGGCCGGGAGGAATTCGAGGGGTTTGTTGTGATGTGTCAACAGGGTGGCTTTGGGCGGTTTGGGGTGTGTTTTTGGTGTAGTTTTTTCGAGGATTGTGATGGATTTGCGAAGGCTTTCCTGTGGGCTTGAAAGTGAGAACTGCGTCTTAACTTCCCAATCTTTCAGGAATGCCGCTGTGAAGTTGCAAACGAGCAGCGTTTTGCGATAGGGTTGGTGTGGGTTACCGCCAAACGTTGTTCCGGGTTATCGCGTTCTGATAGATCTCAAATGACTGTTGCCGACGGAATTGTGCTGGCTTTGCTTGTGCTGTTGCTGCCGATTTTGGCGGCGCGGGTGGGGCGTGGTCTGCAGCGTGATGACGAGTATTTCACGGGCGGTCAGCGGACGAATCTGTTTCAGCTGATTTTTTTCATGTTTGGTTCGGGTACGGCGACTGATTCGACATCGACGGTGATGTCGGGAGTATGGCGAGCGGGCATAGCGGGAGTGTGGTGGCAGCTGGTGTGGGTCCTGGTGACTCCGATTTTCTGGGTTTTGGCCCCCATTCTGCGGCGTTTGCGTGCGGTGACGACTGCCGAATTTTTTTCGATTCGGTTTGGTACCAGCACATCGATTCTGTATTCGCTGTACGGGATGGCGATTTGTGTGGTGTTGATGGCGGGTGTGCTGTATGGATCATCGCGTCTTCTGAATGCATTGACGGACCCTTTGTTTGAGAACGTGGCGGATCGTCTGGGACTGCAGTTTCCGGTGGTGAATCCGCAGACGGCTTTTATGGGGCCGGGGTATGGTCAGCAGCCGTTACTGTCTTTTCGTCCGCTGAAGGGTGATGCACTGGCTGGTGTTTTTTTGGCGGTTCTGTTGCTGGGCTGTGGTTTGCTGGGTGGTTTGCGGGCGGGGATTTTGATTGATTGTGTGCAGGGTGTGATGCGGGTTGGTTTGACGTTGTTTCTGTTGCCAGTGTTACTGTGGAAGGCTGGTGGTTTTGGGGCGATTCACGGTTCTGCGGGTCTGAAGACGGGGATGCTGGATTTTGTGTCCAGTTCGGAAGCGGGTATGGACCGTCTGACCGAACCGTTTACACCTTTTTATCTGCTGATGCTGTCGGTTGCGGGGTTATGCGGGATTATAGTGCAGCCGCACATCATGGTCCTGTGCGGTGCTGGTCGTCGTGAACGGGATGCTCGGCTGGGTTTCACGGCGGGCAGCCTGCTGAAGCGTTTTATGGGGATTTTGTGGGCCTTTTGTGCGCTGGGCTGTATTGTCTGGTATTTGGGTCCGGACAGTCCGCTGCAGCAGCCTGGGGCTCCTGTTGAGGACGTGCAGCTGCTGCAGGATTTGCGGCAGGCAGCCAGTGGTGATCTGCAGTCCCAGTCTGCTCAGGAAGTTTACCGTCTGAACAAAGTGAATGCTCAGTTTGCGGATCGTTTGTTTGGCCGGGCGCTGCGTGATTTGCTGGATGGTTTTCCGCCAGGTCTGCTGGGTCTGGTGGCGGCGATGGTGGTGGCGGCTGCGGTCAGCCACTGCGGGACTCAGATGGTCGTCGGCAGTGGTTTGTTTTCAGCGCATTTGTGTCGGTTTTACCTGATGCCCGAGCGAGAGCCTCGTGAGCTGGTGAATGTGGGTCGTGTCTGTGGAGTGGTGCTGGTGATGGCAGCGCTGGTATTGCAGATGTCGTTTCGCAACATCACGGACATTCCGATTTTGTTTATCAAGACCACATCGATTATTGGTGTGAGTATGTGGATGGGTCTGATCTGGACTCGGTGGAACACCGTTTCTGTCTGGTCGGCCACGATAGCTGGCGCGACGATGGGGATTCTGTGCGGGTATCTTCCGCAGGAGGTAGAGCGTTTGATTCCCAGTCTGGCTGAGCGGATCTTCGTGGAGACTCCGAATGGCCGTGTGATTCTGGATTCGTGGAAGATTTTGCTGATCTTGTCATCAACGGTTTTGGCGGGTGTAACGGCGACGCTGGTGACCGAGATGGCTCAGGATGATCATCTGGAATTCTTTTATCGTGTGATGCGAACGAAGGTCAGGCCAGGTGAGGTCGCGGCGGATATTACGACCTTTGAGATTCGGGATGACGACGAGCTGGTGCCATGCATTTCGATGTTTGGTTTTCAGTTTCCCGGAGCGACTCGTGAGGGCACTTTGGGGCTGATTCTGGCGTGGGTTTCGGTGGTAGTCCTGATCTTTGGGACTCGACTGCTGCTGTTCATTATCTGATTTAAAGCGAAACGCCTTCCGGCAGAGCCGGAAGGCGTGCGCAGTATTAAGTTGCTGATTTTCGGATCAGTTGACGGATTTGCCTTCGAACTTCGACGAATTGTCGGAGGTGCGAATTTTGGCGGGGGCCGCTGACTTTGCGGGGGCGGCGGTTTTGGCGGGTGCAGCTGTTTTCGCGGGAGCGGCGGCTTTGGTGGCTGCTGTGGGATTCACGGGAACTCCGCGATCGCTGGCGGCACCTTCGGCAACCTGCTGTTCGGCTTTTGGCGTCCAGTTGGTGACGGACCATGTGGGGTATTCGTCGGCGACGCTGGCGGCCAGATCCTGCAGGATTTCCTGCAGCCTGCGGTTTGTCATGTCGCGATTCTCGAGGACTCGCTGCATCACGAACCGTTTATTGGTGGGGATGTAGGCGAAGAATTTTCCGGCCCCGAGTCGGTCATTGGCAGCGAGCAGTCGCAGCAGTGCGGTGCGCGGGACTTCTGCAGAGCTTTGTGGAATCTGGTCGAGCCATGCCATGACCCAGACGGATTCGCCATTGCGGCTGAGGACAGCTGACATGGAGAACTTCCATTCTTCTCCGCGGTAGCTGGTTTTGAAAGCGAAGTCGTAGCGCTGTTCGGTTTTGGTGGGTTTGAGGCCGATAGCGGAGAGCATGTCTCCGAGTTCGGTTTCGGTGATTTGTCCAGGCAGCGGCGCTTTGCGCGGGGCGGCCTGTTCTTCATCAGCGGAAACGGTCCACATGCCACCGAGCACGAGCAGTGCGGGAAGCATTAAAGCAGTCAGACTCTTCATGATTCACTCCCTTGAATCAATTCGGCAGAAACTGCCGAAGCAGACGATCCTGGCAACATGGGGATTCATGCGGAGCAGCCGGCATCTGGAGCCGGCGGATCTGCGGGAATTCCGAGGTGTGTGGACAGGGAGCAATCCGTGTTCCCTGCGGCACCGCCTGTAATTTCAGGCATTTTCGCATTCTGCGAGATATTTCAGGCAGATCTGCGACCATGTCTCGAACTGATCGATGTGTTCGAGCAGTTGCGAGAGCGGGGCGAACCCCGCGTTGATCATCGACTTTTCGCGGGGCTGAACTTTGGGATTGTCGAGTTCGAAAATGTGGACGATTCCGAGGTGTACTTTCCCGACGTCGGTTTCGTCATCGTTGATGAGTCCGATGCATTCTTCGGACCAGCCGCATTCGATATCGATTTCTTCTTCGAGTTCCCGGCGCATGCCTTCGATGTAGGGCGACTGTTCTTTGGACAGGTCAGCGGTGGACACGTGTCCGCCGACACCGATTGAGCGTTTGGCGTGCAGTCGAGCTTCGCCCTGTGCAGTTCCGCGCTGGTAGTGGAACAGCTGGTCTTCGAAGCGGAAGACGCAGTAGGGGATGAGTTGTTTGAAGGAGGGGTCCTGTTCCATTTGGGGTCTGGGTCGGTAGCTGGCGTGAGCGGGATCGAGGATGACATCGAGATAGCGATCGACGGCTGTGCTGAAGCCCTGGAAGTGTCCGACCTCGTGGAAGATTTTGGTGGGGATGACGAGTACGTGTTCGATGCTCATGGCAGCTTTGCTTTGTGAGAGAGAAGTCTGTCAGGGATTGCGGGGTGAATTTTCGCCGGCTGCGGTGCTGACGACGACGAGCTGATGATTGGGTACGTCGTACTGATATTCAAGTCCGGCGGGCAGCTGTGGCAGTGTGATCTTGTTTTCTGTGATGATGCGGCTCATGAATTCTTCGAAGGATTGCGGGTAGCGACCTTCTGAGGCATTGAACAGGTTGAGGGCATGTTCGATGGCCAGTGCCGGCAGTTCTCGCTGGGCATTTTTCAGAACGGCGAGTGGTCCGGAGAGCGGGTCGGTGACGGGAATTTTTGGATCGACGACAGTTTTGTTGTCTTCTGGCCGGAACTCGCTGATTTCTGCCGCTGCGGGTTTCAGCAGGCTGCCGGTTTGAGGTTTGTTGGCAGTGGTTTGTTCGGTGCAGCCAGATAGTGCGATTGAGCAGGCTGAGGCTGCGGTGAGGTACCAGCGGCGGAGACTGCTGGTGGTGGGGGTGGCTGTTTTGCGGGGGGGTGTGGCTGGCATGCTGTGTTCCTGTTGGTGTTTGCGGGGTGACAGGGGCATTGCGAAGGCGGCAGTGTAGCTGAGCGGGCGGCAGAATTCCTGTCTGCTGAGGCGGTTTGTTTTGTCAGCGGGGTGTTGTGTCTTTGGCTGATTCGTGTGAGAATGGTGGGCGGAGTTGTTTTTCAGGTATTTTTGTGATTGTGCCTGGTGCGGCATGTCAGAGCGGAAGTTCGGGCCATTTGTGGTGGGCGAGCAGATCGGTGTGGGCGGCATGGGTGTTGTGTACCGTGCCGTGCACCCCGAGACTGGCAAGACGGCTGCGCTGAAGCTGCTGCCGCCTGGTCTGGATGCTGATCCGAAAATGCAGCAGCGATTTGAGCGTGAGATAGGGATCCTGAAGCGTCTGCAGCATCCGAACATCGTGCGTTATTACGGTGGTGGTTTGCAGGGTGGTCAGCGCTGGTATGCGATGGAGTTTATTGACGGGGGATCGCTGCAGGACGTTTTGAAGCGTCGTGGCCGGCTGACTCCGCTGCAGGCAGTTCAGGCTGGTCGTCAGTTATGTGCGGCTCTTGAGCATGCTCACAATGCCGGAATCATCCATCGGGATCTGAAGCCGGCCAATTTGTTGCTGACGTCTCAGGGGCGTTTGAAGCTGGGGGATTTTGGAATAGCGCGGGACACCGAATCGACTGCTCTGACGGGTGCCGGCCGGACGGTTGGGACTTATGCGTACATGGCACCTGAGCAGATTCAGGGCAGTGAGCACATTAATCGGCGAACGGACCTGTATGCGACGGGCTGTGTTCTGTATGAACTGCTCTGCGGTGAGACTCCTTTTACAGAGAGCAATCCGGCGGCGATGCTGATGGCGCACATCGACAGTATTCCTCGCAGTGTCCGCGAGCGTTGTCCGGAGTGTCCGCCGGCGCTGGACCGGCTGATATCGCGGCTGCTTGAGAAGCAGCCAGAGGACCGGCCGTGGGATGCGCTGGCGGTGCATACCGAGCTGGGTGAGATTCAGCAGCAGATGAAACAGGGCGGTGAGAGTTCGGCCGGAGAGACTGGCGGAGTGGTTTCGGCGGAGGTTCGCGGGGGCCGGCAGACGACGGTTTCCGGTGGTGGAGCTGTCACCAGAGAGGCTTCGCGGGGGCGGAAGAAGAAGCGGGTTCGGGGAGCGTTTTATGAACAGTTGTGGTTTCTTTCGCTGTGTTTGCTGTTGCTGACGGGGCTGGTGGTCTGGCTGCTGCGTGGTCCGGGAGAGCAGGATTTATACCGGAGTGCGGCGGCCGCCATGCAGCAGACAGATCCGGTGACACTGGATGATGCGCGCAGGAAATTCGTGCTGCCCTATTTGCAGCAGTATCCTGATGGTCAGCATGTGCAGCAGATGCGGCAGTGGCTGGACGAGATTGATACTGGTCAGTTGTTATTGCAGGCTGAGCGTCGACTGCGGGGAAACCGGGAGGGGCGTAATTCGCTGGAGACGGCTGTGCTGGCGGCGTTGCGAGCTGAGCGTCAGGAGCCGGCAGATGAGCTGGTGGTACTGGAGCAGTTTCAGGCGGTGCTGGAGCTGACTGAGTCTGCGGGTGCGGGGGTTGAATCTGACGACGAGGCGACGCAGCAGCGTCGGTTATGGCGACTGGTGGCCGAGCGTCGTCAGGCGGCTTTAAAAACGCCGTTCCTGCAGCGTGAGGATTTGTTGTTGTTGATTTCAGCGCGATTTGCGGCTGCTGAAAAGTTGCGGCAGTCGGGTTCAGAAACGGCGGCTCGTCAGATCTATCAGCGTTTTGTGGTTATGTTTGCGGATGAGCCGCGGCTGGGTGCCTGGCGGGACTGTGCGCGTGAGCGAGCCGATGGTCGAGTGGCGGAGTTGCCGGCATTCTGAGTTTGATTGGGGGCGTTTTGGCGATGGCATCATTTATTGAACAGGTGCGGCGGGTGGAGTTCGTGGAAACGGACATGGCCGGCATCGTGCATTTTTCGCGATTCTACATCTGGATGGAGCAGCTGGAGCATGAGTTTTTCCGATCGATTGGGTTATCGATCATGCAGCAGCTGGACGACGGCACAGTGGTTGGCTGGCCGCGGGTATCGGCGCAGTGCCGTTTTGAGTCTCCTGCGCGTTATGACGAGCTGATTACAGCGCGGCTGACGATTCAGCGAATTGGCGTGAAATCGCTGACGTTTGATGTGGTTTTTCGGCGTGGTGAGCGTGTTTTGGCGCGGGGCAGCATGAAAACGGTGTGTTGTCGGCTGCGACCGGGTCACGAGCTGGAGTCGCTGGAGATACCGGCGTTGTATCTGGAGCGTATCGAGGAGCATCGTGAGGTGGAAGGGGGGTGAATGGCGGGAATTCGGTCTGATCGATTCGGACCAACTTTTTTCCCGGAATTCCCCCCTTTTCCCTGAACTGTCGGGAATCGGGACTTGTCAGGACGGGGACGTGTTCGGGAGACTGAACGGGTCTGCGTTCTGCTTCTTCCCGCCGTTTTTTTCTGACAACGACACTGACGATGAGCACAGCATTTCCTGACACAGCGTCTTCTGCCCGTCCTGCTGCAGTGGAAGTTCCGCCGCAGTTTTCGATACATTTTACGGGTGAGCAGCAGTCGAACGTGGTGCGGGATGTGATTGCGGTGAATGAACCGCATTCGCTCCGCACGTTTACTCCCAGTCAGGCGGTGCTGTCACATTCTGCCGGCTGTTTCCACTGGACTCCGGAAGGTCGTCGTCTGTACGACTTTACATCGGGCGTTCTGGTATCCAATCTGGGGCACAATCCGCGTCACTGGATGCAGCGATTTGTGGGTTACATGGGCTGGACACCGGCGGACTACATGGGCAGTCAGTCGGGTTATTTTCAGGCTGCCACGATGACGGCCTACAACGCGATTACTCCGCTTGAGGCAGAGGCCAGTCGTCGGCTGGTCGCCAGTCTGCAGGGTGCAGCGGGTGGCAGTCGGCTGCAGACGGTGAACTGGGCTGCATCCGGTTCAGAGGCGGTGCAGAAGGCGTTGTGGGCCTGTATGCGTCGCGATCCGGCTCGCCCCGGCATCCTCGCGACTCGTTTTGGCTTCCACGGCAAGAAGGGGCTCAGCGGGGCCGTCACCGGATCGGAATCGGATCCTGAGCGTGATGCGCGAGTGCATTTCATCACGTTTCCTCGCGAGGAATGCGCGGACATGGATCAGCCTGGCAAGGTCTTTGATCCGCAGTGGTATCGGGACGAGCTGGAGCGGATCTGGGGTGAGTCTGGCGGCACGATAGGCTGTTTGATCACCGAGCCATATCTGGGCGGTGGCGGCAGTTATCATCCGCCGAAGGCTTACATGCAGTTGCTGCAGCAGTTCTGTCGTGAGCGTGATGTGTTGTTCATTCTGGACGAGGTACAGGCAAATTTTGGCCGCACTGGCAGCATGTACGCATTTGAGACCTATGGGATTGAGCCGGACTTTGTGTGTCTGGGCAAGGGACTGGGGAACGGTGTTCCGGTCAGTGCGGCTGTTGGTCGGCGTGACATTTGTGATCAGATGGCCTATGGGGCGACATCGGACACGTGGAGTGCGAATCCGCTGTCATCTGCAGCTGTGCTGGCGACGCTGGACGAGTTTGAGACCACAGATGTACTGCAGCATGCGCGACAGATCAGTCGTCAGATTGCAGAGGGGCTGCGTCGTCTGAAGCAGACGGGGCTGATAGTGAAGGTGCGTGGCGAGGGAATGGTCTTTGGGATTGAGTGTGGTGCTCACGGCTCCATGACGCCGGCTCAGACCGCGAATGCGATTGTCGAGCGATGTTATCGCGGGAATGCTCAGAATGACGGCATTCATCTGCTGGGTCCGCTGGCGGGCTGTGTCATTCGGGTCAGTCCGCCGCTGACGATGACGACCGCCGATACTGCTCATTCGCTGCAGATGCTGTTTGATTTTGTGTCTGAGGTGGCAGCGACTGTCTGAAACTTGCTGTGCAGGATCAGGATTTTCGCAGGCCGTCGTCAGACTGACGACGGCCTGTCGCGTTGACAGCCCGGGAAGTTTGTGGTGCGGGCTGCCTGTTCCGCAGAAAACTCGTGAAAACAGCCGATTTTAGCATTTGGCATGGTCCTTGCGGTTTGATGTCGGCGAGTCGGATCAGAAAGGTTCTGTTCTGCTGGTGGCTGCGGCGACTGACGTGGTCAGTTGCGGCGTCGGCTGCGGGGAGCAAGCTGTCCGGCTGTGTGCGGCGAACAGGATGCCGCAAAGGAACAGGTGTCGCATGCGATCACGAGTAGTACTGGCGGTGTGTCTGACAACGATCCTGGTTTGCAGGGCTCTGCACTGTGTGGCGGCTGATCCGCTGCGTGGTACGGAGCGGAGTGGTGTGGTACAGCGGGCTCCGGTGCAGCGAACGGTGTTTGGTCTGCCGTTGCCGCAGCAGTGGACATCCGGTCGTCCTCCGGGATTCAGTCGATCCAGTCGGCCGTTGATTCCGGTGGGTCAGTCATGTGCGGAAGGTCGCTGTGCGACTGGTCGCTGTGTGACCGGGCAATGTGCGACCGGCTGTGTGAATGGTCAGTGCAGCAGGGGTGGAGTGGCGGCGCAGGGTCCGCAGGTGCGGGGCAGTAACTGTGCGGGCGGTGTATGTCGCCCGGTGGGCGGTGGCAGTGTTGTACGTTCGCAGCCGGCGGATCCATTTCGTCGCCGAGCGGCTGATTCTGCTGAGCCGGAGTGGCTGACTCGACCGGTCACCGCCCCATTGCGGGAAGCGTTTGGATCGGACTATGACCGGGATCGTCTGGATCTGCGATCGGAGTATTTTCGGGGTGGTCGGGGTGTTTCTGGCGGTGCGGCGGGTGCTGGAGTTCAGGAACGACCGTCGCGTGGTCTTGCGGGGCCTCGATCGCTGGAGATACCGGCCGAGCTCAGAGGTGCTCAGCAGACGCTTTGAAACGAGGAAACCGAAGGCGGGCTGTGGCAGGGGAGTGCTGCAGTTTGCGGGGCGGGGAACGACGGCTGGAAACAGCCGTCGTTTTTTTGGTCAGTGGTCTTCTGTAGCTCGGGCTTTCCAGCCCGAGATCTGCCCGTTTGCGACTGGAGTGCCTGGCGACGGTCGCTGCTGGGCGGGGGGGCAGTTTTGTCTCACGCGAAGCCGCGAAGCCGCGAAGGGTGCCACGGATGTTTTTTAGGGCTGTTTTTTTCTGCCACGGATGAACACGGATTGGCACGGATAATCGCAGGTGTGGCGTGGCGGTGGACTGAACCACGCAGGGGCA
>Ga0172372_10006500_pt1 | contig 15931 bp, 12 predicted proteins | sample LakKiv5m_2_FD_114544 | JGI IMG/M metagenome (GOLD analysis project Ga0172372, IMG submission 114544) | Freshwater microbial communities from Kabuno Bay, South-Kivu, Congo - kab_092012_9.5m | ecosystem: Environmental > Aquatic > Freshwater > Lake | place: Democratic Republic of the Congo...
CTAAGATTGTGCAGAAATCTAGTTCTTTCACACTGATCATCGTCGGAGAAATGGAAAGTGGGGTTCAACTCACCTCCAAGCTAGAAGGCGATGCTTCAAAAGTGGTGTTGTTGACAGAGATGACCTGCCCAGAAAATTTTAGGTTTCACATGGGTTTTCATGTTCCTGAAGCGCTAAAAGAACTGGGATCGAAAGGTCTTGTCGTAAAGCTAACTAATGATAAAAATAAAATCACACATCAATGCGACATTCCCTATGAGACTAAATACTATAGGGACAAATGCCGTCAGGTTTTGGTTCAGCAACGCAACCCGCTTAGTCTCATTTTTGATTCAGGTAAAGCGGAAGGCCATTTTGCTGTATGGCAACACTCTCACAATGCCGGTGGCGTGCTCAACAACCCTTTTTCGATTTATTACATGAATGGTTCTCAAAATTGGGATGCCTCAAAAAATGCATTCATTTTTAGTTTTTAAAATCATTTGATAAATGTTGAGCACATTCGCACCGTAAAAATCGTTGAGAGTTTTGACGAATTGATCACGACGCCTTTTGCAGGAGGTATCAACGCGCTTTGTTGGCGCAGAAGCTTGGAAGGAAATTTTGATGAAGTCGCCAAGGCACTGCAACAAACAGATGACATGGTGACTGTGAACGATCAAGACCTTCTTGAATTAAAATTGAGTCCTTCGGGGCAACTAGCTTGTAAAACACTTATGAGTGATCAGTGTCTATTGAGAGACATTGATTTATCTCCAAGTCTTGATAGTATCTTTAAGTATCCAGTTTCTGAAAGTGACGATCCAGTATCAACCGATGTTTATTCTTTTCACGTGGACAGTTGTCCTGTAGAAGTAGACACTTACCTATGTAGCTACAACATAGTTGGTTCTGAGGGACTTTGCAATTTAGAGGCCATGCGTTGCATCGATCAGTTGAGTACGCGTAGGCAGCTCTTAAAACAATATGGCGGAGAGGATGATAAAGGTTTTCGTCTATTTTTAAGAGATAAGTGTTACGATTTGCATTATCTTCCCTCAAGTCCCGGCATTCAGCCTTATTCGTTTGGCATAGGCCACCTTTGGCGTTTGGCGACTCAGTGGCCGGGAAGTCGGGTATTGCCATGCATCCATCGCGCTCCGGTGTGGTCTTCAGTTGACGTGCCGCGTCTGTTGCTGATCAGTTGAGCTAAGGTTGTATGAATGGGGCGATTAAAAAAATCAGCGCCACTCATGCTTGGGGTAGCGACGGTAGAGATCTTTTCTAATTTGAGGATAAGATCTTTCCCAAAAACCAAGGATGTCATCCGTCGTCTGTACAGGTCTTTGATTGGGAGCGAGGATTTCACAAACCAATTTTACTTTACCCGAGCCTATTGTCGGATGTGGAGACTGGTCGTAATAATCCTGTAGTTTACTTGAAATTTTTGGAGGGTTTGTTTCCGAATAGTGAATTCTAACTTTTCTGCCTTTGGTTAGGGTATAAAATTCCGGGAAATTTTTTTCAAAACAAGATAAATCGTGCCAAGACAATGCTGAATTAAAGTGATCAATCCAATTGATTTGTTCAAGCCCTTTCCAGCTATTGAGACGAGAAAGAGCTTCTTCGACAATGATCTGCAAGTCATCATGATTGAAGGCCAAAAGATTCATGCTTTCAAAATGTTTTTTGAAAGCATGATAGCGTAGCAACCATGGCGTGACGGTGTTTTCCCATGTGGGCAGAATAATTTGTTTATTTAGAATCATACTTGCGATTTGACCAATATATTTAGGCTCAAAGGCTACGGTGTTTATTTTTGTGTCTAAAGTCACTTTATTTAAAAAGCAACGTTCCGCGGTTGAAGTCATGGTGTTGCTCTTTTCATTCCAAGCTAAGTTTTCTTTGTGACTCAAGGAATCTTTAAATAGAGAGAGCAACTCTTCCTCTTCAATTGGAATGTACCATCGCAAGAAGGCATTTTGAAGATTCTTTGAAGGAAAATAGATGGTTGCCGCCCAAAGGATTTTAGGCAAACCATTGAAGTCATCCGTTTCTAGTCGACCTGTGCCGCCTCCCAATATTCTAAAACGCTTAGGTTCGCTTGGTAAAGAGAAACATAGATTCTCTGGCATCGCTCTAATGAGGCTTAAAGGCCAGTCCAAGCAATCGGTATCGTTTTTTGAGGAGGATGCAGTTGCAGCGACCAGCTGTTCTCGTAGTCGTTTGAGTTCATGGGTGAGGATAGGGTGTTGGCAGTTGTTCAATTCATCCATCAAATTTGTGAAAGGTTGGGATAGCCTAGACTCTTTTACCATAGATAGAGGCAATTGATTTTCCAGATAGAGTATCACCTTTAGTATCGTGTCATGAATGTTTTGTTTTGATTCCAATAGGCTTTTGCAATATTTTGGTTGCAGTGGAAGTTGCAGGGACTGTTCACCCAATGGACTTAGTCGATAAGATGAATCCATCATGCCGAGTTTCATTAAGTCATGTCGACATTTTTCTAAAGCACCACCTGCTGGAATCGTTAACAAACTAGCTTTCTCTATAGGTATCTCATAGCATGAGAGCCACAAGATAAAGGTGGATAGATCACAGCGTGATATTTCGGGGTCTGTTGCTAAACGCAAACCCGCTTGCTGCTGACGGCTCCATAAGCGAATCGCCATCCCAGCTCCTGTTCTGGCGGCACGACCAGCTCTTTGCTCAGCCCGATCTTTTGAAATCCATTCTTTGACAAGTTGATTCGCGCCAGTAGCAACATCTTTTCGCTGCAATTTGCATTGACCCGTATCGATAACCCCGCTTACTCCGGCAATGGTTAAAGAGGTCTCAGCGATATTGGTAGCAACGATGATTTTTCTTTTATTTGAAGAGGACAACACTTTTTGTTGCTCCTTTAAACTCATCTCTCCATATAAGGCACAGCACTCACAGGATTCGTCAAAACCGTGTTGGGTGAGTTCAGATAAAACTTGTTGAATCTCATGTTTTCCAGACTCAAAAATCAACAAATGCGAGGTTGGTTCAGGATACTTTTTTAAAAATAATCTAATAGCATCGAGCAAGGAGTTTGAGTGATAAACAACTTCTAGGGGATGAGGTTTGGTGGAGCATTTAATCACTTCTGCTCTAAAGACATTTTGCAGTTGCACTTCGTCTAAGGTAGCTGACATGGCTACACATTTAAGTTCGGGAGATCGTTCTCGTTGCCAGTGCAAGACTAAGGCCAAGCATAAATCTATTTCCAGACTGCGTTCGTGGATTTCATCTAGAATAACGCAAGATAAACTTTTCAAAAATTCTTGAGAAAGGTTTCTTCTCAAGAATATTCCAGGTGTCATGTAAATGATTTTTGTTTGTGCGGATACTTGAGAGTCTCCTTTGACTTGATAGCCTGTGAAAAACTTTAAATCAGTTTGTGTTTCATAACAAACTCTTTGTGCCAACATCATCGCTGCAGCACGTCGCGGCTGCAAAACAACCACTTTGCCTTCGGGCTTTAAATCTTCAACTATAAATCTAGGTACTCGAGTGCTTTTGCCACTGCCGGGGGAAGAGATTAAGATCAATCGAGATTGATTTTTAAGACAGTTCACAATGTCTTGGCGAATCTTATCGATCGGTAAATCAATTTGAACAGGCATGGTCATGATCTTAACGAAAGCATCATTTAGACCAATGCTTGAAATTACTTGTTCAAATACTTTTAGGCATTGGGAACGGCTATATTTTAATAGATAAAATGATGCGATCGCGATGGTTAAGATCGGATTTTGTCACCAATAGTTGGCGCGATCGACCAGACTCTTGAGCAAGGTTTGAAACAGGTGTGACTGATCGCGGTTTAGTTTGGAAGTTGGTCCGCTTGTTTGATAAAAGGCACTCAGAGTTTTTTTTATTTTTTCTTTCAATTCATCTTGATCCGGCCCTTTGGGCATTTTTTTAAGGGTGTGTTCAACTCTTTTAAACATGGGATCAATATGCTCACTATACTTTTGAAGTGTCACATCAGGCACCTTGCCCACGTTGAAACGGTACATTTCAATGAGGGCTCTGATTAAATTTAGTGACGTCTCTTCGATTTCTCGATGAAATGTTTCAAGCTGCTCTTTGTCTTCATCTTTGGTATCGAGTTTCTTTTTTACGACGTGTTTGGCTCTGGATACAATATCTTCTGCCTTGCGCTCGGTAGTGGGCAAGACTTGAGTTCGCAACTGCTGTGGGCTCAATCGAAAAAGTTCTTGTTCAAAAGACTCGATGAGACTTTTTTTGTTTTCCGAGGCCGTGTTGCAGGAATCTTCAACGATCATGTCCAAGCGAATTCGCTTGAGTGCATCCAAGACGAGTTTCTTTTTTGCTAAAAATTTTGTTAGCTGTTGCTCATTCATTTCTCCGTTCGAGCTGCTGATGAGATCTTTGATGAGGTAGTATTTTAAGGCAGTCAATTCGTTGGTGTTATAAGTTTTCTTGTAAGCTGAAATCAATTGAATCATCATTTTCTTTTCTAAGCCGGAGGCAAATTCATCTGAAAAAATGGTTTTGCTTTGTCGATCCTGTTGTTCAACTTTAGATTTCTTAAACTGTAATAAATTTTTTTCTACAAAAATAAAATCGTCACTGCCAAAGTACTCTTCTTGGTACTCTTTAAGCATTTCTACTTTAGCCTGAATCTGTGCAGAGTATTCATTCAAGTCTCGCCCTGCTAAAGGTACAGAAGGAGCGCCGCCTTGTTGCACGGTAGTCATTTCTTTTTGAGTTGTTTTTAAGATGACAGCTAAGGGTTCATAAATTTTAGATTTCATCACATTAAAAGATTTTTCTGTAGTAGCCACTTCCACCTTGTACAGCAAAGTGTCTAGGTACTGTTTCAAATCTTTTTCATCAGTGAATTGTTTGACGCTTTCAAGCAAGTCTTCGATAGACTTTTTTGTCAACTCTGTTTCTTTGAGTTTAAAGTAAAAAGCGCGATCGAAAACAGAGTTTATTTTGATCATCGCCTTTGAGATTTTATAGTCTTTTAGTTCGGGGATGCGTTTGCCGATTAAATTTCGTCCAAACATTTCAGGAAACCCTGCGGTGGTTAAGGCGTTTTTTAAATTGGATTCATTGTCATTGTGTAAGAAATCTCGTTTTACGTCTTGATCTTGAGGGCTTTTTTGTTTGAAGCGGATCAATGCTGCCGATAGAATAAAGAACGCGCGAATGAGGGCCTGCTCAAATTGTTCTTCATTGAAAATGACCACCTCGGTTTTGGATTTTCTCGCCTCACTTTCAGTTGTATTTAAATGGGTATTGGCCTGTTGTTCCATGAGGTGAATCATGGGTTTGTATTCATTGATGAAGCCGTCTAAATTCAAGACTTGTTCGAGAAACAGACAAAGTGAGCTGAAGTCAAAGGGATTTGGGGGTCTAATTTCCCGTATGTTTTTAGGTGCTTCGTTGCTCACGTTAAACGTCCCCTAGCGATTCAAATGAATCCAACCTACAAATCCAACATTTGCGACCAAGCGCACTCCGAGATGTTCTTCTGCCGGTGGTTGATAACTCTTTAGAATGACCGGTGCAGAAAGCTGCATATTGAGACCAGGTACTGAAGCTTTTACTTTTTCAATCACGTTTCGAGCTAGTTCCATCAACGTGTCATTTTCTAGCTCGACATTGCTTTTGTCTCCGAACAATTGTTTGCCAATAGTCTTGAGGTTGTTATCCGGACACATGAACACGAAGGTTCCTGTTGTCGCTCCAATAAAATCAATGCCACATAGCCGGTCCAAGGTTTCTTGGCTACCGTCGTTGCGAAGAACAGTGATGTCAAATTCAAAGAAAGGCGACAGTTGATCTTGAATGGCTTGAATAAAGGGTGTGATAAAAATTTGCGATTTCAAATAAGAGCGCGCTACAGATAACATTTGGTCGGCTTGTTTTTGACTCACCTTTTCGAAAAGCTGGGGTAGGGTGTCGCCCAATGTTGCAGTGGCATCCGTGCTAGCTTTCTCTTTTAGCAACTCCACGAGTTCTTTTGCTTCCCAAGCTTTGAGCAACTCTTTATTGAGCTGATTGACGGTTCCGGCCAAATTCCGCGCCATTTTCATAGCTAGATCGGGCATATTTTTCATGAGTATCGGGAGTTGTTTGGGAGAGACTTGAAGCATCACGGAGTCTTTGACCGATCGCAGTGTGGCACTTCTAGGTTGTCCTGTGAGTAGAGCCGTTTCGCCAAAAAACGCTCCTTTTGTTTCAATGTAAGCTAAATGAATGCCTTTTTGAAGAACCTCAACTTTGCCAGCAAGCAATACAAATAAGTCGCGAGTGAGGTCCTCTTCGGAAAAGATCACTTCTCCAGCAGCGTACTTGCGCTGGAGTTGTATCAGATCGTTACTGGCAGTCATAGAGATACTTTGAATAATATCCCATTCATTTTGCTGAGCGGTGTTAGCTGTCTAGAACAGAGATGACGGCTCAATCGTTTGATACGTGTGAGATTGAGTTTAAAGGCTGGAGCGCTTGGCGATTAAAATTTCAACAATGCTAGGGTCGGCCAGAGTTGAGATGTCGCCTAATTGATCGGTTTCCAAGCTAGCCACTTTTCTCAAGATACGGCGCATGATTTTTCCCGAGCGCGTTTTTGGCAAGCCGGGGGTGATTAAAATGTGATCCGGTGTAGCTATCGGTCCAATGACCTGACGTACTTCGTTGCGAAGTGCGTTGATGAGTTCGGGTGATTCTTTGAACCCGTCTTTTAAGATAACATAGGCGAAAATGCCTTGCCCTTTGATGTCGTGAGGAAAACCAACCACGGCGGCTTCAGCGCAGGCCTCATTTTGAACCAAGGCGCTTTCTACTTCAGCTGTGCCCATGCGGTGGCCTGAAACGTTGATAACATCATCGACGCGACCGGTGATCCAGTAATAGCCGTCTTCATCACGACGACAGCCATCGCCAGTGAAATAGTAGCCTGGAAAGGGGCTGAAATAGGTTTGCATAAAACGATCGGGGTCGCCATAAATGCTTCGCGCCACAGCAGGCCAAGCTTTTTTGATGGCCAACAATCCTGAAACATTGTTGTCTTTTAATTCATTGCCCTTGTCGTCTAAAATAACGGGTTCAATGCCAAAGAAAGGGAAGGTGGCGGAACCTGGTTTGGTGGGAGTGGCGCCGGGAAGGGGGGTGATCATGATGCCGCCTGTTTCTGTTTGCCACCATGTGTCGACAATGCTACATTTAGAATTTCCAACCACCTCGTAATACCATTTCCACACTTCGGGGTTGATGGGTTCGCCGACTGAACCTAAAACCCGCAAACTGGAGCGATCGTACTTGGCGACAAAGCCATCGCCCTCTTTGGCGATGGCGCGAATGGCGGTGGGTGCGGTGTAAAATTGCGTGATCTTTAAACGCTCCACCATATCCCAATAGCGACCAGCATCAGGGTAAGTGGGGATGGATTCAAACATCACCGTGGTGGCGCCGTTGCATAGCGGGCCGTAAATCACATAGGAGTGTCCCGTCACCCACCCAATGTCAGCTACGCAGGCGTAGATGTCGCCATCGCGGTAATCGAAAATATAACGGTGGGTTAGCGCGGCGTAGAGTAGGTATCCGGCACTACAGTGTGCAATGCCCTTGGGTTTGCCGGTGCTACCTGAAGTGTAAAGTAAAAACAAGGTGTCTTCGCTTTCGACGGGAGTGATCTCGCAAGATTCGCTTTGACGGGCCATGGCCTCGGTCATGTCGATGTCGCGACCGGTTTGAAAGGGCACTTTATTTTTAGTATGTCTAAACATAATCACGTGTTCGATGCAGGGGCAAGCTGCAACGGCATCATCGACAGTTTTCTTGAGCGCGATGAGTTTCTTGCCGCGCTTGCCTTCATCGCAGGTGAGCACGAGTCTGCAACCTGAATCGTTGATGCGATCTTTAAGCGCTTCGGCGCTAAAACCGGCAAACACAACACTGTGGATGGCGCCAATGCGCGCACAGGCCAACATGGCGAATGCCGCTTCTGGAATCATGGGCATGTATATCGCGATACGGTCGCCTTTTTGAATATTGAGCTCTTTAAGCAGATTGGCTAAACGACAAACTTTAGCGTGCAGTTCGCGATAGCTGATGTGTCGTAGTTCACCAGGTTCATCGCCTTCCCATAAAATCGCCGTCTGGTCAGCGCGTTTTTCAAGATGTCGATCGATGCAATTTTCACTGATATTGAGTTCTCCGCCATTGAACCATGAGACTTGACCTTTTTTAAAATCACAAGCTTGAACTTGAGTGAAGGGTTTGATCCAGTTTAAAGTGGTGTTTGCCTGTTCGGACCAAAAGGCATCGGGATTGCTGATGCTTTTTTGATACATTTCTTGGTAGGCTTCAAAAGATGAAACGTGAGCACCTTCAGAGACTCTTTTGGGAGGAGCGATAGTGGTCATAGTGCTTTTAAATGGCAATTTTGTAAAGTTCTTGCCTATATTTAATTTCAAGATCAAACGTCAAGCTGAGTTGTGCCGAAAAATTATAAGAAAACCGTAGAATTTATACAATTTAGGACAGGAGCGAAGAGTTGACTTAAATGACTCATTGAGATGGTGGTGCCCATGTCTAATCGTGAATTTGATGCCATTGTCATAGGAGCCGGATTCAGTGGCCTTGCTGCAGGAATTCGTTTAGCCATGTACGACAAGCGTGTGTTGATTTTAGAACAACACGCCATTGTCGGAGGTTTGAATTCTTATTATCGACGTGGAGCTTACAAATTTAATGTTGGTTTGCATGCGATGACAAATTTTTGCGAAAAGGGCAATCGCAATAGTCCTTTGGGCAAGATTTTAAAACAACTTCGCATTCCTTACGAAGAATTGAAGTTGAGACCGCAAGGTCACTCCGAGATCCAGTTTCCGCAAGCGACGTTGCGATTTGAAAATGGCAATGGCACGCTGAAAGAATCGGTGGCGTTGGCCTTTCCAAAAAGCAGTGAGGGTTTCTTAAAATTATGGGAGGCTGTACTGAACTATCATGACATGGATTTACAGGCTCCTTTTAAAAGTGCCAAAGCCTTTGCGCGCACTTTTCTTAAAGATGAGGCCTTGCTTGAGATGATTTTTTGCCCATTGCTCATTTATGGCAGTGCCATCGAAAACGATATGGATGTGTCGCAATTTGTGATCATGTTTAAATCCATTTACTGCGAAGGCTTTTGCAGTCCAGAAGGTGGCATTCGCCCTGTTTTAAAGCGTTTGACAGAGCTTTATAAAAGCAAGGGCGGCGAACTGCGTTTGCGCTGTGGCGTTGAAAGCATTTTAAGCACAGCGGGTCGAGTTTATGGGGTGTTGCTTGAAAGTGGTGAGCAGTTGCTGGCAAAGCAAGTGTTCTCTTCAATGGGACATGCTGAAACGTTGTGTGCCTTGGACTTAGCGCCGACTTATCAACCCAAAGTTGGTCCGCTTGGTTTTTGTGAAAGCATCCATTTATTCGATCAAAAGCCAAAGACTTGGGGTGGCGATGCGACGGTTGTATTTAGAAGCGAAACAGAGCATTATCATTACTGTAACCCAGAAAGTTGGATTGACACTCGCAGTGCTGTGATTTGTTATTCCAATAATTTTGATCCGGATGATGAAAAGGAAGGCATCTGCCGTGTTACGCGTCTAGCCAATTACGATAGCTGGACGCGATTTTCGAAAGAAGAGTATGATGCACATAAGCGTGCATTGCTCGACGATGGTCGCCAGTTGTTGACGAAACTTAAAGGCAGTGACTTGCCGAATTTATTGTACGAAGATGGTTTTACGCCAAAGACGGTAAAACACTTCACGCGTCACTTTAGGGGTGCGATCTATGGCAGCCCCGATAAGCTTAAAGATGGTAAAACTTTTTGTGAAGGTCTGTTTGTGATCGGAACCGATCAAGGTTTCTTAGGCATTGTGGGCTCCATGTTGAGTGGCATCAGCATGGCTAACATGCATGGTCTTAAATCATGAAGAGGCGCTGAGGCGGGTATTGAAACTGTCTACAAGAAACTTTGTCTTTTCCTTGAAGTCGGCCAAAGTGGACTTTATGTCGGCTTCGTCTAATACGGGACAATAGTGATTTCTCAACAACTGAACTTGCCCCAGCTCGTTCATGCGGGCGCACCCCGTTCTTATGAGTTCATCGAGTATGGATTGATATGGAACCGTTCCAGCGTGATCTTTAACCATTTCAGAGAAGCTGGGTTTGGCGCCCAATAAGGAAAGCGACAGAGGGGTTTTGTCCTGACTTAAATAAAGTTCATCCTCACTCCAAACCTTAAGGATACACTCGGCCTTATTGTACTTGGCAATAGATGTCACTTGGTGGTGCAACTCGTCGCGATGTAAGTATTTGCGAATTTCGCTGCGTGGCAGTCCAGTGATGACCGAGATACTGGAGACGGTGGCTTTCTTTTTTGGGCGACTTAAAGCCAGTTCTGATTCGGTGATGTAGACCCAACGCAAAATGCCCAAAGCGGTTCGGTAGGGAATGCCGTATCGAATCAATACCCGAACGAGCGGTCGCAACAACTCAGCGAATACAGAAAGTAAGCTTTTAGCTATCACGGTGAGTTTTAAAAACAAGTCGCATCACATGAAATTAAAATGCGATCCTCATGGTCAAGGAATTTTAATAGAAACTTTAGTTTAGTAAAAATTAATTTTTACTGATAGAAAGCACCGGCTTCTTTTGGAGGTTTATAGGCGCCAAGATCCTTTTGATGCATGAAGAAGTTGCGGCTGCCATCGGTTGCCCAAGTGTGTACAAAGACTAGATCGATAAAGTCGAACCATTGCGCTGATCCATCAACATAGACTTGATTCGAACCAGCAGGGTAAGTGGAGTTTTTTAATCTATGTGAAGGCATATTCAAGTAAGAGCTCTCTCGACCTTTGCCCCAAGCGCCATCTATTTTAGCGGTTGTGTCTGCGGCGAGAACCCAACCTGGCGAACTGGTGTTGAAGTTGATCGGGCTGCGTGAGTCGAAGCGTCCCCAAGGGTTGGTCCAGTAGCGGATGCCGCCAAAATATTGATAGGCTAGGATAAAATTTACACCTTCTTGTTGAGATTGGTAATCACGAGCGGGGCAATTCCAGTGCTCTAGAGCTTGCCACCCATCTGATTGTTTGGTGGCGATTTGAGCTAAGGGCATGGCTTCCATACTTGAGGGCGAGAGGTTGATTTGCACGCGTTTGGCGCGCACAGGCAAAAGGATGCTATTGTTATCTTCAGCATAGAGTTGTGTGCCAATATGAACCTTTTGAAGATTGGATAGACATTGTGTGGCCCGAGCATTTTGAATTAAATTTCTAAAGGAGGGATTGATCAAGCTGATCAAAATCAACACCACCGTCATAATAACGGTGAGCTCGACAAATGAAAAGTAGGTCTTGCTGTGAAGAGTCAGATCGGCTCCAAGTATTATTTGAAATACTTCATGGAAATATCTCGTTCCATTTTTGATCGACGCGATTCACTATTTCGGGGTTGGAAATCAATTTTCCGGGGTACCAAGGTTTGAAACGTGCGTCAATAAGAATGGGGGCTTCCATTTCTGGGTGAAAGCGTTTTAATTCAAGATGCTTAGCTTTTAGGTCAGCTGCGGGTTCAAAGCGTGTGAATAGAACCCATAGGAAACTCATCTCCGAGGCAAGGGTTTCTTGTAGAGAGTCCACCAATATGATCATTCTATAGTCTGCTAGAGCTGGACTTTGAACAATGGCGTCGCCCAGATTTGGCGCTTGTTCATAGCTTGCCGAACTTTCTATGACAAGACATCCCGGACAGTATAGCGTGGCATGGTGTGCACCTTCTGGTAAATGGGCCGGATCTCTGACCTCTAATTCATATTTGGCTGGTCCCATGGCGAGCATCATCATTTTTGAGCCTTCGTTGACTTTGGGGCCGGTATAATCGAGAGTATCTTGACTGGTACAGGAGAAAACGTGGAGGTCGGTCTTGAAATCCATTCTTGCCAAGAAGTGCTCAAGATAGTGGTCAAATGGACGAAAGGGAACGTCTGCTTCATGAAGCATCAATACTTTGGTGAGAGATAGTTGGCCCTCGCCAAAAATCCTCATGCCGGTTGCGATAGCTTCACGTGGGTAACGGACTTTTACTCTTGCCGCTGCCAGAGAGTGGAATCCCGTTTCGCCAAAGGTGGTGAGATCTTTAACGGCGGGCATGACTTTTGGAAAAAGCGGGCTGAGCAGATCTTGCAAGTAATCGCCAATATAAAAATCTTCTTGTCTTGGTTCACCCACCACTGTGGCGGTGAAGATGGGGGAAGGGCGGTGATAAAAACTTTTGGCGTGAAAGACGGGGTAGTCGTGTTGAAGGGAATAGTAACCATAGTGATCGCCGAAAGGACCTTCGGGTCTTCGTTCGTGCGGTCTAACTTCGCCAATGAAGGCAAATTCGGCTTCGGCGATAAGAGGCAGCTGACAATGGTCAATTTTAGTACGAGTGAGTTTTTTGCCCATCAGCAAAGAGGCGAGCAACAATTCTGGCACATCCTCGGGCAAAGGGGCGATAGCTGCGAGCATGAGCGCTGGCGGACCACCATTAAAAATCACGACGGGCAAATTTTGATGTTGTTTTTCCGCCTCGAAGTGGTGAAAGCCACCGCCTTTGTGAATTTGCCAGTGCATGCCGGCGGTGCGATCATCGTAAACCTGAACGCGATACATGCCCAAATTGTGGTGGCCGGTGTTGGGGTCTTCTGTGTAGACCAGTGGTAGTGTGATGAACGGACCGCCATCTTCGGGCCAACTTGTGGTGATGGGAAGTCTGGAAAAAAAAGGCACCAAAGGGCCACTTTGGGCAATGGGAGCTTGTTTTGGCGAGATGTTCTTCATGCCAATTTTTAGCGCTTGCATGCCAAGGTGACGAGCTCCCCACAAGGAACCTAGCGTAGGTGGCATCAATTCATCGAGCAGGTTCACGGCTTGTTTGACGAAAGCTTTGGGGCGATTGCCAAAGGCCAGTTCAACGCGTTCCAAGGTTCCAAATAAATTGGTGACCAAGGGGAAACTTGAGTTTTTTGGATTTTTAAAATAAAGGGCAGGGCCCCCTTTGTCGATGACTCTACGGTGAACTTCGGGTATTTCTAAATTGGGGTCGAGGGGTTCATTGATCTCGCGCAATAAACCGCGTTGGCTAAGTTTTTTGAGAAAATCTCTCAAGTTTGAGATGGGTAGATCGTGTGGATCTGACATGAAATTCAGGCTTCTTTAGTTGAATTTTGAGCAGTATGCTCGAAACCCAAGCGCGGCCAGATGCTCAAGGGCTCCAAATTGCTTTTGCGGGCAAAGATCTCTCCACTGCCGGCGCTGATACGACCAATTTTTGTGCAGGGAATGTTTTGGGGTAGGTGAGCGGATTTTTCGGGCGCAAGTGTAAACAAGAGCTCGAAATCTTCGCCATCACTTAAGGCGCTGATGAGCGGGTTTTGACTTTGGGACAGATCTTCGTGAATGGGGCAGTTGAACAAATCCAATTGTGCTGAAACCCCGCTTTGATCTAGGATGTGACCTAGATCTTGCAATAAACCATCGCTAATGTCCATCATGCTTGAAGGGGTTGAATGAAGACAAAGTTCACGGCGCCAAGCGACGCGCGCGCTAAAGGTGAGATGGCGCGTGGGAAAAGAACCGCCCAAAGAGCCTGTGACGTAGATGTCATCGCCAACTTTTGCTCCACTACGAGTGATGGCGTGCGTGCCAAAGGGTTGACCCAAAATGGTGCCGACCAGATGAATTGGCCCTGTTTGACAGGTGACTGTGTCTCCGCCGATGAGTGACATGTTCCAAATTTTGAGCTCTTCAAGCAGTCCGACTTTGAACGCTTCCAATTGTTCAAAAGACCAATTCGGTGAGAGATGCAGGTTGAGCAAAAACAATTTGGGTTCACAGCCCATTGCGGCCATGTCGCTCACATTGACATTGACCAGTTTTTTGGCAATCAGCTGAGGTGCATCTGAGGTTTTAAAGTGACGATCCTCAATCATTGAATCGGTGCTGATGGCCCATGTGCCGTGGCCTTTAAACAAAGCGGCATCGTCACCCATGCCTAAAATCAAGGTCTCGTGAGGGATTTGAGGCAAGCTCGAAATCCAGTTGAATTCGTGAAAGGCAGTCATTTTGTGGAGTTTAGAATGAGTGTGCAAATGACGAGCTAAAGCTATGTCTATTTTGGTTGCAAGCATTGATGCTAGGAGACAATGGCGGCATGAAATTGGTTGAATGCCCTCATTGCAGCACGGTTTATCATCTCAAAGATGAAAACAGCACTCGACCTTTTCGCTGTGGCAATTGCAAAAAAACCGTTGCCGTCAAACCACCAAAGGTTGAAACAAAAAAGAGTGGTTTGGAGGAAAATGAGCGTCTGCGAAGGTTTCAGGACCGCTTGTCACGGGGCATTTTTCTTTTGGGCAGCACGGTGGGATTATTTGTGTTGTTGATGATGATTCCAACGTCTCTGGCCTTTAAGGATCCAAGCGATGTTGTCGTGTTGTTGATGCTTGAGTTGGTGTTTGGCACACTGTTAGTTTGTTCTTCGGTGGGGTTTTACCTGCTCAATCTTCAAGTTCACAGTTTGCAATCGCTCATGACGTTCCATCAGCACAACTTGCATATTTTCCACGACCAAATAGCAAAGCTTTTTAAACTTTTAAAACGGCGAGACTGATTTTTTACGATCTAAGTCAGCACTGAGTCTCCTAAAATATAAACTATGTCAAAACTACGCCCTAACGACCCATGTGCATGTGGATCCGGTAAAAAATTTAAAAAGTGTTGTGCGCAAATGGGGAGCAAGTTGGGCGTTTTGGCGGCGTTTAAAAAGAAAAACCCTGCCGTAAAATCAGCCGCCGACATTGAAGGCATGCGCGTGGCCTGCCGTTTTAACGCCCAATTGATGAATTACATACGACCTTTAGTGGTTGCGGGAATGAGCACTGAGGACATCAATACTTTGGTTCATGAGTTCACCATTGAACATGGGCATATTCCAGCGCCATTGAATTATTACGGGTTTCCAAAATCGGTTTGCACCAGCGTGAATGATGTGGTATGCCATGGAATACCAACTAAAAATCAAATCTTGGTTGAGGGCGATATTATCAATGTCGATGTGACCACGATTGTGAATGGTTATCACGGTGACCAGAGCGAGACTATTTTGATTGGCAAGGTCAGTGCTGATGCTAGAAAAATTGCCGAAGTATCGAAAACCTCACTGGATATTGGCATACAGACGGTGCGGGCCGGAATCGCTTTGGTGGAAGTATGCGGTGCCATAGAAGATTACGTTCATTCGCAAAAGTGTAGTGTGGTGCGCGATTTCACGGGTCATGGCATTGGAAAGAAATTTCATGAAGACCCGCAAGTTCCCCACTATCGAACAAGAGCGGCAGCTAACTTTATGTTGGAAGCGGGAATGACGTTCACCATTGAGCCCATGGTGAATCTTGGCGATTACCGTGTTAAAGTGCTCGACGACGACTGGACGGCGGTTACAAAAGATGGTTCACTTTCCGCTCAGTATGAGCACACTATTTTGGTAACGGAAGATGGCTGCGAGGTTTTAACCGACACCAACTTGGTGTAAGCTGTGATCGCCTCAATAGTGGAGGTGTATTGGGAGTGGTTGGGTTGTTATCTTGGTCGTGGATTTGGCTTGTTGGTTGACCTCGTTCCGTTTGCGGTATCAGAAGCGATACTGCAACTGTCGATGTGGCTGTGTTTATTGCTGATGCTGAGTTTTTTAAGTGGACATCCCATACCTAAGTTCACTTGGATAGGAGTGTTGTTTCTTTTTATCATGATAGGTTCGCAAGGCATCACTTCTTTTGATTGGGTGCCAAGTGCGCGGCGTGAAACCATCAAAAGTAGATTGGCTTTGAATGCTGTGAAAGAGTCGGAATTGAACGATTTCTTGC
>Ga0172372_10006501_pt1 | contig 15930 bp, 19 predicted proteins | sample LakKiv5m_2_FD_114544 | JGI IMG/M metagenome (GOLD analysis project Ga0172372, IMG submission 114544) | Freshwater microbial communities from Kabuno Bay, South-Kivu, Congo - kab_092012_9.5m | ecosystem: Environmental > Aquatic > Freshwater > Lake | place: Democratic Republic of the Congo...
CCGATGCCGCGATCCTCTCGACCTCGGGCCAGGCGAACGCGGGCGGCCCGGGAAGCGCGCCGTAGACGGCGCTCGTCGGCGGCGCGATCTGCGTCACCTGGCCCGAGGTCGAGAGGATCGCGGCATCGGCCGCGACGGGTGCGAGGAGCGCCGCGGCGATCGCGGCGGCCGAGAGGGCGAGCGGACGGGTGATGGACGGAGTGACAGCGGTCGGCATGGCGTTCATGGCGAGGTCCTTTCTGGAAGGCTGGTCTGCGGGTGGCGGGAAGTTGCCGTCGCGGTTTGCGCGATTCGCGCGGTTGCGACGAAAGGTTTCCGCGCGGCGCGGCGCGCTCTCTCAGCGGCTTGCGAAAAATCCCACGGGCCCGCCTGGTCGCCCGCGCAGCGGGAAAAGCGACAGCGGCCTCAGGCGGGTGCGCCGAAGGCCGCTGTCAAGCAGGGACGGGCTGTCACCCGTCGAGGTGGTGTGCTGTCTTAGCCGCGCCGGCGGCGTGCGCCCGCGAGGCCCGCGAGGCCGAGGAGGGCCACGGCGCCCGGGGTCGGCACGAGCTGCGTCGCGAGGTTGGTCGTGTCGAACGACGCCTGCGACGCGTATCCGAACGAGGTGAGGAAGTTGAAGTTCGCAGCGCTCGGGTCCGTGCCGTAGCTCGTGGTCATCCCGCTCATCGGGTGAAACCAGGTGCCGAGCTGCGGGCCGAACGCAAGACCCGTCCAGTCGTCGCCGTTCGGATTCGGGTAGAGCGGCGTGTGGTTCTGGATCGCGCTCGCGTCGAACTCAAGCACGAAGCGGCGGCTCGTGCCCAGGTCGGACGCGGAGAGCTGGATGATCGATGCCGCGTCGCCCGCATCGAGCGAGCTCCAGATGCGGTCAGGCGCCTGCACGCCCGCCGCAGGCGTGCCGTCGTTCCAGCTGCTCGCGTTGTTGAGGCCGTTGTAGTTGTAGATCGTGACGGTCGGCGTGATGGTGTTGTTGGCCGTCAGCGTCTTCGCGTCGAAGTAGATCATGGCGAGTTCGCCGGCATGACCCTTCGGGTTCGCGCCGGGCGAGAGGACGAGCCAGAAGCCGTTCACCTGCGTGCCCGAGGTGAACTCCCACTTGAAGCGGTTGGTCGTCGGGGCGAACTCGGTGACGATCGTCGAGTACCACTGGTTGCTCGGCTGATTGCGGGTGTAGCGGTAGAAGAGCTCCGCGTCCGCGCTGCTCGCGGCTGTGGCGGCGACGACGGCGGAGAGGGCGATGGTACGAATCATGGGGGACTGTTCCTTCCGAAACGGAATAGGAGGAAGCTTTGGGTGTGAGGGACGAGGGACGCGGGTTCAGCGACGGCGGCGTGCACCCGCGAGGCCTGCGAGGCCGAGCAGCGCGATCGATCCAGGCGCAGGAATCCACTGCGTGGGCTGGTTCGTCATGTCGCTGAAGGTCCAGCTCGTGAAGTTGAAGCTGGTGAGCCAGTTGTAGTCGGCCGAGCTCGGATCGGTGCCGTAGGTGGCGTTGAGGCCGATCACAGGGTGGAACCAGTGGCCGATCAGCGAGCCGAACGCGACGCCCGTCCACGGCTCGCCGTTCACATCGGGGTAGAGCGGCGTGTGGTTCTGGATGACGCTCGCGTCGATCTCGACCACGAAGCGGCGGTAGGTGCCGTGGTCGGTCGCGGAGAGCTGCATGATCGTGTTGCTCGTGTCGGGGTTCAGCGAGCTCCAGATGCGGTCGGGAGCCTGCGTGCCCGCCGCGGCCGAGCCGTCCCACCAGCTGCTTGTGAACGAGCTGTTGTTGTTGCCTGGGATGCCGTTGTAGGCATACGCGGTGAGCTTCGGGGTGATGGTCGAGTTCGGCGTGAGCGCCGACGCGTCGAGGAAGAGCGCCGCGAACTCGCCGGCGTCGCCGCGCGGCTGAGGGCCTGGCGACACGGAGGTCCAGAAGCCGTTGACGCTCGTGCTCGCGCCGAACTCCCACTTGAAGCGCTTCGAGGCGGGGTCGTACTCCGCGATGACGGAGTTGTTCGGGGCGGTGCCCCAGGTCCAGCGCCAGAAGCCGGCGTCAGCGGACGACGACATGACTGCAGCCGAAACAGCCACGGCTGCGAGGATCGCGTTCGAACGATGCATCGTTTCTTCTCTCCAGATTGCCCACGGGTGCCGTGGGGTCGCGCAACCAGCGGCCGCGCGAACGGGTCTTGATCGCGTCACCGACGGCCACGCGCCGATCGAGTGATTGCGACGCGAGCGACAGCGCAAAGCCGTCCCCAGACGGGTCATCAAATCAGAACGCTTTGTAAGAATCACGAGATATAGGACACTCTCAAGCGTCTGAAGCGGCGAGACTTACATCTCGATCCAACGCGCGAGACCCTTCTCGGACGGCGGAATCACCCTCGTGTCCCCAGCATCAGGTACTTGCCTGAGTGATCAGTACTCGGGGCGCTCGTAGAGCTCGCTGCCGCACTCTGGGCAGCGCCCCGTGAGGATGGAACCGCGCGCGTCGTAGCCGCAGTTCGGGCAGTGGCAGCGGTCGATCCGGCTTTGCCTGATGAGGGACCGCCCGCGGCGGAAGAGGCGCCAGCCGAGGCGGATCGGCGCAAGCAGGATCGCGACGGCGAGGTTGATGAAGATCCACCAGGCGCCGATCGAGAAGATCCAGCCGCCCACATGGGTGCGCTGCTCGGTCTCGCGCCGCACGAGCGCCTCGGAGGACGCGAGGGCGTCCGCTGCTGCGGCGATCTCCGCCCTGCGCGGTTCGCGCACGCCCGGCGCAAGCGTGATCTCGAGCGTGGTCGGCGCGATGACTTCGCGCGTCGGAAAGGGCCACCCGTGCAGCGTGCGGCTCTCCATGAGCCGCACCTGCGCCAAGGTGAATGCGCCCGCGACTGGACGCTTCAGGTCCTCCTCGTCGACGCGCGCGACGCGCAGGCCCGGTTCGCCCGCCCGCTCGAAGGCGACCATCGCGGCAAGCGGGTCTGCATGCGTGCGCGCGACGGCATCCTCGATCGCCGACACGATGAAGGCAGCGGCGATCGCCCCTGCGATGAAGGTCACATGCTGGATGCGGTCGAAGAGGTCGCGCTGCGTGCGCCGCGAGTTGCGGTTGATCTCGCGCAGCGTCCCGCGCAGCGCGCGCCATGGTCGCAGAAGTGGATGCCCGCGCGTCGCCATGGGTTCACCGCTGGGCTGGCCGCATGCCGCGCGAGAGCCAGAACGCCCGCAGCATGGCGGCGAACTCCTCCTCGGCGGCAAGCGACATGCTTGCATCGCGCGCGCGTCGCATGGCCTCGCCATCGCGCGCGGGCGCATCGCCGAGCGTGCCTGCGCCGCGCTCCTCGATCGCGCGCATCCAGCGCTTCGTCTCCCGCATGGCGAGCTGCCCCTTCGCCAGGAGCCGCTCGACGAGCGCATCGGTCGACGACGCCAGCAGATCCGCATGCGGCGCGCCGTGCGTGGCAAGGCCGAGCTCGACGGCACGCGCGCCGTCGACGATCTCGTTCGCAAGGAGGAACGCGCGCGTCGCGCCCTCGGTGCGTGAAAGAAGCGTGGGCACGCTCACGGCAGGCGAGATCCCGATGCGGTGCGTCGGGTAGCCAAGCTGCGCGTCGGGCGCCACGACGACGAAGTCGCACGCGGTGAGGATCGCGCATCCGCCCGCGAGCGCGGCGCCCTGCACGGATGCGACGACGGGCGCGTCGATCGCGCGCAGCCTCGCGACGGCCTCGCTGAGAAGCGTGAGCAGCGTCTCGACTCGGCGCGGCTCGTCTGCGCAGCCCTCGAGGTCGAAGCCCGCGCAGAAGGCGCTTCCAGCGCCGCGGAGGAGCACGAGGTCGACGCCGTCCGCGGCCGCCGTGCGCTCGATGGCTGCGATGAATGCGCGCAGCGCGGGCTCGTCGAGCGCGTTCCGCCGCGCAGGATCGCGGAACTCGACCGTGGCCACGCGGCCTTCGATCGAGAGAGCCGGGAGGCGGTCGGGCAGGCGTGGTTCGTCTGGGGTCGTCATGCTTGGCGAGACGCTCGGTCGGGGCGGGCGGGGTTCGGCGAGTCCGATGCGCGGCATGTACCGCACCCGCACCTACCCCATCAGGGGGCTCCCCGCTTCAATTGTGGCAAATCGCGCGGGTGGCGGAACCGCCCCTTTGCGGCTTCGTACAGAACTGCGCCCTGATCGAAAGGGGCTTCGGGGTGGCTCGGTGCGCGAACCGAACCACCCGACCGGCTCTTCGCGACGCTCGAACAACTTTCGGTTGGTTCCGAGTTCCCGCCCGTTCGGCCCTCATTCCTTGGCCACCATCGGGGGAACCCGGCGGTAAGGAGCACGCTGCGCGGTTTCCGCGCGGCACCTCGAGACGACTGGAGCCTTTCTCTGCTGCCCGCTTGCGGGATGTGCGGAAGGAGGCGACAGGAGGGCTCCGACGCGCCTCCTCTGCGTCACCGCCGGGTTCCTTTCTTTTTCCCTTCAGCCTTTCCGTTCCCCGTCGCTTGCCGTTCCCCATCTCTTGGGTGGCATGCTGCAGACGAGTCGTCTGCAGCTTCGTGCCGCTTCACTGCGGCGCTCACGCCGTCGGCGGCTCCTGCTGCGCGCCCTGCCGACGGCCCTTGCTTCGACCGCTTCCCGGGTCCTTCGCCGTGAAGCGCACCCACGCGGCCTTGTCAAAGGTGAAGAGCTGTCCCGCGCGATGCGGGACGCCGCGCTCGAAGATCGGCAGCGCCTTCACTGGGCCCTGCGCGATGATCTCCTGGAACTGGCGACGGAAATTGCCGCGGTCGAGCGGCGCGCCGAGGAGGTGCTCGTAGAACTCGCGGAGCGCCGAGAGCGGGAACGGGTCGGGCAGAAGACCGACGAACAGCGGCAGTTCGGGCGCATGGTGCGCGCTCGGCTGCTGCATGCCCGCAGCGGAGCCGTCGCCGAGGACCGACTCGTACGGGCTGCGACCGCCGAAGCCATCCGTCTTGCGGAAGAGCACATGGCGCGGCAGCAGGCGGCGCGTCACTGCGTCTGCGAGCGTCGCGTCGAGGAATGCGTCGAATGCACACGAGACGAGCGCGCGGGCCGTCGCGTCGAGCATGCCATCCTCGCCGAGCTTCGCGATCGGAAGGAATGCCTCCTCCGCCTCGACCGACTCGACGGCGCCCGCTGTCTGCAGGACAGGCCGCGCGATCGCCCAGCAGACGATGTGGATGACGGAGGGCGTTCCCGCGGCACCCGTGCGCAGCGCGCGCACGCCGCCATGGGCGATGCGGACGATGTCTCGTGCGGGCACCGAGCGCGACGCGGCGAGCTGCGCCGCCATGTCGAGCCCAAGGCCGTCGACCGATGCGTTCGGAAGCGCCGTCGGCACGGAGCGAACCATGGAGCCATCCGCTCCACGCAGGAAGGGGAGCCCCACCGAGAGTTCGCCGCGCACGACGCGGAAGACCACGGTCGCGACGCGCACCTCGAAGCGCGCGGGCGCTGCGACGGTCGACTCGTTCGGGTGCGTGGCCTGCTCCATGGGCGCGGATGATACGGCCTTTTCCCGCCTCTCGGCTATTCTCCCGCCGTGACCGCGCCTGCTTCCTCCGCGTCCATCGTGCCCGAAGCGAAGGGCTCCAGCCCATCTCGGAGGATCTTCCTCGTCCGACACGGCGAGACCGAATGGAGCCTTGACGGACGGCACACCTCCCGCAGCGATCTTCCGCTCTCCGCAGAGGGCGAGCGCCGCGCGGAGCAGCTGGCGGGGGTCTTCCGCGAGCATCCGTTCGCGCTTGTTCTCACGAGCCCGATGGGCCGCGCGGTGCGCACCTGCGAGCTGGCGGGGCTCCTCTCGCGGGCGGAGATCAGCCCCGACCTGCGCGAGTGGGACTACGGCGAGTACGAGGGCCGCACCACCCCCGACATCAGGTCCACGCACCCCGACTGGAACCTCTTCCACGACGGCGCGCCCGGGGGAGAGACCGCCGAGGATGTCGGCGCCCGCATGCGTCGCGTGATCGACAGGCTGGCCGCTGCGCAGGGCGATGCGGCCGTGTTCGGCCACGGCCACGCGCTGCGCGTGCTCGCGGCGCTCTGGGCGGGCCTCGCTCCCGAGGACGCGGAGCGCTTCGCGCTCGAGACAGGCACCATCTCCATCCTGGGCTACGAGCGGGAGACGCGCGTGATCAGGATGTGGAACGCCCGTGCGTAAGTTGAGAATTGGGTGCGCTTCCCGGGGGCGCGCGCGCCTCCCGCCGCCGCCCTCGTGACTTTTCGGACGAGCCGTCGGGCCCCCCCGCGCCGAGAACGGGCGGGTTTGGCGCGTTCAGGCCCTGCGGCGGGGGGCGCCTGGGGGCGTTCGCGCAAACCTCCGAGAGTTTTCGCCGTACTTCCCGCTCGAACCCGCAGGCACGGCAACAATACCTGCCTCGGCGGATTCGATACTTCAGACAGACGGAAACAGACGGGAAGGCAGGGGGTCGTTGCCATGCTGCTTCGCGACTACACACTCGCTCACGCCCACACCAAGGTGCGCGGCATCTTCTGCCTCGAGACCGATTGGTCGACGCAGGTGCGCAAGTCGCCCAGCGTCGAGCCGATGCTCGAGCTGCTGAAGAGCTCGCCCCTCGCGATCCCGTTCATCCACCGCAATGTGGTCACGCTCGATGCGCTCGAGTACTACACCAAGAAGTGGGCGCAGCGCAGCCACTTGCACTATCCGATCCTCTATCTCGCGTTCCACGGGATCGAGGGCGAGGTGCAGTTCGGCGACCTTCGCCGCCGCGAGGCGCGCGTGTCGCTCGATCACCTCGAGGAGACGCTGCGCGGCAAGTGCGCGGGGCGCGTGATCCACTTCGGAAGCTGCCAGACGCTCGGCGTGAGCCAGCGCCGCCTGCATCGCTTCATCGAGGAGACGGGCGCGCTCGCCGTGAGCGGCTACGAGCGCGACATCGACTGGGTGCGCTCGGCCGCGCTCGACTTCTCGCTGTTCGCGAGCATCCAGCAGAACACGATGACGGTGTCGGGCATGCGCGCCGTGCGCCGTCGCGTGCTGCTGCGCCACGGCCGCGAGGTCCGTTCGCTCAAGCTGCGCATCGCGCTGCGGTGTGACTGAGTTTGAGCGGCGGCTGCTTGCGGCAGCCGCCTTTGGCGATACGAACGCGGCGGCTCCCTCTGGTGCTGGTCTTGCGGCAGCCGCCTTTGGCGATACGAACGCTGCGGCTCCCTCTGGTGCCAGGCTTGCGGCAGCCGCCTTTGGCGATACGGCTGCGGCGGCTCCCTCTTGTGCGACGGAACGCACGGGTGCCCTTGGACGAAGTCCAAGGAACGGATGACGCCAGCCGTCGTTCGAAGGGTCGCGGCCGCTGGATCGCTCAGCCGCCCCTGCGCTTCACGCCCGAGCCCGGCTTCTGGTCCTTCGCGATCGGAGTGTTCGAGCGCGTGCCGCGGAACTGCTTCGAGTCGTGGCGCGCGGCCGTCATCTTGCGCTTGCGCGCGGCGTCCTTGAGGCGCTTCGCCTTGTCGCGCTCGGCGCGCGCCTTCGCCTCGAACTCCGCGATCACGCGCGCCTCCTCGTCCTTCGCGCGGTCGTGCCGCGCACGGTCGCGGTCGCGCATGAACTGCGCGAGGTCCTCCGGCGTCTCCATCGCGTCCCACTCGGGGCGCGCAAGCATGACCACGGCCTCCCAGCGCGCGCGTTCCTCGGGCGAGACGAAGGTGATGCTCGAGCCCTCGCCGCCGCCGTGGCCCGCGCGGCCGACGCGGTGGATCCACTCCTCGGGCGAGACGGGCACATCGTAGTTGACGACGAGCTTGATCCCCGGGACATGCAGCCCGCGCGCCGCGACATCGGTCGCGACGAGCACGCGGCAGCGGCCGTGCGCGAAGCTCTCGAGCGCCTTCTCTCGCTGAAGCTGCGAGCGGTCGCCGTGCACGACCGCGACCGACACCTCGTGCTTGCGCAGCGCGCCAGCGACCCAGCCCGTGCGGCGCTTGCTCGCGCAGTAGACGACGATGCCGCGCCGCAGCGACTCCTCGTTGAGAAGCGACAGGAGCGCGGGGGTCTTCAGCGTCTCGTCGACGAGCATGCGGCGGTGCGCGAGGTGGACCGCAGCGCGGTTGCGCTCGCCCGCCTCGATCTTGCGGGGCTTCGCGAGCATCTTGTGCACGAGATCCTCGACGGGCTTCGGCAGGGTCGCCGAGAGAAGCCACTTCGGCCGCCCCTCGGGGATGCGCGCGAGCACCCACTCGACCTGCGGCAGGAAGCCCATGTCGAGCATGCGGTCCGCCTCGTCGCAGACGACGCGCTCGACATGCGCGAGCGTCATCGCGTCGAGCTCGATCAGCTCGCGCGCGCGGCCCGGCGTCGCCACCACGATGTCGACGCCCTTCGAGAGCGCCTCCTTCTGCGGAAGGAGCGACACCTTGCCGTAGGCCGCGAGGACGCGCAGGAGCGAGCCGCGCGTGAGGAGGCGCAGCTCCTCCGCGACCTGCTGCGCGAGCTCGCGCGTCGGCACGAGGACGATGGCGCGCAGTCGCGTGCGCGGGTCGCGCCGCCTGCCCCCCGTCTCGACGGGCTTGTGCTTCAGCAGATGGTCGGAGAGGGGAATGCCGTAGGCGAGCGTCTTTCCCGTGCCGGTCGGTGCGAGGCCGACGAGATCCCCGGCAATGGCGGCGCCCGCCGCGCCTTCCTCGCCGAGGGCGGCGGGGATGAAGGACGCCTGGATCGGCGTCGGCTGCGTGAACCCCATGTCTGAGATTCCACGGAGGACGAGCCTATGAAGCCGTTCTGGGAAAGCATGCACGCGCGAAGTATTGCAGAATGCGTCCATGGCTTCCTCCTCCGCCCGCTCCCCCGCGCGCGGCATCGTCCGCATCGTCGCCCGACTTGCGATCGCGCTCGCGGTCGGCGCGGCCGCGACGGCTGCTGGCGCGTGGATCCCGCTCCTGCGCCTCGAGCGCGGGCAGGGCGGGCGCATCACCACCATCTATCGCGGCACGGACGGCTGGTTCAACGCTCGAGACGAGGCGCTTGGCCTCCGCTGGTCGAACCTGCAGCGCATGGAGGCGTCGCTTTCGTCGCCTCTCGACGAGGGCGAACTGCCCGCGTGGGCCGAACCGCCGCCGCCACCCTATCCCGACACCCCGATGCTGCGGATCGGAACGCTCGCGGCGGGTTGGCCGCTGCCCGCGTGGCGCATGCGCTGGGTCGTGTCGCGGCTCGACCAGAACTTCCCGATGCCCGCGGAGGTCGACGACCAGGACTCGAGCATCGTGAACGCCGCCGAGGACGCGATGCGCGGCAACCGCGCGGGCGGACCCACGGAGCGCGGCATCCTCTGGCCAGGCGCGATCGGCAACACGGCGCTCTTCGCGGCGCTCATGCTCGGCCTCCTCGCGCTGCGCGATGCGGCGCGGCGGGGCAAGACCGCGTGACCGACGCCGCGCTCACTCGGCGGGCAGCATCGGAAGCAGCACGATCACGAGGAGATAGAGGAAGACCGCGCTCGCCACGATCGCACCGATGATCTGGAGCGACATGCGCGCGGCGTCGCGCGGCACCTGCGCCAGCTCGACGGAGCGCGTGGCCTTGTAGGCGAGCGAGATTCCGATCGCCGTGGGGACGATGAGGAGCCACCACCAGCGGTCGACGCCTGGCGCTGGCTGGAGGAAGGGCTTCCACGCGAGGATCGTGGTCGGCGCGAGCGCCTCCGCGAGGATGTCGAGGGAGAGGTTCACGCGCCACCTCCGCCGCCCGACGCGGCGGGAGCGGCAGGCGATGCGGGAGCGGGCCTCGGCGTGCCGTCACCCGCGCGTCGTCCGCTTGTCGGGGCGTCGCTCGACGGCTCGCGCACGGCGGCGTCGAGCATCACGCAGATGTTGAGAAGCCCCGCGAGGAAGACGAGGAGCGTGCCGAAGTCGTTCGCGTGGGCGATGCCCTTGAAGGCGCTCACCGAGACGCGAGGACCTCCGGGAACGCTCGGCGCCTCGAGCATGGGGGCGGCGGAGCCCGTCTTGAGGAGCGTGTCGTTCGCGTATCCGACGGCGAGGGTGATCGGCCCCGCTCCCGCCTGACCGAAGAACCAGAGCCTGTCCTCCTTGCGGTCGACGCAGTCGATGCCGCCGACCGCGACGCCCGTGATGAAGAGGATCAGGATGCCCGACATCGCGTAGAGGCCCCGCTTGGCGTTGCCAGACATGATGTGGCCGAGGCCTGGGAACAGCCATCCGAGGAGGAAGGGGCCGAAGCGGAAGGGCGGTTTCGGGCTGGTGGTGGTCACAAGATGGCGCTCGCGGGGTGCTTGTCGGGAGGCTCGTGCGGGGCCGGGAGAAGGCCCGGCCCGCATCGCAGGCATTGGTTTCGGCCGAACGCGGCGATTCTCTCCGAATTGGAGGAGCGGTGCAGGCCGTCGGGAGGCTGGCACGGCTGGAACGGCTGGGTCGGGAACATCCGCATTGGGGCGATCCTTGGGGCGATCCTTGGGGCGACAGCGGCGAGGAACGACCGAACGCAGCGCACCCGCGCCTGGTTCGGGGAAGGTCTTCCCAAGCGCCGCACCGCATGTTCGCCTGAAGAACCGCCCCGATGGAACCGATACGCGAGACGGAGTGGTGGCGTTGAACCCCTCGTTCGGGCACCTTTGGGAGGCAGACACATGCACGGGGAAAGCGATCAAGGCACTTTCGAGCAGGGCGACTTCGGAACGGGCGACCTCGGCAACCCCATGGCCGACGCGTCCCCGACCGACCGCCGTGGCGGCGACCGCCGCTCTGGCGAGGTCATCGACCAACGCCTCGGCCTCGACCGCCGTGGCACGGTGGGCGCGGAGCCGACCAACCTCGAGCGACGCCGCGGACCTGGAAAGCGCCTCAGCGACTTCGTGCGCGACGCAGAGGAAGGGGAGATGAACCGCGAGCAGTTCATGTTCCTGATGGCGATCGACGCCTTCAAGCGCGTGAACGGCAAGGGCTTCCCGAGCTGGAGCGATGTGCTCGAGGTGGTTCGCAAGCTCGGCTATCGCAAGACCATGCCCAGCGAGCTGAACCTCGGCGGCCGCGTGGAGGACTGGCGCGAGCGGGCCGATGCGCCGTCGAACACGACCCACTCCGATCAGACCGATTCGAACAACCGTCGCGCGGCGTGATTCGTCTCCGCGCGGCGTGATTCGTCTCCGCGCGGCGTGATTCATCTTCGCGCTGCGTGGCCCCGTCACCCCGCGAGGACATCGTCCATCGTGTACCAGCCCGGCGCACGGCCATCGAGCCACCGCGCGGCCCGCAGGGCCCCGAGGGCGAAGAGGTCGCGCGACTGGGCTTCGTGCACGATGTGGATCCGCTCGCCCGGGCCAGCGAAGCGAAGCTCGTGCTCGCCGACGGTGTCGCCGGCGCGGATCGCATGAATTCGCCCGTTTTCAAGCGGAATTCCGCCTGCGCGCACCTCGTCGGCAAGCGCGATCGCCGTGCCCGAAGGCGCATCCTTCTTGCGGTCGTGGTGGCTTTCGACGAGGTCGACGCGCCAGCCCGCGGGGCCGAGCAGCTCGGCTGCGATCCGCGCCAGGCGCCGCGTCACGGCCACGCCAAGCGATGTGTTGGGGGCGAGCAGGACGGCGTTGGTCGCCGCCAAGGCACGAAGCGCCGCCTTCCTGTCCTCGCCGAGGCCTGTGGTTCCGACGAGGAGCGCAGCACCCGTGTCGCGGGCGATCGTCATCGCCTCGAGGCATCCCTCGGGCGACGAGAAGTCGATGACCACACCGCACGCGCCGTGCGAAAGCCGCGTTTCCAGCGGTGTTGCGCGGGAAACACGCGCCACGATCGCGACATCGCGGTCATCCGCGGAGAGCGCTTCGATGCGCGATCCCATCCTGCCACCAGCACCGACGAGCACCATGCGAACGGCCATCGTTCATCCTTCCTTCGAGGGTCGTCGACGGCGGCCCGACCGGGCTCTTGACGACGATGTTGCAGATTTCTGTCAAGTGACTTTCGCTCTGCGACCGATGTGTGTATAACTCCTTGTGGCGACAGCTCCGTTACGCCGGCTGCTGCCTCACTCCGACACCAAGAGCGTAACCAAGCAAGGGAGCCAACAATGGCTGCAAAGAAGAAGGCCGCAAAGAAGGCCGCCAAGAAGACCGCGAAGAAGGCTGCGAAGAAGACTGCGAAGAAGGCTGGCAAGAAGGCCGCCAAGAAGTAAGTTCTTCGCTCTGAACGATGCTTGGAGGCCGCCGTCATGGCGGCCTCCGGCATTTTTGGGCTGTTTTGCAGGCGATTCCGCGCACCCGCGTCCGTGCGTGCATCGCTTGAGGACGCGCCGCCGTGCGCTATCATCTCCGCTCGGCGTTCTGGGCGCCTGCGTCGTGCATCGCGCGGACGCGGGCCCGCATTCATCAACACACACGCGCGCGCGGTCATCGCGGCGCGCATCGAGGACGGAGCACGCAACATGGCGCATGTGATCACCGAGCCCTGCATCGGCACCAAGGACACGGCCTGCGTCGAGGTCTGCCCGGTCGACTGCATCCACCCCACCAAGAAGGAAGGGGCGTACGCGGGGGCCCAGCAGCTCTACATCGACCCCGACACCTGCATCGATTGCGGCCTCTGCGTCGACGAGTGCCCCGTGCAGGCGATCTTCCCGCAGGACGATGTGCCCGCCGAGTGGCGCAAGTACATCCAGATCAACGCCGACCACTTCAAGAAGTGATTCCCGGGAGGCAGGCGATCGCGGGAACGCGATCCCGCCGCCCCTCGGGGGAGCGCACCACGCTCCGCCGCTGCGGTGCGCAGGCCCGCACGCACGGCCTTGCCGCACTTCCTGCGCCCATCGGCGCCCTGTCGGCCTTCCCTCAGACTGACGAGTACCCCCAGAATGCCCTCACCTGCAGCAATCGCCCACGCGGGGAACAGGATCCACGCCCGCATCCTCGAGTGCGGCATGCCGCTGCTTGTCGAGGAGATGCCTGGAGTCCGCACGGCGGCGGTCAGCTGGCTTCTTCCCGCCGGAAACGCCTCCGACCATGAGGGCGAGCAGGGCGACGGCTGGTCGAGCATGCTCGCCGAGCTCGCGCAGCGCGGCGCGGGCGGCAGGGACAGCAAGGAGTTCAGCGACGCGCTCGACCGCGCGGGCGTCCAGCGCAGCGTGTCGGCGGCGTCCGTCCATCTCGTCGTGGGGGCCACGACCATCGGCTCGCACATCGACGAGGCGCTTGCGCTGCTTGCAGACCTCGTCGTGCGGCCGCATCTCCCCGGCGACGCCCTCGACCCCGTCCGCAGCCTCGCGATCCAGTCGCTCGAGAGCCTGCAGGACGACCCGCAGCACCGCGTCTCGCTGCGGCTGCGCGAGCGGCATCTGCCGCCCCCGTTCAACAGGTCGGGCTACGGCAACCGCGCGGCGTTCGAGCGCGCGACGATCGAGGCGCTTCGAGGATCGTGGGCGGAGCGGGTCCGACCCATCGGCTCGATCCTGTCCGTGGCGGGCGCCGTCGACGCGGACAGCGTTGCGAAGACGATGGACGGGCTTCTGAGCGGCTGGCACGGCACGGCCGCCGATGTCATGGCCAAGGGCCACCCCGTCGGCGGCGTGGCGCACGAGGAGGACGAGTCGAACCAGACGCACATCGCGATCGGCCTTCCCGCCCCGAGCGAGCGCGAGCCTGCGTCGCTTCTGTGCCGTCTCGCCACAAACATCCTCGGCGGAGAGACCTCGAGCAGGCTCTTCACGGAGGTGCGCGAGCGGCGCGGGCTCTGCTACGCGGTGAACGCGGGCTACGCGGGCGGCCGTGACCGCGGGATGGTGGCGCTCTACGCGGGAAGCACGCCCGAGCGCGCCCAGGAGACCGTCGACACCATGCTCGGCGTCCTCGAGCGGTTCGAGCACGGGGTGAGCGACGACGAGTTCCGCCGCGCCAAGGTGGGCATGCACAGCAGGCTCGTGATGCACGGCGAGAGTTCGGCGGCGCGCGCTGCGGCGCTTGCGAGCGACTGGTATCGCCTCGGGCGCTGCCGTTCGCTCGGGGAACTCGCGGCCGAGGTCGAGGGCGTGTGCATCGACAGGCTCAACGACTGGATCGAAGGCGAGATGAACGCCGCGTGGCGCGGTCGCATGACCGCGTGCACAGTGGGCCGTCAGGCGCTTGCGATCACCGCAGCGCGCGGCGCGTGAACCGTCGCCTGCTCGTGCCGCGGAGATTCAGAGGGACTCGACGACGCTGTACCTGTCGAGGTTGAGCGTCACGATCTCGCCGTCGTCCTTGCGGAGCTCGAGCCGGTCGAGCCACAGCCTGTCGGCCTTCGCATGGGCGAACCAAGAGCCCGTCTTCGCCTGGCGATAGCGGGAGACCGTGCCCTCGATGGCGGTGGTCCAGACGGCGTGCGTCTGCGGCATCTGCTGCGTCACGCGGACGCGCGTTCCTGGGGCGAAGGCGACTGCTTCAAGCATGGGCGGCGGAGTATACAGGGCGTGGGCCGCAGGGCCCTTCTGGCGAGGAGGCGTCGGACCGGTCGTCCCACTTCGGGCGCTCCTTGGTCGAGCGCGACTTCTCGCTCGACTGGCGCTCGGAGACGGGCCGCCGCGAGCTCGATTCGCAGCCCACGAGGGGCTGCGCGAGGAGGAGGCCCGCCGCGCAGAGCGCAAGCAGGGCCGCGACGGGGCGCGCTGAGGGGGCGGAGGTCTGTGTTCGCGTCGGTCGGGTCTCGGGCTGCATGGTCGATTGCTCCAACGGCGTCGATGCGCGGACGGCGCGCCGCGCGTAGTCTTCGCGACGCGCGCATCGTAGCCAACGGTGGCGCGACGGCGGCTTGGATGCGCGGGCGGAACGCGCGAGCCCGAGGAGATGGACGCAGTGAAGCGACTCCCACGACCCTTTCGATCGAGTTCGCCCAGTCGCGTTGCCGCGCGCGCCGTGGTGGCGTCGATCGTGGGCGCGGCGCTTCTCCTCGGCTGCAGGCAGCGCGAGGCAGACCCGTCCGAGGCGACGCCTGCGCGGCCGACCTCGAACGCGGGCAGCGACCGCGCTGGATCCACCGCGTCGGGGGCGGGCATCGTGTTCGGAGAGCAGCTTGCGGCCCACACCGCGAGCACGATCGAGATCTCGACCCTGAGCCGCGTGAACCGCACATCGGCGCGCGAGCGCCCGTCGATCGACCTTCGCCTCGACGCCACCGACGCAGCGGGCGCACCCGCGCGGCTCGCTGGAAACCTGCGCGTCGTGGTGGTGGCCCCCGGCTCCGACCCCGAGACGCTCGTCTTCGAGTTTCCGCTGCGCACCCTCGCCGACGCGAACCGCCGCTACGACGCCACGCTCGAGCAGTACCTCGTGCGCGTCGAGCCGAGCTGGCAGACGCCGCCCGCGGCGGGGTCCGCACTCGAGATCTCGGTGCGGCTCATGCCGCCCTCGGGCGAGCCGCTCGAGGCCGTCGGCCGCATCGACTGGTGACGGCCGCGCGTCACTGCGGCGTGGCGGGCGCATCGGGCCTGGTCGCCGTCTCGCCCGCAGGCTCGCCGGCCGACTCGCCCGTCATCCCCGGCTTCTGCTCGTACTTCCGCTTCATCTGCGACTGATGCGACGAGAGCTCGACCGAGCGGCCGTCGATCCACGCGGCCGCGACGCCGCTCGTGATCTCAAGCGGGTGGCCGCGCGTCAGGATCAGCGTCGCGCTCTTCAGTGGTTCGATGGTGCCATAGCGCTCGCCGATCCCTGCGATCGTGCACGGGTTCGCCGTCACGGCGCGCAGCGCAGCGTGGCGGTCGAGGCCGAACGCGGCGGCGGTCGCCGCGTGATGCGGCAGGTTGCGCTCGTGCCCTGGTTCGTCGTCGGTCGCGATCGAGAAGAGGATCCCCGCGTCCGCGAGCGCCTTCGGAAGGGTGTAGGCGGCGTCGGTGGCCGCGTGGCGCGCGCCTGGAAGGCGATGGACGCTCGTCACCACCACCGGCACGCTCTCCGCCTTCAGGAAGGGAATCGCCGCCTCGACGCCTTCCGCGCCGACGATCACGGCGC
>Ga0172372_10006504_pt1 | contig 15925 bp, 15 predicted proteins | sample LakKiv5m_2_FD_114544 | JGI IMG/M metagenome (GOLD analysis project Ga0172372, IMG submission 114544) | Freshwater microbial communities from Kabuno Bay, South-Kivu, Congo - kab_092012_9.5m | ecosystem: Environmental > Aquatic > Freshwater > Lake | place: Democratic Republic of the Congo...
TGTGTGTTGTTCTCGTTGGCAACGATGAAAATCTGGTTGCCTTGGCCTTGAGAGGCGCTGGATTTGTCAATGAAAAAAACGCGCTTGCCATCGGCCGACTCCTGAAACAAGCCCGGTTGTATGCGTTCCAAGTCGCCACGCTTCTCGAACCGCTCACGGACTTCAAAGATTTTTTGGTTGGACCATGGCCAGGCGAACAAGGTCAAAACAATGATCGCCAGCAGCCAAGGCAGGGCAAACAGCAAGGTGGGTCGCAAAAGTTTCAGTGTGCTTTGGCCACTGGCCTGCCAGATCACCATTTCACTGTCGGTATACATCCGCGACAAGGTGGCCACCGTGGCCACGTACAGGCTGAGCGTCAGCAAGGAGTGCAGGTTGCTCAGCACGGTGTAGCCCAGCACCAAGCCCACGTCTTCCAAACTGATACGACCAAATGAGGCGTCGCCAAAAGTGCGAATGAGCCAAACCGTCAACACGATGGTCGTCAAGACCACCAAGGCTGCCCAAAAATAGCGGGACAACTCGTTGCGGATGGAGGAATGGAATAACATACAAAGCTACTGAAAAGGCTGATTATGAACTTGGAACTTCAGACCCTCTCATGGGCGCAAGCGGCATCGGTCAAGACAGATGCTTTGGTGGTCTTGGTGTCGAAACATTCGCCCGAGCAAACGGGCCTCTTGGCCAACATGCTGGCGCAAGCGGAAAAGTCAGGCGATTTTTCCTCTGCCGCTGGGCAATGCCTGTTGTGGTGGAAGCCCCCGGGCCTCAAAGCCTCGCGTTTGGTGCTTGTGGGTGTCGGTGAAGGGCGAGCCGCCGATGTCCGCGCCGGTGTCACCGCCGCCATCACGGCCTTGAAGAAATCCAAAGCCGCCCATGTCACGTTGTGCCTGTCTGAGAACCCATCAGAGCACCTGGTGGTGGCTGCCCAAGCGGCCGCTGACGCTTGCTATGTCTACACCGCAACCAAGCCCAGCGCCAAAGCGCAAACCATCAGCAAAGTGTTACTGGGTGTCCCCAGCGCTCAAGCGGCCAAAGCCGATTTCACACTGGCTCAAGCGCAGTTGGCCGGTGTGGCGTTGGCGCGTGAATGGGGCAATCGACCCGCCAACCACGCCACCCCAGATCATCTCGCGCAAGCCGCCAAGGGATTGGCCAAACATGCACGCATCAGCTGCCAAGTGCTCCGTCTCAAAGAAGTGGAGCGTTTGGGCATGGGCTCGTTCGCTGCGGTGGCCCAAGCGTCAGCGCAGCCCTTGCGATTCATCATCTTGCACTACAAAGGCGCAGCCGCTCCCCAAGCACCGGTCGTGCTCGTGGGCAAGGGCATCACCTTTGACACGGGGGGCATTTCATTGAAACCCGGCCCCGGCATGGATGAAATGAAATTCGACATGTGCGGTGCGGCCAGTGTGTTGGGAACCTTCGAAGCTTTGGCCCATCTCAAGCCTGCCCTGAACGTCATTGGACTTATTCCGGCCTGCGAGAACATGCCGGGTGGCAAAGCCCTCAAGCCCGGGGATGTGGTCACCAGCATGAGTGGACAAACCATTGAGATATTGAACACCGATGCCGAAGGCCGTTTGATTTTGTGCGATGCACTGACCTACGCCAAACGCTTCAAACCACGCGCTGTCATCGACATCGCCACCCTGACCGGCGCTTGCGTCATTGCTTTGGGGCATTTGCGCAGTGGCTTGTACGCCAGCGACGAAAGCTTGGCCGCCGAGTTGTTGGCCGCGGGCGAAAAAAGCCTCGATTTGTGCTGGCGCATGCCCCTTGACGATGAATACGCCGAGGGCCTCAAGTCCAACTTTGCCGATGTGGCCAACGTGGCCGATCGTTCTGCCGGCTCTGTCACGGCTGCCAAATTCTTGCAACGATTCACCAAAGACTACCCTTGGGCGCATTTGGACATCGCGGGCTCGGCCTGGAAAAGCGGCGCTGCCAAGGGTGCCACCGGTCGACCCGTGCCCTCGTTGCTGGCCTACCTCATGGCGCAAACACCAACGGCCATCAAGTCAACCAGCCGCAGTGTCAAACCCGCCACCCAGCGACGTTGAAGCGGGACTGATCAGCGCATGACCGAGGTGGCTTTTCATTTCAACGCGCCCGACAAACTGAGCTACGCCTGTCGCTTGTTGCGCAAGGCATGGAGCAACGCCGCCCAAGTGGTGGTCATGGGTGACAAAGATTTGATGGTCGATTTGGACACCAGCCTTTGGACTTTCTCGGCCACCGACTTTGTGCCGCATTGCATGTCCAGTGCCGATGCCTTCACTTTGCAACACACCCCCGTGGTGCTGGTTCAGGGTGTCCAGGTCCCTGCTGGATTGCCACACCATCAGGTGTTGTTGAACTTGGGTTCGGCACTGCTTAGCGGTTTTGAAACCTTTGAAAAAGTCATTGAAGTGGTGACCCAGGATGAGCAAGACCGCTCCATGGCCCGATCGCGTTGGAAGCATTACGCTGAGCGGGGCTACCCTTTGGTGCGCCACGACCTGGCGCCGAAAGCCTGATCCATGAACAAGTCCCACATTCCCAAGTCACCTGTGCCCATGTTGACCGAGGTAGTGCAGGTCAACGGCAGTTTGCGTCCGGCCGTGTTTCCCTGGGCGCCACAAGCCCCCAAAGGGCCCCCTGTGAAATCCATCTCCCAGCCAACTCCTTTGGCGGCTGATCAGGCCTTGTTGGCGGACAAGGTGATTGCACGAGTGCATGCCCAATTGGCCCTCATGCTGCCGGAGATGATGCGCACTGCGGTGGATGAAGTGCTCAATGAGCATCTGCGGGCGCAACACTTGCCCGATCAAGACCTGCCACCCACTTGAATTTTGGAAACCGTTTATCCCTTATCCAGGGCAAGGTGTATTATTCAATAATGATTCTTTTGGATTAACTCAACCTCGGGAGCTGACTGTGAAACTTCAAATGACTTTGGCTGCAGTATTGACTGCTTCATGCCTTCAAGCAATGGCACAAGATGTGATCAAGATTGGTCACGTAGGGCCCGTGAGCGGCGCTATCGCTCACTTGGGCAAGGACAATGAAAACGGCGCACGCTTGGCGATTGAGGAACTCAATGCCAAGGGTTTGTCCATTGGTGGCAAAAAAGTGAAGTTTGTCTTGTTGGCCGAAGACGATGCCGCTGATCCCAAACAAGGCGCAGCAGCCGCCCAAAAATTGGTGGATCAAAATGTCAACGGCGTGGTTGGGCACTTGAACTCGGGCACTTCCATTCCTGCCTCCAAAATCTACAGCGATGCTGGCATTCCTCAAATTTCGCCCTCATCCACCAACCCCAAACTGACCCGCCAAGGCTATAAAACCACCTTCCGCGTGGTGGCTGACGACGTGCATCTGGGGGGCACACTGGGGCGCTATGCCATCAAGGACTTGAAAGCCAAAACTTTTGCGGTCATTGACGACCGCACCGCCTATGGTCAAGGGGTGGCCGATGAATTTGCCAAGGCTGCCACGGCCGCAGGCGGCACTCAAATTGGCCGCGAATTCACCACCGACAAAGCCACCGACTTCACTGCCATCTTGACCACCCTCAAAGGAAAAAAACCGGATGTGGTGTTCTTTGGCGGGATGGATGCTGTGGCCGGTCCCATGCTCAAACAAATGAAGTCGCTGGGTTTGAATGCCAAATTCATGGGCGGTGACGGTATTTGCACGGGTGAATTGATCAAACTGGCCGGCGACAGCCTGGCGGACAACCAGGTTTTTTGCGCTGAAGCCGGCGGCATCGAAGAAAAATCAGCCAATGCGTTCAAGGCCAAGTTCAAGAAACGCTTTGACACCGATGTCCAGCTGTATGCCCCCTACGTGTATGACGCTGTGAATGTCATGGCCGATGCGATGGTGAAAGCCAACTCATCCGATCCTGCGAAATACCTGCCCGTTTTGGCCAAAACCAGCGGCTACAAAGGCGTGACGGGTGATATTGCTTTTGATGAAAAAGGGGATGTCAAAAACGGGGCACTGACTTTGTTCACCTTCAAAGCAGGCAAACGCGACGCCATCAAGATCGTCCGCTAGTGGGTGATGAGTTGCAGTGACCAGCTTGTTTTTTGCCACGACAAAACTTCCTGCTGCAACAAATGGCTCGACTGAGGGAACCGCTGTGACCACAGCGGTTCCAATTTCAGCTCAAAGCAGCGTGGCACTTGGCTTGACAAACTCAGTTGCATGCCTTCGAACTCGGGCTCTCTTCTGGCATGACACAAAATCACCGCCAAACGCAGGCTCAGCAGTTGAAACACAAAGAACACGTCTTCAAAGTCAATTTCAAGTTTGCGCAACTTGCCTTTGTGGCCCAACACCAACTGGCTTAAACGGTGCAACTCTTGCATCACGAAGCCCGGAGTGTCGGAGTTTTCCAAAATATAAGCCCCATGTTTATGGGCATCGGTGTGGGAAATCAGGGTTCCAATTTCATGCAATTGAGCGGCCCAGTGTAATTTTTTCAAATACCTTGCCCAAGCGTGAACATCGTGGTCCACAGGTTGAAGTTGCTTGAGAAAAGCGCATGCCACACGACTCACACGTTGGGCTTGTTGCAAGTCAGCATGAAAAGTTTTTTGCAGGCCTTCAACGGTGACCGCACGAATATCTTTGTCTTCATCTTCACGTTGGATCAAATCGTACAAGAGGCCGTGACGCAGCGCTCCGGGTATCACTTTCAGGGATTCGATGTCAAACAAATCCATGACGGCACTCAACACGCTCAGGCCGCCTCCAATCACAGCCTTGCGGTCCTCGCGCAAACCTTCGAGTCGAAGCTTGTCGACATGCCCAATTTGAACCAGATGTTCTTTGAGCCATTGAATTCCCTTGCGCGTGATCACATGGGGGGGCCATCCGGCGGCCAGCAAAGCTTCCGCAACGGCACCCACAGTGCCCGATGAACCATAAGCCACATCCCAAGATTTTTGAGGGAAAACGGCCACTGCCTCATCCAAGATGGCCTTGGCCGCGACTTCAGCTTTGTGGAACGCTTGTGCCGTGAGATCGCCTGATGAAAAGTATTTCATGCTAGAGGCCACGCTTCCTAAGCGATAGGACTCCAATGCTTTTGCGTGCTTGCCTTGGCCCAGGATGCATTCGGTTGAACGCCCTCCAATGTCAATGACGAGACGGTTTTCAGACGAGTGGGGCAACAGGTGAGAAACGCCTTGGTAAATCAGGCGAGCTTCTTCACGGCCGGACACCACTTCAATGGGAAATCCCAGTATTTTGTGGCCCTTGTCCAGGAAAACTTTGCGATTACGGGCTTCGCGCAGCGTTTGTGTGGCCACCACCCGCACTTGGCTGGGTTTGAAGCCAGCGAGTCTTTCTGCGAAACGGGACAAGCAGTCCCAACCTCGCTCCATGGCCGCTTCGCTCAAGTTCCGGTCATCATCCAAACCATTGCCCTGCCGAACGGCTTCTTTCAGGTAGTCCATGCGCTGAATCAAGCCATGGCTGTAGCGACAAATTTCCAGACGAAAGCTGTTGGAGCCCAGGTCAATGGCTGCGAGCAAAGTTTCGTTTTTCATGGGGGGGTGGGTGGATGCAGAGGCAATGCATGACTCAGGTGGATTGATTGGGGTCCGTTGGTGGTCATGCCAGGGTCAACATCCCCTTATCATATGACGCTTGGATGACAAAAAGATGAATGAATTTCGAAACGCCGGCATGGCAGACATCAAAATGTCATATTTCCAGAATAGAGTGATGAGGCTGTTCATTGTTTTGCCGCCCACAGCGGCCTGTTTCTTCCCTCTCAAGGAGTATCCATGAAGTTTCTTCAAAATGCGATGTTGGGTTTAGGTGCCGTGCTTCTTGCAGGTGCTGTTCAAGCGCAAGACATCACCGGCGCAGGTGCGACCTTCCCGTTTCCCATTTATGCCAAATGGGCTGAGGCCTACAAACAGGCTACGGGTGTTGGCATGAATTACCAATCCATTGGTTCATCCGGTGGCCTCAAGCAAATTCGCGCCAAAACCGTGACTTTTGGTGCCACAGACGCGCCAGTCACTGGCCCAGATTTGGACAAAGACGGCATGGTCCAGTTCCCAGCCATCATTGGCGGTACTGTTCCAGTGGTCAACTTGGCAGGTTTCAAGCCTGGCGAGTTGCGCATCACAGGTCCCATCCTGGCTGAAATGTACATGGGCAAAATCACCAAATGGAACGACCCCAAATTCACCGCCTTGAACCCAGGTAAGAACCTTCCCGACGAATCCATCACTATTGTGCACCGCGCTGATGGCTCGGGCACCACCTTCAACTTCACCGATTACCTGTCTTCCATCAGCAAAGACTGGGCCGACTCTGTGGGCAAAGGCGCTGCTGTGAAGTGGCCAGCACCGTCCTCGGTGGGTGGCAAGGGCAACGAAGGTGTGGCTGCGAACGTCAACCGCATCAAAGGCTCTGTGGGCTACGTGGAATACGCTTACGTGAAAAAGAACAAAATGACCTTCTTGCAATTGCAAAACGCCAATGGCAAGTACGTCAGCCCTGACGAATTGACTTTTGCCGCTGCGGCTGCAGGTGCCGATTGGTTCAGTGTCCCTGGTATGGGCATTTCCATGGTCAATGCCAAAGGCGATACCAGCTGGCCGATCTCTACCGCATCGTTCATCGTGATGTACAAGACGCCTGATAACAAATCGGCATCTGAGGCAGCTTTGAAGTTTTTCGACTGGTCTTTCAAGAATGGCAAAAAAATGGCGGCAGAGCTTGACTATGTCCCACTGCCAGATGCTTTGACGGATCAGATCCGCAGCAAAGTTTGGACTCAAATCCAAAAGTAAATTGATTCATTAGACGATCGGTTGGTGGTTGAATGACCGCCAACCGATTGGCTTGATTGAACTGTTCTTTTGAAAGATCCAGGCATGCAATCGACATACCCAGTAGAAGCGCACAACATGACGACAACCATCAGCAAATCTAATCTCCATGCAGTGGTTAGACGTCAGCGTTTTCAAGATGCCATCTTTCATCGCTTAACCCAAGTTTTTTCTCTCCTGGTGCTGCTGGCATTGGCGGGGATCATCGTCTCGTTGTTCATCAATGCGTGGCCAACTTTTCAAAAGTTTGGATTTAAATTTATTTGGTATGTCGAATGGGACATCATCAATGAAGAATTTGGCGCTGCCATCGCCATTGTTGGCACATTGGCCAGTGCTGGTATAGCCATGCTTTTTGCAGTGCCACTCGCATTCGGCATTGCAGTTTTCCTCACCGAAACCTGCCCAGTTTGGCTGCGCCGCCCCTTGGGCACGGCGATTGAATTACTGGCGGCTGTTCCCTCCATCATCTACGGCATGTTTGGTCTGTTTGTGTTTGCGCCTATATTTGCAGACTACGTTCAAATGCCTTTGCGTGACCTGATGGCCGGCATGCCCCTTGTTGGTTCCTTGTTCAGTGGGGCCATCAATGGCATGGGCATTTTGGCAGCGGGCATTGTTTTGGCTTTCATGGTGCTGCCCTTTGTTGCTGCCGTGATGCGCGATGTGTTTGAAATCACACCTTCCATATTGCGCGAATCGGCCTATGGATTGGGTTGCACCACCTGGGAAGTGGTTCGCAAAATCGTCTTGCCCTACACCCAGAAAGGTGTCATCGGCGGCATCATGCTCGGTCTTGGCAGAGCCCTTGGGGAAACCATGGCGGTCACCTTTGTGATTGGCAATGCGAACCGCATGCCGACCTCCCTTTTCTCACCCGGCACCTCCATCGCGTCCACTCTGGCCAATGAATTCGGAGAGGCTGCAGATTTCCACATCACTTCTTTGTTCGCCTTGGGCTTCATGCTCTTCATCATCACCTTCATGGTGTTGGCAGCTGCCAAGATCATGATCAACAGAGCTGAAAAGGCAAAGGGCTTCTAAAGTGGAAAACAACATGGACTTGGGCATATATCGTCGTCGGCAGCTGGTTAATTTTTGGGGATTACTCACCTCCATGCTGGCCATGGCCATCGGTTTGGCCGTCTTGTTCTGGATTTTGTTTGTGCTATTTTCCAATGGCTTTGCCTCTTTGGACTGGAACATGTTCACCAAAGACACGCCAGCGCCCGGCACAGAGGGCGGCGGATTGCGCAATGCCATCGTGGGGAGTTTGATGATTGTTGGCCTGACCGTTTTGGTGGCCACACCCGTTGGTATTTTGGCTGGGATTTACATGGCCGAGTACGGCGACACAAGTCTGACTGCCAATATCACCCGATTTGTGACGGACATCATGCTGTCGGCGCCATCGATTGTGATTGGCTTGTTTGTTTATGCCATAGCGGTTGCAACCCTGGGGACCTTTTCTGGCTATGCGGGTAGTTTGGCGCTGACCCTCATCGCCATCCCGGTTGTGATGCGTACCACCGAGAACATGCTTCGATTGGTACCGGGTAGCCTTCGTGAAGCGGCATTTGCATTGGGTGCGCCGCGTTGGAAAGTTTCCATGTCTGTCACCCTGCGTGCAGCAAAAAATGGCGTGATCACAGGCTTGCTGTTGTCTGTTGCCCGCATCAGCGGTGAAACAGCACCGTTGTTGTTCACAGCGCTCAATAATCAATTTTTTAATTCGGACATGAGCTCGCCCATGGCCAATTTGCCTGTGGTCATTTTCCAATTTGCGATGAGTCCCTATGAAAATTGGATTCGATTGGCATGGGGCGGTGCGTTGATCGTCACCATGGCCGTTTTGTTGCTCAACATCCTGGCGCGCATCTTTTTCCGCAGCAAGCAAACCACTTGATTTTGTTCCATTTCACCTCACTGAACAGCACAATTACGCAGGACAATCATGGTAGAGACCACACCCAAAAATGCGATAGAAGTTAAAAACCTGGATTTTTACTATGGAAAATTTCAAGGTTTGAAAAAAATCAATCTCAATATCCAAGAGAACGCTGTCACTGCGTTCATTGGTCCTTCTGGATGCGGTAAGTCCACGTTGCTGAGGACGTTCAATCGAATGTACAGCTTGTATCCGGGGCAACATGCCGAGGGTGAAATCCTCTTCTACGGTCGAAATATTTTGGAAAAATCGCAAGACTTGAATTTACTGCGAGCGCAAATTGGCATGGTTTTTCAAAAACCTACGCCATTTCCCATGTCGATTTATGACAACATTGCTTTTGGCATTCGCTTGTACGAAAACATTTCGCGCAGTGAGATGGACGACCGCGTCGAGTCAGCCTTGCAAAAGGCCGCGATCTGGAATGAAGTCAAAGACAAGCTTGGTCAAAGCGGACTTTCGCTGTCGGGTGGACAGCAGCAACGTCTTTGCATCGCCAGAACCGTGGCCGTTCGACCCAAAGTGATTTTGTTGGATGAGCCCACTTCAGCCTTAGACCCGATTTCAACGTCCAAGGTTGAAGAGTTGATCAACGAATTGAAGAAGGAATACACGGTGGCAATCGTGACCCACAACATGCAGCAAGCAGCACGTGTTTCGGATTTCACGGCCTACATGTATTTGGGCGACATGATCGAATTTGGCGTCACAGAGCAAATCTTTTTCAAGCCTCAGCGAAAAGAAACTGAGGACTACATCACTGGGCGGTTTGGTTAATTTGATTTTTTCATTGAAGGATTTTTTATGCCGGACAAGCACCTATCGTCTCAGTTTGACCTAGAGCTCAACAACGTTTCATCACGGTTGATGGAGATGGGTGGTTTGGTTGAGTCTCAGATTCAACAAGCTATTTACGCCCTGTCGCTTTTTGTAGTGGAAGTCGCTGACCAAGTGATCACCACCGAAAAAAGAGTCAACGCCATGGAGGTGGAAATCGATAAAGATATCTCCACAATCATTGCCAGAAGACAGCCTACCGCGAATGACTTGCGTCTGCTGATCGCCCTGTCCAAGGCAACGGCCAACTTGGAGCGGGCAGGGGATGAAGCAAACAAAATTGCCCGCATGGTCAAGTCCATCGCTTCCAGTGGCATTTACAAGTCATTGCCTTCCTCAGAATTGAAGAAAAGTGCTGAGTTGGCCAGCGGTTTAATTCGCAAATCCCTCGATGCATTCGCTCGTTTGGATACAAGCACGGCCCTGACCATCATGAAGGAAGATGACTTGATTGACAAGGAATTCGACGGCTTTGTGCGCAAACTCATCACTTATATGATGGAGGATCCTCGCACGATCACCCCCAGTTTGGATTTGTTGTTTGTTGCTAAAGCGCTTGAGCGCATCGGTGACCATGCTAAAAACATCGCTGAACTCATCATCTACATCGTCAAAGGTGAAGATGTTCGGCATTCAAGCTTGGAGCTCATTGAGTCAAAACTTCAATAAAAAAATGCGTCACATGCCCCGAGTGTTGATTGTGGAAGACGAGGCTGCCATTGCCGAGTTGATCTCTGTGAATTTAAAGCACAATGGTCTATCACCCATCTGGGCCGAAGATGGCGAGAGTGCACAGCGCGAAATCGATGCCGTGTTGCCAGATGTCATCTTGCTTGATTGGATGTTGCCCGGGCAGCTTGGCGTCGTTTGGGCCCGAAAATGGCGGAGTGATCCCCGCACCAAATCGGTTCCTATTTTGATGCTAACCGCCAAAAGTGAAGAGCATAACAAGGTATCAGGCTTGGATTCGGGTGCCGACGACTACATCACCAAACCCTTTTCCACCCAAGAATTGCTTGCTCGCATTCGTTCCGTTTTGCGTCGTCGTGCGCCCGAACAAGCCGAAGACAGCGTGACCATTGGGCAATTGCACTTAGACGGGGCTACTCATCGCGTGTCCTTCAATGGCTTGGCGCTCAAATTAGGTCCAACCGAATTCAAACTTCTGAATTTTTTCATGCACCATGCTGAGCGGGTTCATTCCAGAGCCCAATTGCTCGACAAAGTTTGGGGTGATCACGTGTTCATCGAAGAAAGAACGGTCGATGTCCATGTCAAGCGGCTGCGCGAAGCCCTTTGTGAGGCGGGTGCCATGGTGCAGACTGTCCGTGGTGTTGGCTATCGTTTCACTCATAAAGATCAGTTGCAGCAACCATGATTTTTGAGCGACTGGTTGCTTTTGTCCTGCTGCTTGTCATTGCAGGGCTGTTTGGATTTTTTATTTTTCCAAGCCACCTTTCTTTCTTGGGGGCGCTTTCATGCATGCTCCTCATTGCCGTCGCAACGGTTCTGCAGGACATACTCCATGGTTCACGCTTTCTCAAATGGTTGAAATCCGATGACTTTGCTGTTGAAGTTTTCAACTCCGGCTATTGGGAAGAGGCGAGTCGGCGGGTTCGCAAAATTTTTAAACAAAAAGAATCTACTCGAGTGGCAAGTGAAGAAAGTCTGCGGCAGTTTTTGGCAGCTATCCAAGCATCGCCCAATGGCGTCTTGCTTCTTGATGCCGATTCGCGAATTCAATGGAGCAATCAGACTGCAGCCCGGCATCTCGGTATTGATCCGCAGATTGATTCGCACCAGTTGATTGGCAATTTATTGAGAAACCCGACCTTCAGTCATTACGTGCATTCCAAAAGTTTTGACCATGAAGTGATCATTGAAGGCAGATTGCATCGCGTTGACAGGCCGCAGAAGTTGGGTATTCAGATCTTCCCCTACGGTGATGGTCGCATGCTGTTTCTGTCAAGGGATGTGACTTCGATTGAGCAAGCAGAAGTGATGCGGCGTGACTTTGTCGCCAACGTATCGCATGAGATTCGTACGCCGCTTACCGTCCTTTTGGGATTTGTTGAGACCCTGCAAACACTACAACTCACCCCGCATGAGCAAAACAATTATTTGCAACTAATGGCCAAGCAAGCCTATCGGATGAAATCTCTGGTTGAAGACTTGCTGACCCTGTCTAAGCTTGAAGGCAGTCCCTATCCGAATTTTGAAGAGTGGAATTCATTGAAATCAATCCTAAAGCAATGTGAGGAAGACGCAAACGGGTTGATGAAAGCATTGCAACATGATGACGGGCCACCTCACATGATGTCTTTTCATATTTCTGATTCCCTCGAAGGGGTTGAAATTTCTGGATCTATTCAAGAATTAAACAGTGCATTTACCAACCTCATCAGCAATGCATTGCGATACACCCAGGCTGGTGGGCGTGTCAGTGTTTCTTGGATTGAACAAGCAGAGGGTGTGGCCTTCATGGTCGAAGACACGGGCCCAGGTATCAGTGCTGAGCACTTGCCAAGATTGTCAGAACGCTTTTATCGAATTGACCGCAGCCGATCCAGGGATACAGGCGGTACTGGCTTGGGCTTGGCCATTGTCAAGCATGTGATGCAACGCCATGGTGGACATTTGCAAATTGAAAGTGAATTGAACAAAGGCTCTAGGTTCACACTGATCTTTCCAAGCAATCGATTGAAAGTCCCTGAAAAAACAAGCTAAGTGCGCCATTCAACGTTGGTCAATTGCTTGAAATGGTATCGAATCAGTATCAACAAGCACAGCGACACCAACATCAATCCCAGGATGCTCATCAGCCAAAATGCCTCGGCATTGGGCATGGCGGGAAACGGCCCAAGACCGTGGAAGGCCAGTTGAAATCCACCTGCCAAACCGATCCCCCAAAGCAAGATACTGTAGATGAATGCAGGGGCTATGGTTACCTTGAAGCTTCTCAAGATAAAAAAGCACAAGGTTTGCAATGCGTCGAACAAATGGTAAACACCAATGAATATGAGCAATTGCCCCGCCATCTTTGCCACACCCGGGTCTTTGGCGTACAACGTGGCAATTGGCCCATGAAACAGCCAAAGCAAGCAAGCCATGCCAAGCGCTAGCGTCATGGTGAGGCGAAAACCAATCAACATTGACTGCTTCAGCATGTCAAGTTGCTGGGCGCCTTTCCAATAGCTCACGCGGGCGCTGATGGCGATCGAAAATGACAACGGCATCATGTACAACAATGCGGCCATGCTGCTCGCAATTTGGTGACTTGCGGCGGAAGTTGTGCCAAATCGTGAAATGAACAGCGCCATCAACGTGAATGACGTGACTTCAACGGTCACACTGAGACCATTGGGAAGACCCATGCGACACATTTTTTTCAGGATTTCAGTGTCGGGTGCTTCGGGTGTCATCCAAACAGTGAATGGTTTGTAAATACGGTGGTATTTCAGTAACAACAAGGCAATCGTCATCATGGAATAGTTGACCATGACCGTAGCTATTGCACAGCCGATCAGGCCCAAAGGAGGCCAATCCAACACGCCAAATGTGAGCGCAATGGACAATGGAATTTTCAGCAACAAAGCCACGATTTGAATAAGCGTGACCAACTTGGGTTTGCCTAAGCTTTGGTTGAGCGAACTGAACAGCCGAAAAAAAAGTGCAGGCGGTAATGCCAACGCCAAGATGGCCAGGTAATATGTCGATTGATCTTGCAAATGAGTGGGGACCTGAGTCCACTCCAAAAGATAGCTGGGCGATAAAAGCAGGACAACCCCTGCGACTGTCAACCCGATCCACAAGTAGAGTCCTTGACGGAATACTTGACCAATTTTGAAATGGGCCTTGGCGCCGTGTAACTCCGCGAACACGGGAATCAAAGCTTGCAAAATTCCCAATAATCCAACGTAGACAGTGATGTAAATTGATGCGCTGATGGACAGAATAGCCAATGCCTCAGGGTCATAGCGTCCTGCAATGATGGTGTCAGCAACGCCAAAACTGACGACAGCAAGTTGGCCAACCAATACGGTTAAAGCGTGTTTGACGATGAGTCTTTGTTCACTCATAAATCAAGGGGCTACTCTTTTGAAGATCAGTATTTCTTCATTTCTATCGGCGGGCCGTTTGCTCTTGTGCGCCAACTGCCAGCCTTCAATTTCATTTGACTTGGCCAACAGTGGTGAGTTAGGTCTTGTCATCAACCAATCACATGATTGATGCTTCATGCCATTTTGAAAGTCAAGAAAATCAAATTCACCGTGGTAGCTCAGCCCTGCCAATTGATTGCGTTCAAGTCCATTGGCATAGACACATTTCGGATGGTTCATCAAGCCAACCAATTGGGTTGACCATGGCCTGTAACTCAGGGCACGATCTAAGATTGGCAGCCACAAGGTCATCAACAGGACCCAACACAAGGTGGCTCCGCTGGCAGGCAGAACCAGACTTTTCCATATGACGGCGGGATGCCTGCCAATGCGCCAATGAACCAATTTCAACCAGATTGTTGACACCAGCAAGGCAGCACAGAAATTCAGCAGATCAAACTGGTGTAGGTAACCAGGCACCAGCCGCGCAACATTGAGGGCAGGTTGTGCGGGTACACCAGTTTGCAAAGAAATCCAAACTCCCCAAATCATCAACGCGCAACCAGAGAAAAAGAGCAGCGTGAACCAATCGATCAGGGCCGCCACACTTCGACTCAAAGTTGGCAAGGCAAACGCTGCCATTGCAGCCAAACTTGGAAATGCCAGCAACAAGGTTTTTTCGGGGGCGCGCGTGAGCAAGCTGCCCATCAGGGTGACGATCAACACGAACAGTGGCAGGGTCAGGTGTTGGCTCCACAATTGTGTTTTCCAATGACGACGCCATCGCCACAAAGTCCAAGCGGCCAAAGGCCATGCTGGCCATAGAAACCACAGTAAAAGTTCCGCTTTCTTCCGCCAAAGCAGCGTCAGCTCTTTGGTGGGCAAAATATGCCAAGCCCATAACTCTAAATAGAGGGTCAGGCCCAACAGACTGCCTAACGACAAAAGCATCAGCCCCACTTGTTTCAATTGCGCTTGAGGATGTTTAAACCAGAGGAAACAAGCGCCCATGCCCAATATCAAGGCCAAGCTTGGTGCGCCGCTCATCGTCATCACCAACAAGCCAACATACCAAACCATGAAAGCGCTTTGGGGAAAGTAGGCCATGGCACTGGCACCGGCAAAAAAAATAGCCATGCCACTCAATTGCATAACCATTGGGGTCGTTTCGTGGCTTGGCAAGGCCAAGCCTAGACAGGCCAGGTAGGCCAATAAACCTGCATCCGCCAATGATCTGGCATAGTCTTTGGGTTGCGCTTCACCTCCAAACGCAAAAGCGACGGGTTGTGCACGCGGATTTCTGGCCAAGTAATAGATGGCATACCAGAGAAATGTCATGCTGGCCAATGACATCAGGCTAAAGGGCAGGCGAACGGCCACTTCGGGTGCCAGCCAACCCTGAGTAACTTGAATGCTCCAAGCACCCAACCAGTAGGGCAGGAAGGCTTTGAATTCGGGCGTGACACCTGCAAGTTGCAAATCGAAATAACTGGATTGCGCTTGGGCCAAAGACAACATATAGCCAAACGAAGCGACATCGATCCGTTTCCAAGGATCATGGCCTGTCAAGCCAGCCAGAACGTACAACAAGCAGATGCTGATCAGCGCCAGTCGCGGTAATCGCCTGACAGCTTGCTGAGAAATCAAAACAGGAGAGGGGGTATTCACAGCGCGGAGTTTGACATATGGGGTTCATGGCGTGACAAAAAAAAAGCAGCTTTGAAGCTGCTTTTTTTCGCCGCACACCAATCACTTGGCGGGGGTTTTTCCATATTTGTTGCGGAAGCGCTCGACACGACCGCCCATGGTGTCAACAGATTTTTGTGTGCCGGTGTAGAAGGGGTGCGATTCGCTCGAGGTGTCCAACTTGTACAAGGGCAACTCGCGACCATCGTCCATTTTGATGGTTTCTTTGGTGTTGGCGCACGTACGTGTGACAAATTTGAAGCCATTCGACAGGTCTTGGAAACAGACTTCCCGGTATTCGGGGTGTATGCCATCTTTCATATTGATTCCTTTTTCAATTCGAGAGCCACAAGAGCCAATCTCCTGCACTTTTCGCAACAAAGTATTATGCCTCAACGAAGCGATTAACCACCACGTCTCATCAAGTCGAAGAAATCGACGTTGGTTTTGGTGGCCTTCATGTTTTTGAGCATCAATTCCATGGATTCAATTTCATCCAGGTTGTAAATAAA
>Ga0172372_10006506_pt1 | contig 15923 bp, 17 predicted proteins | sample LakKiv5m_2_FD_114544 | JGI IMG/M metagenome (GOLD analysis project Ga0172372, IMG submission 114544) | Freshwater microbial communities from Kabuno Bay, South-Kivu, Congo - kab_092012_9.5m | ecosystem: Environmental > Aquatic > Freshwater > Lake | place: Democratic Republic of the Congo...
AAAAGAGATGAAAACTGTTCAAAAGATCTTTGCAATGCCAAAGCTGAAGGCCTACCAGTGGTGGCTAGTGGTGGCTGTTTTACTTGGTCAAGCTGCCTGGAACTTCTATAGGGTTGCACCGGTAGGCCCAGCAATTCTTGGAGACGAGTATATCTACACCCAGAGCGCGAGACACGGATCTCCTTGGGGACCACAGATTACAGGTGACTTTTCTAACTACTTGTTTAATCTGGTCTATTCGGTAACCAATCTTTGCGGACCAGGGTTTTACACCTGCGGAAAAATCGTCAACTTAGTATTTTTCGTCGGATTCATCTTTCTGATCTTTATCGCTGCCTTAAGAGTCATGCCATTCTGGGCATCCCTTGGATTCATCGCCGCAGCTGGCCTATCACCGCTTACCGTCTATACATCCATGTTCTTGCCAGAGTCGATGTACTTTTTCTTCCTAGGCCTTCTGCTGCTAGCTCTTTTGCATGCAATGAAAGAGCAGGGGTGGAGGAACTGGGCCATCGTTGGTGGAGTAATTGGAACCGCTTCGCTTGTCAAGCCACACGCCTGGATGGCCGTTATTCCGATTGCGATCTTCATCTTTGTTTTGTGCCTGAATCATAAAAAGCGTTTTTTCAAAAACCTTGTCCTCGCGGGTGGTGCGCTTGTTGGTGGCGCGGTACTTGCCCGTCTGGTTATTGGATTTATTGTCGCCGGACCTAAAGCACTCTCATTCTTCGGTGCTTACCTCAGCGTAGGAACGCTTCAGCAGGTAACGGAGGCTCCTCAGGAAGTGGTAGAAGGTGGAACAGCCATCGGAACTTCACCCATAACAGGAGTTATTGAGCTGTTTTGGCCACAGCTGTCAATCCATGTTCTGACAGTTTCCGCACTTATGGCTATTGCCATCGTCGGCCTGATTGTCGCAATTATTGACTTGGTGCGCACCAGGGAAGCACGGACTGAAAATCTATTGGCGCTACTAAGTTTTATTTGGCTAGGGTCGATGGTAATCATAATCGTTATTTTTACTGGTTGGCTCACTGGTGAGGGGGACGATCACACAACCCGAGTTTTGCTTCGTTACTACGATTTCCTATTCGTTCTTGTGCCACTCGCTGGTCTGGCAGTATTCCTATCCAAAGCTGTGAATATGCAGAACGTATTTGTGAGGTGGGGTTTGGCTATACTTTTTGGAACAGTAATTACAAATTCGTTTACGGGTAACTTTTCAAGTTTGACTATCCAGATTGCTGATGCACCAAACCTTGCGGGACTAGTTGTGAATCTCGAAACGTTCAATGGTGTCGCAATTACAATGGCCCTAGCCTTGGCGGTTTACGCTACTTTTGCAAAGTACACAAAGTGGGCGTTCATAGCACTTTTGCCATTTAGCATGATTGCAGCTGGCTGGCAGATTCAAGATCAATACCAAGGTTTCAGGGGAAAACTTTCGGCTGCAGATAGAGCTGGCCAATACATTTACGCGAATTTATCCGAGGCTGAAAAGCAAAATATACACATATTGGCGAATACGAGATTTGATGCCACAAATGTTGCAATTTGGGTAGATGAGCCCAAATTAGATTATGAGTTAGGGACATCCGGTAGTGTCTACAAAGCCGAGTGGTCACCCTCAGAGGCCGAGTGGATTGTGGCAACTGGCGGAATAACGGTAGAAGGTCAAATTATTGAGAAGTACGACGGTGATGGATTTATCCTCTACAAAGTTAGGTAAAGTCGAACACTATAGTTTAAGGCTAGTCACGATGCAGGGCAAAAACAAAAGCACTGGAAACTATCTGGAAGTGCTCGCTAGCTCTAGTCAGATCCGTAGCTTGGCGATCTAGAACGTGTAAAAAATGTCTAAGATTCAATTTTCACCTGGATTAGTCATTGAAAACATCATTTCTAAGTCCATGCGAACCTCTCTCCAGAACGTGACTTCCAAGGAGAGGATATCTCAACTAACCTTTCAAAAGTTAGTGAAACAGATAGGCGCTGAGACGAAGGAACCAATTTTCTACAACAGGACGGATGATGTTTCCCAAGTTATTGAACAAAGATCGGAAATTGCTTCACCTGCCGTGCATGTTCTTGGTGGTTCTGACCGAGAAATCAGCATTGCTGAATATGAAAAGTTAGTCGCTCTAGATTCGTCGATATTTTTTGTTCAAAACCTTAATTTGCCCGAAAGCGAAAACGTTTTTTTGTTGCCGATAGGAGTTGAGGACTTGAGTTGGGGGCGCAATGGCCTTCCTTGGAATTTTCGCAAAAAATTTAGGCATGTGACCAAGGAAGAAAAAACTTTGGTAGGACCATTTGGGAGTACTCATTCAGATCGCAAAGATTGCTTAGATCGAGCTAGTAGGCAAAAGAAAGTTCGATTGGAGTCGGGGAGATTGCCCAATTGGGAGTATTCCAGAATGGCTAGTCAATATCTCTTCGTAGCTTGCCCCAGGGGCAATGGACTTGATACTCACAGGTTTTGGGAAACTATTTACCGAGGCTCGATACCCGTGGTCACGGATTCAATATGGGCCCAAACCATTAAGTCTTATAAAATCCCAATTCAAATCATAACGAGCTGGAGCGAATTAGATAACGTGTCAAACACATATCAGCGCGTGGAATTGAATTTTCGAGACTCGTACCTTTCACCTCAATGGTGGAAAATTCGTTTTCTTCAGAACCTCGAATCAATTCGAAGGTGACACCGGCCGAGGTTCAAGAGAACTAAGTGAGAATTGGACGATTTCTTGCAGACGCATATCCGCGTGCAATTAAATATCTTGACTCTGATCCCCGAAGTGCAAAGATACCGTGACCGTGGAAGTCTATCCCAGCTTGACAGATTCTTTCTAAACTCTCATTTCTGGCCATCTCATGAATTGTTCTCGTAAATGAGATTGGACCAGAAAACTCTAGGATGGCTAACTTTGGGTTTGAAAAAACCTTTCCCAAGTAGCTTTCATATGCCTGCTCAATTCGCTCTATTTGCAGGTTTAGTACTTTTGACTTGGCCATAAATCCGAATCCCCATTGAGCCACAAGATGATTTTGCAGTGCAAGGCTCGGTGGACCGGGTGGACCGTTGAATTTATTCTGTTCATAAGTAATCAAGCCAAGTGAGTCATGGCTGTGGAGAGCCGTTAGGCTAAAGTCAGTCCCCTTGCTGATGTCAAAATAGTACCCTCCAAGATCGTAAATCAGACAGTATCTAAAAATATCTGCCCGGAGCGCTCCGAACTGCGATCGGAAATAAATCTCGGATACTAGCCTCTCTCCCCAACTATCTCGCATATAGTCATCCCTCGCGGAACGATCGAATAGTCGAAAATTGAGGTCTGGGTTTTTTTGTCGGAAAGACCTCATGGAATCAGCATGTCTCTTGCCAAATCGATTTAATTCCCATGTTTGATAAACGGTTGGGGGGATTGCTTGCTTTCTCAAGCTTGCAGACTCTTGATCTTTGAGGGCAGCGAAAGGCAAATCACTTAGGAGGTAACGTGTGGATTTTAGGAAAGTCATGAGTTAGCCTTAACTGTCATAAATTCTGCATTTAAATCGAGGTGTCTTGGTCACTTTTCTTTATGTGTATTTTGCAAAAAAATTACCACAATTTGTAACACACAACATACAAAGGACAGTCTCCTTGTTCCCCGAATGTGAACTTGTCCTTGTAACGGATGCTACTAACGTCGAAACTGTCCCAGATCGGGTTCGCATATTTAGGCCGCATGATCTTGAGTGGTTTCATTCGAGGCCGGCCCTAGATCAAGATCCTCGATTTTGGGGAGGCTGGTGGCAAAAGACGTTTGATCGACTATTCTTTTTGAGACCAATTCACGAACTTTATCCTGCTGGACCACTCGTTCAAGTCGAGACCGACGTAATATTGTTTCCAAGCATTCTATCTTCAGGGTTGCTTGACTCAGAGGCCATCTCTTTTCCACTCTACTCGGCGAACCAGGGCGTTGCATCAATTATCTACTCTCCTAGTACTGAATTAACAAAAAAGTTTGAGCTCTCTTTGATTAGAGAACTTAAAGAGAATCAAAGAACCACTGACATGCTTGCCCTTGGCCAAGTCTGCCGGAATTTAGCGTCTGATTTTCGAGAGCTAAGGGAATTTCCCGATTTGTCCCAACCCATGGCTGGTTACAAACCTTCTGTGAACTTAACAGGATTCGACGGAACTAGTCACGGTGAGTGGATTTGTGGTAGAGACCCGAAGGCTCATTGGGGATTCGGAAAAAGACTTCAGAGAACACCCGCATCTGAACCCGTCGAAATGGGTCGCTACTTTTCACTAGGGAATCAGCTATTCTTATCGCTAGAATCAGGTACCATCCCAATTCATAATCTCCATATCCATTCAAAAGAGATAGACTTCTTCCTTCCCTGGCCGAATAGCCAAGTTGAAAAGACACTAATGAAAATCAACAATAATTCAAGCGCTTTAGCAATAAGGTACTTTAAGGTCTCAGCTTTCTTTTTTTGCTTACTTTCTAGGATCCGAATTTGGTCAAGTTCAAGTATCTCAGTGGATGCATGGCGAAGATTATTTCGGCATTTTCTTGATCGAGGTTTGGACTGAAGTCCGACGGAAAAGGTTAACTTTTTATTTGATGAGATTAGATAAGCAACCAAAAAGGTTTGACTCTTGCCCAAAACTAAGCTGATAGTTTGAGTGTCCGGCATTTCCAAAAGGATGGGATATTGAACATAGAGATTCCCCTTTATGGAGGGCTTGGCAATCAACTCTTTGGTTATGCATTTGGTTTGCATTCCCATGTTTTTGGGCGGCACGACGTAAAGTTCATCGTCTCTCCCGATTCTCCCTGGAATGCTTCTCACAATCAAAATGTCTGCATCGACTTTGAATTCGAAATAGATCTACCGTGGCGCGTAGGCGGTACCTTAGGTGAACTCAAAGCTGGGGCAATGCGGTTTGCAGCAAGGAAGTCCCCTAATCTTCTTGGTCGACATTTGAATTTTCTTGATGAGAGGTCCTGGCAGGATAACTTCCTTGACTTCAAGAATAAGGGCAAAATCAACATATCAGGCTACTTTCGAACTCCGGCCTATCTGACCGCTTTGCAGGAAAAAGGGCTTATGCGAAATTTAAAACCAAGATTTACTAACGAGGAGACCGAATCAATGTTGGAACGAAGTAAGGAAACAGATTCAATCTTTATGCATGTTCGGCGAGGTGATTATTCGAGGATTGGATCCTCTCTCCATGTCTCTTACTTTGTAGGAGCGCTCGAGCAAATTCAATCGAGTAGGGAGAGAAAAATATTGGTGTTTAGTGATTCTCCCGACCAAGCTAAGTCTGAGTTTTTAGAATACTCAAAGAGTTTTGACTTCGAATTTGTCAAATTTGATTTACCTAGCACCCAAATGGCTGCCGTTTCGATGGCCGCATTAAGCCAAAGTAAAACTCTGGTGATGTCTAATTCCACTTTTAGTTGGTGGTCAGCCTCAACGGGCAACACTTCGAAAGTTGTCTACTATCCCCAAGGCTGGAATTCCCAAATTATGTCTCCCGAGTGGATAAAAGTCACTTCTCCCTTATGAATTGAACACACAACATCACCTCCCATTGGTCAGCAACCCATTTCCAATTCCACGCAGGGTCTTTTCAGCAGTTACAATCGGAAGGGTGATCGTTTTTATTCCAACCTTGGGAACCATCGGTTTATCCAGATGAAGAGTGTTGTTGTAATTTGTTCTCGAAATCGCCTCTTTGAGGTTAAGTTCTTATTGGGCTACCTCGATAGTCAAATCGGCTGGAGGGACAACATTCTGCTAGTGGATTCTTCTGACTCATATAATCCAACAGAAGAATTACTGGAATCGACTTATGGCTTCCCACTAGAAGTGCTTCGAGCTAGGGCAAATTTGCCGCATCAAAGAAACGTTGCAATACGGCATCTATTGGCAACTTTTCAAGACGATGTTGTTATCCACTTCCTAGATGATGACGTGATTCCAAGTATGGCTTACTTTCATTCACAGACTAGCGAGCTTATTTCGAATCCAAAGTATTTAGTAGGAGCAAGAGATGTTGGTCTTTTAGAAACTCGCAAATGGACACTCATAACTGATTTGGGATTCGGCGCTCGTCCAGGAGCTGTATCAAAAAATGGTCTCACAAGCCCTCCTCTACCTAACTCGAGACAAAACATGTGGACACCCGGCTTAGCCTTCTCATATCGTTTAGATCAGTATCCAGACTTTAGATTTGACGAGGATATTAATTTCTTTGGCGAAGATCTCGAAGCCACCCTTCGCTTTTCACAGCAGAGAGGGGAGATAAATTTGACCCAAGAGTCTATGGTTCTTCACTTGGAAGGACCTAGGAGGGGCAGCAAGGAACATTATGATTTGCAAGAGCTTTTGTTGCGAATAAGGATTGCTACTAATTTCCCAAATTTGGTATCCAAGCGCTTCCTTTTCGCTTCTCTACTATTGGAGTCAATATATATAATTTATTTGCGAGTTTTCTATAGGAAGCTCAGTTGGCAATTATTGCTGAATCGTTTATCGATAGTTTCTCAAATCCTATTTCGAAAAGTCAAGGCAATCTGAGAAATCGCTCGTCTTAGGTTGGGGGGCAGTGTTGCAAGTAAGCGATCTAAGCCCACCTGAATTCTGGACTTGCGCCTCCATGCCTTCAGCCGGTCTTCCCTTTCATTATCAAAGTACGTGTAGCTTCCTGTCCGCTGTAGCGTCTCGATGATTTTAGAGACGTCATTGAGCGACTTAGTATTCGCCATCCTCAGTGCTCTAATAATTTCTTGTTCCAAAGTTGAGAACTTGAAATTTGCCAATCTAAAAAATGTTCTCGGATCCTCAATTCTGGTTTGGACAGCTAAGGCATTGTTTGCATAAATCGCATTGTGACAATCACCCATTTCTTCAATTTGGATTTGATGCTTGCTGATAATGCAAATGTGATCAATGTCTTCCGTCATTCGAATTCCATGTACTTCGAGGCTTGCTCCCGCATCAAAGACATACAAGTCAGAATGATTCCAAGATTGACCGAGGTGTTGCCTCAAGTAGCTCAAGACTCGATCCTCAGAACCTATAGGAGTTCTATTCATGTAACTAATGGAGTTTTCATTAGTCCAGACTTCGCCTAGCACTAATGTCTCTTCCCAGTTGTCACTCCCGTGGATTACCCTCTCAAACTTCTCAAGTGGTAAAATCGTCCTCAGGGCTCTTTTGACCTCTATTTCTGAACCCTTAATAATTGGAACATAGAGAATTACGGTAACACTTCCAACATCATGATTTTCAAATCTCTCAAGAACTAACTTTTCTAGAAGCGAATTGGAGAACCAATCTAGGTGACCATACATTAGTTTAAGATTTCTTCGAATACCTATGCGCGTCAAATCCCTAGACTTTACAAAGAAGATTTGACCATGCCTCTGAAGCTCTTCTAAAATCAACGACTTTTCGAATGGCTCAAGATTAGATAGGACTATGGCTCTTGAGCTATCTTTGAGGCTAAGGAAAATCCGAGCCATTTCATCTAAATAGATTCCGTGAATTCCGGACTTCTCAAAAAACCTAAAATCATAAATTTGCGGAATCTCAGTCGTTTGTTCGACTCGAACGTCAATTCCTAGCGCCAGAGCAGCGGCAATTCGATGGGCGCCGTTCCATATTTCTCCGCTTTTGGACAACGGTATTTTTGACATCGAATCTTGGAATCCTAAGTCGCGCAAGGAGATGCAAACCTCTCTGAAGGCTGATTCGTAGTCAAGCTCTGAGAATTTCCTATCGTCTTCCGAAAAATTTCTCAGAGGCATTAGGGAGGTCAATCCAGCAACATACAATTCACGCGCCCAAGGACTGTCCCTACCTTCCAATATTGCGCGGGCAAGGGGAACTTTAGCCATAATGTCAAGGCGATTCGGGCTCAATAGGTCTATTGGATTAATTTTCGTTCCAATCCTTTATCTTTGATTTGTAGGACCTTATCTACTAGCATTCCAAATGAATCGTGCGTTGTCGGGATAAGTTCAGATATTTCTGCTCTAAGTTGAATAAACTCGTCTTCACTTGGTCGAGGCATGTCAAGGAATTTCCTCACCGCAACATATGAAACATTGTCATCTATTTCCATTATGCAGGGAGAGTTTGGTAACTTTGCTCCCCAGTAGATCAAACGGCAGTTTTGACTCAACGCGTCAAATATTTTTTCGCTAACTAGGTTTCCTTCATTTTCAATTATTAATGCAGCATCTTTATTTGCCCAGAAAGCCTCCACTTGCGCTACTTCTCTTATTCCACTTGGTTTGGGTTCCCGAAGCAAAAGTCCATCAGACCACCCTGGCCTCAAACCTACTTGGGAAACTAAAGCTTTTAGTAACTCCAGGCATCCTCGAATGAATGACTTAATCCAAGACTCGTCCCAACCGCGTCCACCGACTTCTATTTCAAGTCCCAACTGGATTAGCCTTTCTATTACCTCGACTCTTTTGTGATACAACGATCCAGCCACAAAACTCTTTTTATTCCCTATTAGACACCCCAACGAAGTTGTTTTGGCAGAATGGCGATATTCAGTAAAATCAAATCCTGCCTGCCATACTTCATCGCAAAATCCCTTCTGTGAATTACCCTGCTCACAGATGATGTAGTCGAAGAAACGCGAAAGAAATTTTGTGTATTGCACAGGATTGACAGATAGAGGTTCTACCTTTATGAGTACTTTCAAATTCGTTCGATGCAAGAAAATGAGTGCGGCGAGCTCTCTCAAGGTAAACTGAAAGTCAACAAATAAGGTCAAGTGTGGTGATTCTGTCCACCTGGCTTGGCGAAATAAGCCATCTACAAATGGCTGCCATCTTGAGAGTTGTGCTTGGGAAAAATCATCTATTGCCGTGCCAAATACGAAAATCCTATTTCTGTGAGATTTCTTTCCAATAGAGTGCCTCATCAATTCCCCTTGTAATGCCGATTGAGGTAGTCACCTAGCCTCAGAGACAGCTGAACGAGCAAGAGAGTTGGATTGGCTGAGCTAAAAGTTGGGTAGATGGCCGTCGAGCAGACAAATATCCCAGGATTTTGGTGAAGCTCTAGATTTCCATTGACTAATGACTTAAGAGGGTCCACCCCCATGCTTAGCCCACCTAAATGATGGGACTTACCCATAAGCATCCTTCGACTTATAGGAAAAAATTTGGCACGACCAAATTGTAGTAGCCATTTACTAATTTGTTCGGTGGCTGCTTTCAAATTCTCCAAATCTTTTCTGGTCACGTCGTGAAAAATTACCAAGTCTTCATTATCAAAGTAAATTCGCGAATTTTCGTAAGGCGTTTGAGAGCCATCGACGTTGACTAAATAGAGACTTCGCCTTCGAAGTCTTGCTAAGGCAAAAAGAGCAAAGACATATATACCTCGCAATCCCATAGGGGGAAGCTCAAGCAAGCTATTTCGCACGTCCAATAGGGTAACCTTCCAAGAAAGTTCTGAATGACTTCTGCTCCCATGCAAGTGCAGAAATCGACCTTCGATGTGGTGTTGTGAGGTGGACTCGCCTAAAGGTGCTGAATTTGCCGTTGCAAAGAGACCAACTACAGCTGACAAATGGGTAGAAAACTTTCGTCCCAAATGCTCTCTACTCAGCTTTATGTCCGGAGAGTTGTGGAGTAGCCGCAAAGCTTCGAGAGCACCACAAGTCAAGACCACTCTCTTGCAAATCAATTCAACGACTGCTCCATTAGGTCCGAGAAGCTCCAGACAATACTTACCTTCGTTCCTAAAGTTTCCTTCGAGAAGTTTGATACGCGTGACGCGATAGTTGTTCAATATTTTGACGTTAGGCCCAGGAGTAATCGACGAAACCCCTATCTTTTTATCCTTGTTTATTTTTCGGAAATACTTTTGTACAGATATGTTCCCCGGATCTGCTCCAATCAATCCAGCCCAATCGGCCAAAATCTCTCGCGACGACGCACCAAGTTCCAAAAAATCAAGACTCTGAGGAAGAAATGATTGGACTTCCTCCGGCAGGAATTCCCAACCTTCAGCTTTTAGCTCCTCATTTGTAAATGGCACCAGGTTCCCTCCCCACTTCTGGCTAGTGCCTCCGATTCCAAATGCTCTATAAGAGCTTGGTGAACCTACATTTAGTCCTGCCGAACTGACCCTGGTGTGCTCCTTCAGAAATTCAGCCTGTCGCCCTGCCTCAATCACGAATGTAATTCCCGTGTGCTCTTCGAGTTTTTGGATCAATGCCAGTCCCGCTATACCGGCTCCGACGATTGCGTTATCACATGAAAACCGGACCATAGTCGAACATGGTACCCTAAAAACATGTCAAAGCATTCTTACAATCCTTGGCCTCTAGGCGCGCTTCCAGACGAGTTTAAGCGCAAAGAACCAGAACTAATTCTTCAGCAGGGTTATCACTGGGACGATCCAAGGGACATCGTTGATATTTTCGAGTCCAAGCTGGCTCGCTATTCTGGATCGAAATATGCTGTAGTAACTGATTCGTGTTCGAACGCTCTCTTTTTGGCACTAACTGTCTCCAACGTTAGAAACCAGGAGATTGAAATTCCTTCGCAGACTTATGTTTCAGTTCCTTTCCAAATTCACCATGCGGGAGCCAAACCGAAGTACGTTGATTTGCAGTGGAGTGGAATTTACCAATTGGGCGAAACCAATGTTTGGGACTCCGCAGCCAGATTCACAAAAGATATGTATGTTGGTGGGGGAGGACTGCAATGCCTTTCATTTCAGATAAAAAAGCGATTGCCCATTGGGAGAGGAGGCGCCATCTTGACTGACTCTTTAGAAATTTACAAGAAACTCAAGCTACTGAGCTACGATGGGCGAGATTTGTTGCTTCCATACTCCGACACAAACCATGTCTCCCAAATCGGATGGCACATGTACATGACACCCGAAGACGCAGCTAGAGGAATCTTACTCATGGATATGTTGCCCGAGCGAAACGACGATACGATGACTTGGAATCACTATCCAGATTTACGCCAATGGGAAGTTACTCGTGGACTGGCACCAACTAGTGGTCAAGGATAGGGGTTTTTTTTGGCTGGGAAAGTTGCACTAATTACAGGCATAGCTGGTCAGGACGGCAGTTACCTCGCTGAGCATCTCTTGGAGTTGGGATACGAAGTTCACGGTATTGTTCGGAGAAATTCGACTCCCGAGCATCAAGAGTCAAGGTTAAAAAGTCACGGTGAAAATATTAAGACTTATTATGGAGACGTACTTGATTGGACAAGTCTCACGACACTTCTACAGCGAGTAAGTCCATCCCACATATTCAACCTAGCTGCTCAGAGTCACGTACGAATTAGTTTTGAAATCCCCCATTTTACTGCAAATGCCAACGCACTGGGAGTCCTTAATGTGTTGGAGGCAGTCAGACAAGTTGTTCCAGAGGCGAGGTTGTATCAAGCGAGCTCCTCAGAGATGTTTGGAGATTCAGTTGATGTGGATTCCTTCCAGCGGGAGTCGACTCCCATGCATCCAGTTTCTCCATACGGCATATCCAAATTATTTGGCTATCATGCAGTTCGAAATTATAGGAAAGCGTATGGACTTTTTGCTGCTAACGGCATCTTATTCAATCATGAGTCACCTCGACGCGGATCAAATTTTGTTACCAGCAAAGTCGTCAAGACAGCCTGTGAAATTAAGTTCGGACTCAAAGAAAAGCTTGAATTGGGAAACATGGATAGCTCAAGAGACTGGGGTCACTCAAAAGACTATGTCAGGGCAATGGTGAAAATCCTCAATCATGAGCTAGCTGATGATTTTGTTGTGGCAACTGGTGAAACCCATACTGTTCGAGATTTGACTAAGTTAGTTTTTGAATTATTGGATCTAGACTATGAAGACTATGTAGTTCAGAACCCCAAGTACCTAAGGCCAGAAGAGCTGCCCTACCTTCGAGGAGATGCTTCAAAGGCGAGAATAAATCTGGGTTGGGAACCAGTAGTAACCTTCGAGGAGCTTGTGCAAGAAATGGTTGAATTTTGGTTGAGCGATACCCAGAAAAAGGTTAGATAGTTGTGGTGAAACAGACAGACATTTTCGACCCTAGCTCGAAGGTTTTATTGCATAGAGTGGTGCAGGAAACCTCTCAAATTTCCTTCAAACAATTGTCGAGAGCAAACTTCTCAGAGGACTCAGAATTCTTGCAAGTAGCGTTAATCGCAATCCCAATTGATACTCATTTTCGCGCTCATAAACACTTGGAGCGGAGTAGAAATATTTTGAATTTACGAGCGCAAGAATCCTGGGTGGTTATTTCTGGAAAAGTAGAAGTAACCTACTATTCTGAGAGTGGTGTCAGTCTCGGTAGCCACGTTCTGGTTCGGGGCGATTGCTCAATTACATTTAGGGGCGGTCACTCCTACAGATCACTAGATGAACAAGCCTTAGTATTCGAGTTTAAGAACGGTCCCTATGAAGGGGTTGAAGTAGACAAGAGATTTTTAGACTAGGGGCCTCTTTTGAAGCTACATTTGGGTTGCGGTAAAAGGTATATTCCTGGGTATTTTCATGTTGACCAGAGTGTTTTCGATCATGTCGACCGTGTTGGTCCAGTAGATAATCTCAGTTGGTTGCATGAGGGCTCGGTCGAAGAGATTTATGCGAGTCACGTATTTGAGTATTTTGATTTTGAGGAAAGCAAGGTTGTCCTTTCTGAGTGGCGAAGAGTTCTGCGTCTGGGGGGGGTGCTGCGGCTTGCCGTCCCAGATTTTGACAAGCTAATTGAAGTATATAAGCACCCTCAGGGCTCACTACCAAAGATTGTTGGACCTCTTTTTGGCAAGTGGAAATTAAGTGTGCCGAGCCGAGACGGTTTAAGACTCGAAGAAGAAATCCGCTACCACAAGTTTGTCTGGAATTTGCCTACAATCAAGAGCCAACTTCAGGAAAGCGGCTTTACAGATTTTGAAACGTACAATCCCTTTGATTTTTGCCGACTAATTGGAGATAGCTACGATGATCACTCGTTGGCTATTTTTCCTCCAGATTCAGAAACCCCCATACAAATTTCGCTGTGCGTGACTGCCCGCAAGGGTAATTAAAGGGGAACTTAGCTAATGACTTTTCCCAAGTCACCTCTTTCCTAACAACCTCTCAACTAATCTTCGGATCACTTGGGGAGTGACACTAAGGAGTGACGCTATTACTCCCCAAAATCCCGAGTGCAAGGTACGAAAGACTCTTTTGAGCTTAGAGTCTTGATATCCTCTCAGGAATTTGGGGGTCGGTTGAAATAAGAGGTGACCTGACCATCCGTTATAGTAAAACTCACTAGTTGTGTTAGTGCCGTTGGTTCCATACCTAATTAGGGTGCCATCGTATCCCCATCCAAATCGCGGCAAATCCAAGTTACTAAGCTCTTCGAGAACATCAATTTCATTAATTAGGTGATACAAATTTTTATTGCACATAATTAAGTTTGTATTTGTTAGACCTACTGGATAAAGTCCCAAGTTTGTGCCGACAGCTATCAGCTCGCCGAGGTTGTTACCAATTGTGCTTGAGGGGGGGTTCCTATACCTTCCGTCACTTGGCAATGTCGGATTGTGCTCCACTATTACAAATTCAGGAGAAAATCCAATTGTCTCAAGAACAAAGGCGTCGTCAGAGTCTATGTCAATTGATACACCAGATACTGAACTCAATTCAACTTCTAGTTCTTCTAACGCCTTCGCCAGATTGTCTAAACCTACCGTGGTTCCCACTCTCATAAAGAGAGTCTTGATTTTTGGATGATCCTGAGAAGCAATAGTGAGTTCCTTAAATCTTGTTTTGTCAGCTTAGATTAACACGAGGTCGCGAGAATCTCTGAACTTCCAAAAGTTTGAATTATCTGGTCCACGGGACGCACCAAATTCCACCAAATACCTCTTGGGCTTTGGGAAATGGGAATCCAAAACGGAAAGAATCTGGCCAACTGCAAGCTCTTCACCCCATTGACTGAACTCATTGTTCCCATCGAAAGAAAGCTTCATAATTCCTCAATACTTGTCTAAAAAATACCTTAATTGATCCTAAAACGTTGTTAGTCTTTCCAAGTGACATACGTGATTGCTTTGCCATGCGTGGATCTCAAGGATAAGGCCTGTATAGATGAGTGCCCAGTCGACTGCATCTATGAGGGCGAGCGGATGCTCTACATCCACCCCGATGAATGCGTGGATTGTGGTGCTTGCGAGCCCGTTTGCCCAGTAGAGGCCATCTACTATGAGGATGACCTTCCCGACCAATTCAAGGCCTACTATGCGGTCAATGTTGAGTTTTTTTCGGAAATCGGTTCGCCAGGAGGTGCTTCAAAGCTCGGCCCCGTGGCTTTTGACCACCCCGTGATAAAGCAATTACCTAAGGCCTGACAGCTAGCGTTTCCTGGGTTTTCTGGCTATTATTTGGAAGTCCATCTAGCAGGAAAACCTAATGCCAGTACCAAAGCGAAGAAAATCTCGTGCCAACATGCATGCGCGCCGTTCCCAGTGGAAGGCCGAGCCTGTCAGCCTTATAAAGTCGACGGAATCAGGTAGGACTGTCTACTCTTTGCCTCACCGTGCCAAGTCAGTTACTGACTCGGCCGGGACTGAGCTGTTTATGGAATATAAGGGCCGCAAGGTAGCGGACGCCTAAGTCACTCATGTCAGGGGAGCTGCTTCAGCGCCTTGGAGTTCAAATTAGCCACGAGCTTTTGGAGCTAGCCCTTACTCACTCATCTTTTGCCTATGAAAACTCATGTGAGTCAAACGAAAGACTGGAATTTCTTGGGGACTCTGTCCTTGGCTACCTAGTCGCTAGCCACATTTTCCAAAAAGAAACCAACCTGCCTGAGGGTGACCTCACTCGACTCAAGAACTCAATTGTCTCGGCCGAGGCATTGGCCGTTGCCGCTCAGAGACTCCGGGTCGGGGAAGCTCTTCGATTAGGCAAAGGCGAAGTTTCAACCGGTGGACGAAAAAGACTCAACATTCTCGCTGACGCGATGGAAGCCATAATTGCTGCCGCTTACATATCAGGCGGGTTGGATGAAGCTAGGAAGCTGGTGGAAAGTCACATCCTTCCAATGCTTGGAGACCCCATGGCACTTAGAGAGTTCGCAGATCCCAAGACAACTCTTACTGAAAGACTCTCAAAACTAGGTCGATCAATTCCACGTTACGAAGTTCAGTCATCAGGCCCCGAGCATGATTTGACCTATACGGCAAAGTGCTTTTCTGGCAATGAGTTGTTAGGTGAAGGGGAAGGTAGGACAATCCGTTCCGCCGAATCAGCAGCAGCAGCAGTTGCTCTTGGGAACATTCGAGCTAACTGATGCCCGAGCTTCCCGAAGTTGAAACTGTCAGGCGAGGATTAGAGAAAGCAATATCTGGCTACACAGTTACTGACGTTCAAATATTCGATAGAAGATCGATAAAGAGAAACGTTGGCCCTCAACAGGTCTTCAAAAGAGAACTAATTGGAGAAAAGTTTCAGTCTTTTGAGCGAAGAGGGAAGTTTCTGTGGATGCCACTCGAGGCAAATCGCTGCCTGGTGACGCACTTGGGAATGAGTGGCCAAGTTCTGGTTAGAACACCTGGCCAACCTTCAGACAAGTGCGAGCGCCTAAGAATATTCGTTCAAAAGGGAAAGAAGAACCTAGAGGTCCGATTTATTGATCAACGGCTCTTTGGTGGAATGTTCATCGACGATCTCATACCAAAAGGAACCTATGAATCAGTACCCCAATCAGCAGCACACATAGCAAGGGACCCGTTAGAGCCGCATTTTGAAATCGAACAGGTCGTTGATGTCATCCTTAGCCGTTCGGCCGGAATAAAGAGCCTTTTACTAAACCAAGAGATTCTGAGTGGGATTGGCAACATATATGCAGATGAGACACTCTGGTTGTC
>Ga0172372_10006507_pt1 | contig 15922 bp, 15 predicted proteins | sample LakKiv5m_2_FD_114544 | JGI IMG/M metagenome (GOLD analysis project Ga0172372, IMG submission 114544) | Freshwater microbial communities from Kabuno Bay, South-Kivu, Congo - kab_092012_9.5m | ecosystem: Environmental > Aquatic > Freshwater > Lake | place: Democratic Republic of the Congo...
CGTTCCAAAGGCTTTACGAAGTTATAGCGTTTCGTGAAATATTACACCTTTGGACATTTCATAACTTGTGAAAACGCCCAAAGTTATATAGTAAAATTATATAAAAATAAATGACATAATTACGTATGACTTGTTTTTTTTGTGGGGCAAAAATTTTAAATTTTGAAATTAATAGAAAACAAAAAATGGCTCATATATCACAATGTTCAAGATTTATATATTTATTAAAATGTAATAAATGCTGTAAAGGTTTTGATTATAGACATTTACGAAAACACAAAGAATTATTTAATGATACATTAATATTAATCGGCGTTCCAAAGGCTTTACGAAGTTATAGCGTTTCGTGAAATGTTAAAAGGTGTAATAAATATAAATAATAATAAATATATAAAATATGTCTGATTTAGATTATACTGTTGAAAATTGTAGTGAAAGATATAAAGAACATATAAGAGTTTCTAAATATGGAGATACTATATATAATACAACAAAGGAAAATATTATATTCTTGTTTGATAAGAAAAAATATATTGTTAATTTTACTTTGGAATATACTTTTGATTTTAAAAATGGATTTACTAATACAAAATTTTCTGATTTTAAAATTAATCGCACTACAAATCCAAGTTTAATGTATGAATTTATTAAGTGTATTCAAAAAAATTTTGTAAATACTTATCATTTATCTTGTTAAAATTTATAGTACATTTTTTTGTGACGATAATATCCGCTGTCATATTTATATAATTAGATAAATTTAATGGGTAGTTATTACGAGAATAATATATATTATTTTGGGCTTAAAGGGCTTTAAGTTGTTTTACACCTTTTACACCTTTGAAGATTTCATAACTTGTGAAAATGAGACAAATAATATTATTATATAAATAATAATATTAATATTTATATAAATAATACTTATATAATACAATAAATAATGCCATTGCGAAAAGTAATACCGTTACGAAATATAAAAATAGAAGAGATTGATGAATTTCATGAAGAAAGCAATGAAGATAAAAATAATTTTACACAAAAATATTTTTTTATGATTGAAGGTTATTCAAAGTCGAGTAATATTGGTTTTGTAAAAATTGAAATAAGTGGGGGAAATAGTGTTTATGAAGCTTATTTTTCTGCTTGTGATAAAATTAGAACAAATTTGTTTGTAAATTACAATATTAGTATTGATGAAATGATGGCATCAAAATGGCGTTTATTAGAAACAAGTGAAGTTATACAATCTTCAGGATGTGGTTTTTATACTTTAGCTGATGAAAATGGGACAAATATTGAAAGATTTAGGGAAGATGAAGAACGTTATTTAATGTCTTGTGAAGACAAATAAAAAAATTAAATAGTCTCATTTTCACAAGTTATGAAATCTTCAATGGTGTAAATGAGAAAAGGTGTAAATCTTCAAAAGTGTAAATGTATATAAAACATATAATAAAAAATTGAATAACTAATTAGATATAAACTTATTTATAATAATATAAGTAATCCCAAAATGAATTGTTTTAAAACTGAGCAAGAAAATCCTACATTTATATTTATTGATGGCAGCTATTTCAATTTTCATCGTTATCATTCACTTTTAACTTGGTGGAAAAATGCGTTCCCCGAGCAATTGGATGAAATAAAAGACCCATTTCAAAATCAACAATTTGTCGAAAAATTTAAAAAAACATTTATTGAACACGTTATGAAAATACCCAAAAACTTAAATTTGGTTGGTAAGAATAAGACCGACAACGTAAAACCTATAATGATTGTAGGGAAGGATTGTAAAAGAGACCAAATATGGCGTATGAATTTATTTCCAGAATACAAAGGCACTAGAGACAATTCTCCCGAATCTGGATTTATGGGAGGACCATTTTTTAAGATGGTGTATGAAGACAAGCTATTTATTGAAGGAGGAGTAAAACATATATTAAGTCATCCACATTTAGAAGCAGACGATTGTATTGCTATTTCTGTCAAACAAGTATTACAAATGTATCCAACTTCGACCATTTACGTGATAACAAGTGATAAAGATTATTTACAATTAGCGGAACCACGCGTTCATTTATATAATTTAGCTTATAAAAAATTAACCGACCAAAAAAGCAGCACAGGGAATCCAAAATGCGACCTATTTTGTAAAATAGTAATGGGCGACCCTAGTGATAATATTGCTTCCGTATTTCCAAAATGTGGTCCAAAAACCGCATTAAAATATTTTGAAAACAAAGAATCGTTTGAATCCCGACTTAACTCATCAGAAGTATTCAAAAAACAATATGAGTTAAATAGCACAATTGTAGATTTTAATAATATTCCACAGTATTTAGTAGATGAATTTCTTACAAGCTTAGAATAAATTATTTGATAATTTTATTTTTTATTTGATTATTATATATGTATAACGCATTAAACACAATCAGCCAACTCGATACATTCAATAGTTTTGTTAAGGTACAAAATATAGATGATATAATTGAAGGAGATATTATTAAGGTTAAACCAGACACATATGGTGAATACACATCATTTAAAATGTTATATGGCACGGATTATGCTAAAATTATGAGAATTAACATAAATAAAAATAAAGTAGAGGATTCTGTAATTTTAATAGTAGGTTGTGACGAAAATGGCAAAGTTCCGAATCCAGCAAACCCAGCAAACGGAAGGGTATTTTTCAAAAATATTGATATTAAGGTTGACAAAATACCAATGGCTGCGGCTGCTGCTGGAGGTGCTAACTATAAAAGTAAGACTAGAAAGCATAACGGAAGTAAATATAATAAAAGCAAATCTCGTAAGTATAACAAAGGTAAAAGTAAAAGCAGAAGCAAAGGTAGAAAATAAACAATATGGTATAAAAACTTAAATATATTTTTTTATAAACTATAATGGACCCAAATAATTTATTACCAGACAATAGACTAATTGACCAACATTCATTTGTTTTAGACCCATTATCCGTTATAATTAAACTAGCGATTCTTAGTAACAAACCTGTTGGAACAAAAATATGTATTTTAAAAAATGTAATATATCTACAAATACCTGGCCCTTTTCAAGCATTTTGTAGGTATTTATATAAAACCAACAAAACGGATTTACAATATCTGTATAATCCAATTGAATTAGCTTGTAATAGATATTTAATGCAACCTATTATAGATGAATATCCTGGATTAAAAGAGTTATTCAAATGTGCTCAAGGTGGCATCATAAAATTAATAGAAACATATAAAAATAGTTCTATTATGCGTTTATGTTTAAATTACTATCATACCCTTATTTCAAACTATTTAGATGAAAAATATAATGAAACACTTTTCAAAAAAGACAATATGACGTCATTCTATACGACAGAATTAGTCGACTCATTTAATAAATTATGGACGCCGGATAGAATTAAAATAGTGCTTAACTTAGCTACATATTTAATCAATAACGAACACGCTGTTTCTGACGTGAAATCATTAGAAAATATTATGGACAATATTGATATACAAACACAATCAGTTTTTTCTTTGGTTTAGATTATCCTTTGAATGGGTTATTATAATTTTATTTTATTCAAAATCAATAAAATAAATAATAACCAAAAATAAATAATAACCAAAAATAATAAATGTCGTCGATAAAGCGAAATAGTTCTAGTATGAATAAATTACTTAAAACTTTAGACAGTCCTAGTATTACAAATACTGTAGAAAATGATATAGCCCAGAGTCAGAGTCAGAGCCAAAGTCAAAATCCTTCAACAGCACCAGCTACTGTTCCAAATGAAGAATCGGTTGAAGATACGTGGAGCAACATAATTACATTGGAGACATTTAACGATTGGATAAATGTATCTACATACAAAATTGAATGTTTAGATTTAGCAATAAAAACATATAGATGGAGGTTACAGAATTTTATTCTATTCGGTCTAGTTCTATCCACCCTGTCTGGCACCATAAGCGTAACCCAATTTGGAAACTATCCAGAGTCCTTAAAATTATTTTTAAACTGGGCATTAACAATTACAAGTTTTGCGGTAGCTCTTTTAACAGGCGCTGTCAAAACATTTAAATTACAAGAAACATTGGAAGAGTATATTCATTTAAAACAAAATTGGGTTTCATTTAGTGCCAAAATTAGCAACGAAATATATCTACCAAAACGATTAAGACGAAATGCCGAAGTCCTCATTAGAGAAAACAAAGGAATATTTTTGGATTTACTTAAAATAGACGTACCTATTCCCAAGTATATGTCTATATTAGCCGCAAAACATATAGATAAGGGTGACGATATTGAAAGTCAGTATTATAAATACAGAGACAATATAATCAAAAATGAAAAAGCTATGAATGAAGGTTGTATGAAATGTTTAACCTGTTGGTATAATTGTTGCTTTTGTTTTTATAATAAGGATACTGCTAAAAAAATAGAGGATAATAAAGCATTATCCAAAACAATTAAATATAGTCAGATAGAAAATGCGACCACATATAAACGCAAGGCGTATCAATATACACTTGCTTCAATTATGCTTAACAATGTCAAAAATGAATATAATGACATCAAGAATGAAACGAATAAAATGAATACTATAGAAACACAAATAGAGGAAAACGACCATCTGAACAGTGATAATAAATATACAGTTATAGTAGCCAAACCAATTGAACCGCGAAATGAAGCAGACCAACAACCATTTGATTTTTCAAAGTTACGCGAATCATTAAAAGGAAAAATACAAGGGAAAATTGGTTCATTTAGGTCAAAATCATCCGAATCTTCCGAATCCGAATATTCAGAACCAACTGAAGTAATAGAAACATATGAAGCTGCTGATAACCCGGCTCCAAATACAGCTGCTGATGATAAACCTGTTGTTCCAGAACCAGCTGTCGCAAAAGAAGAAAAATCTGACGAAGTTGTCGCCAATCCAGAACCAAATAATATTCCGCCAAAAATTGCTGCTAAAAAAAAGGAATTTTGGCCTAGAGGCAAAGACAAAAAATAATTATAACCAAGTAAGTAAAATATATAGCTCTAAACCTATATATTTTATAAATTTACCACATATTGTATCGTATTGTATATTGTAGCATACACTCGAACCATTTATTTTTTCCCACGTTTCACACTTTTGTTTCTTTTTGGATTTTTTTGTCGTTTCATTGTTTTTTTGGAATAGCCTCCACTTTTTGTCTCCTTATTGTCATTTTCGGTCTCTTTATTATCATCTGTTTTCTTTTGTATTGGTGTAGCTTGATACGCATATGCTTCTTTTAATAATGCGGGTCTATATTGGAACCCAAAAATATCCGCCCACGCTTCTCTAATGCGTTCAAATTGGCTTTGACATTTTACTGCTAATCTTTGAACCGGGTTCACCTCTGTTCCAGGATAAAGTTCCAATTCAATTTCAATGTAATATGATAATTTTGATTTTTTTTCCTTAGCTATATTGTATTGCTCATTATGGGTATAATTTATTAATTGACCAGCTGGATATAGCTGCGATGGTTGTTGCTGCGATGGTTGTTGCTGCGATGGTTGTTGCTGCGATGGTTGCTGTCCCATTGGATACGTTTGACTGTATGGCATTGAACCATATGGATACGTTTGACTGTATGGCATTTGATTTAAAAATGGGGATTGTAAATCTTCGTATTGTGTTCTTAGTTTTTTCTCTCCGCCTTTAAATAAACCTTCTTCTTCTGTTAATTCGCTCAAACTAGTTCTTCGGCTAACAGGAACACTCGAGTCGCCACTTTCGCTTCCACTTTCGCTTCCACTTTCGCTTCCACTTTCGCTTCCTAAACTAATTGTTCTGCTAACAGGAACAGTCGAGTCGCCACTATCGCTTCCTAAACTAGGACTTTCAACATCACTTGGAAAAAGTTTTTCGATTACACTTTTAGCGGCAGCCTTCTTACTGGAACTTTCACTAAAAATATCACCATATTTACCAGTATAATATGATGACTCATCATCAGCATCCTTATCATAAATGCGATTAGTTTCTTTTAAATTTGCACTTTCAATAATTGTCTTTACTAATTCATCTAAAAAATCCTGAAATGTTTTGTTTTGTCTAGAAGAATGGTCTTGACATTCTGTTATCATTATATACAAAATTTGTATGAAAGTATCGATTTTTTCAAAAAAATCCTTAACAATAGAGTCCGTTATATCCGATGTTCCTTGAATTACAATACCTTCAGTAAAATTTGGTTTATTTGTTATATTTTCTTTTTGTAAAACCTTCGTAATAAGTTTTGTTAAATTGTTTATTTTAACTGTGTCTAACACTGGTTTAAATTGGCTACCTGTATGAAAATTTTCATTATAAATACCAATATTTTCTAAAAGTTGTTTATATCCATTTGCTTGACTAGATATTTTCTCACAATTTGTTTCGGGGGTAACAATATTATATAAGTTAATAAAATATTCCAGTATAGACTCTAATTTATCAATATCATAATATTCACTTATATGAATTCCTGATTTTATTTGGTCTAATCTCTTTATTTTTCCTTTAAAATCTTGAATATTATTTTTTATTGCTTCAATTATATCTCCACCATCTTCATTATCTCCATCATACATAGCTGATTCATATTTTTTATACAAACTTACTATTTCTTGAAATTTGCTAATTAAATATATAACATCTGGTTCCAAATTTTTAATTTCAAGATGTTTTTTCTCGTATTCGCCTTTAGTGCTTATAATCATATCATATCTAGTAAATATATTTTCATATTGTGTCAAAGTAATATCTCGCTCATTGTCTAATTTACGAAACCAATCCAATAATTCTTCTTGATTTAAATCAGATAAATTATAAGAGTCTAGAGAAAATAACTCTGTTGTATCCTTTCCGAATTCACCCAAATATTTTATTTTATTATTTGCGTCCACTATTTCTTTATCAACAATACATAGCGATTTGTATAATTCTTTTATTTGATTTGGAATCGAACTAAAACTATATATATAATACCCGTCTGTATCAATATCATTTGTATTTCTAACTAATTTAACAATTTCATCATCCTTATTTTTATCAATAAACAAATATATCACATCATTTATTTCATTGTAGTTCTCAGAACATAAAATTTCTATCTGGTTATCTTTATTTATATAAAAACAAATAAATGTTATTCCTAATACGGATTCCAGTATTTTAATTATGTTTGTTATTTCATTATTTGTTTTACCTTTCTTATGTTCAATATCGTATCCATTATCTTTAATTAGCTCTAATAAAGATTGTATAGTAAATCGATTAACTCCGTTTTCATTTTGTTCAGTGTAATAATTTACAGTATCCGCATTTAAATAATCTAATTGTCCATTCAAAGCACTTGCTACAGAATCCAATAAATTTTTGCTATTATACACTATCCACCCTTGTTCTAAAGAAGGGTAATATTCAAAAAATGCTGAATTTAATTTTACAGTATTTTCAATGTCGAAATTAGCAGCATCAACATTAATTTCCTTATTAAAAAGTGAAAAAGCTAGCAAGTTATTATCTGAAATATATTGAGACAATTGAAATCCATTTAATAACTGGGTTAGATATTTTTGAAATCCTTTCTTGCTTATTATAGGCGTTAAATATCGTGAAAATAATTCGCAATTTGAAAAAAATTGTTTCAAATGTAAATCATTATTTTTTATTTTAGAATCTTGTATATCATTTGTTTGTGTCGCCAATAACAGCTTTTCATTTATTTTTTCTACAGTATCAAAATTTTCTATTTCCCAAAATACAGAATGTGGAATTACATGTTGAACTTCTCTGCTTTTGTTTTGTTGTGTATTATCTTGTAAATGCTGTAAATGATATTTAATCATAAAATAATATAGAATTTGATTAGTTAGAATCGTTTTATCCATTACAATGATATTTCTCTCAGCAATATGTAAATTATACTCTCTTAAGCATTGTATTTGTAATAAATGTGTAAATAATATTACTAAATTAAAAAGTGTTTCTTTTAACTGTATTATGTTTTTGTAAGCCAAGAACTCTTTCTTTTCCGATGAATTTTTAAATTTAACCGTTTCTCCTTTACTATTTACGATTTTAAGATTTTCACCCTTATCAGGCACATAATTAAAAAAACTCAATACATCTGTTGTCAGCGTTTTGTTACTTTTTGTTCCTTTGATATCATATGTTTTAACTATTTTTTCATATTCCTCGGAAATTAGTTGATATTTATCTATATCTTTATCATTTATCCCCTTTTTTTCCATAATCGGTGTTGCTAACCTTTCCATTTCCTCTATATTTTCTGTGAAAAATATGGAAACGCCTTTGATAGTATTGTTTATAGATTCATAATACGCTTTAAAAATACGTAAATTGTTTACACGACTTGTTAAGGATAATATATTGATGTATATATCAATTTGTCTTCTCTCTATCTCTAATACCTCTGGAAAATCAACATATTGTTCAAATTGTTCCTCAAAATTAATTTTTTGTTGTAAAACTTTTAATTCATTATCAATTAATTCACGTCTTTCTTGAATTCGAGATATATCTAAATTTGTGCTTAAACCCTTATATATATCAATATCAGAATCGATACAAATATTTTTTAATTCAGAAAAACTCATATTATCTTCTTCAGTAACATCATTTTCACCCTTATTCACAATTTTTGTGTAATTATTTCTGATTTTATTCAAAATTTCTACAATACAAGAAAAATAATCGGCTTGTTTTTTTAAATACTCTATAATCATTTCAAATGTATCACTACAAACTATAAATAATTGTATTTTCTCTTGTTTCAACTCTTCCAATTTGCGAATTATTTCGTTTTTAAAATTATTTGCCTCTATATCTGTAAACAAACCCTCTGGTGAGCCATAATTATCCTTTGCTCCGTTATTCAAACCTATATTTTTTATTTTAACGGTAAATAAGTTATTCGATTTTTCGTCAAAATTCTTTTTTGATTTATTAATGCTAACCATTTGACTATTGAGCTCATTGCTTAAATTAAATAAGGTGCTTTTTAACCCTATGTATTCCAAGTATTTTTCTGAAAAATCAATATCCTTATTTGTTTTAATATAATTTTGTATTTGTTCATCATTTATTAAGAGAGAAAATGTAACAGGGTCTAATCCCAAATTTATTGTTTGGTTGCTATAGTTTATAGAAGGATTATTTAAAGATAAATAAACTTCATCCTCATATTGCTCTGTAACTAGGCCTATTAATTCTTCATATTCTTTTGTAGCATTTTCCAATTTTTTACTAAGTTCATCCCTGTATGAATCGGTTTCTTGTAACACAGCTTCTGTATTGTTGCTAATTATTTTCGCAGCGGCTAAGTTTCCCTGATGTAGTTCATTTGGTATCTTATTTAACTCATCTTCAGCTTGTTTTATGCCATCTGATGAAAAATATGCCAACAGTTTATTTGTTGGCTTCCTATCTATTTCCCACTGTCCTGGCGTCCAATGTCTACCAATAATAGTATAAGGTCTTTTATCTAAATAAAGCAAGCTATTTACAGAAAATAATGTATCTATTGTCTTTTGTATATTATTATCAATATACCCATCTTTAGTCGCTTCTGATAAAGTTTTTTCTTTTTGCATAAATAAAAAGTTACTTAAAATACGATTAACCAAACTGTCAAACTGATTTGCTTCGAAAAATTGTGTAACTTTCGCGTCTTTCGGAGCATCTGAAGGGATGTCTGTTAGAGCCATTTTATAGTATTTGATTAATGGGTCAAAATATACTGTATGACTTTTTGATTCGGGAACTGTCATAGAAGGAGTGTAAGTAATTTTATAATGATTTGGAATACGTGTTGTTATAAATATGGACAATGTATTTGGAATTGGTATGGCTTCCTTGGTATCTTTTTTTTCATTTGTTCCATTTGGTTTAGAATCCTCATTATCCTTTGGTTTAGAATCCTCATTATCCTTTGGTTTAGAATCCTCATTATCCTTTGGTTTAGAATCCCCATTATCCTTTGGTTTAGAATCCCCATCATCCTTTGGTTTAGAATCCCCATCATCCTTTGGTTTAGAATCATCATTAATATTGTTCATTATATACTTTAATATACCGATAGATTTTTTTAAATGTTAGTAAATACTTTATATTAGAGAAAAGTATTTGCTTTATTGTATTTTACTTTATTGCGCTGCAGCCAAATAGTTATGGAACAATGTAAACGAATGTTTTTGTTGCTTTTTTTCCTTATCTCTTCTCGCCTTTTCTAAAACTTGTATTGCGTTATTAACTTCATCCTCTGTAACAAGTCCATCTTCATTTACATCTACTAATTTGTGTAGTATTCTATATTTTTCTGGAACGACACAATATGGACTCTCTTCATTAAATAAATGGTCTGATAACACAGTAAACACTGCCGTCAAAATTAGTGCCGTATAAATATCACGAGTTCCCATCCAAGCCATAGCAAAAACCAATATCTGCTTCGTAATATTTAATTTTAGATATTCCTCTGTAGAACGACTAAATTGTATTGATATAAATTTAGAACCAATGTTTAGCAAAATCATAACTATACCAGCAAAAAATTTACTATTATTTAGAAACATAATATGATTATGAATAAATTCGAATGAATCAGAAATCAAACTTGTCATATTATACTATTTACTATTATAAAATAATATAATATTTTTTACCTATGTAAAAACTATACCAAGAGAGAAAAAGTATTTCATCCTTTAGTTTTCGCTGTTATATTGGGACTTCTTAATCGCGAGTTCTATTGTTTCAGGTCCATATTTGTCGTTTAGGTCTTCCATTTTCTCTCGTAACCCCCTCTTGAATGAATTCAATGTTTCAGTTCCTGGAACAACAAATCCTTCATGTTCTCTGTATATGTAATAATAATAATACAATGTTGTTATAATAAATAATACAAATACCCAAAATATTTTTATATTATTAGACTTCATAAAAGGTTCTATATAATATAATATTTTATTTTTATTTATTTACATTATTACCAAAATTCTACTGTATGCTATTATATTTGACTACGATGTTTATGGGTATATCACGGCGAATCCCTCTTTTCTGTCTTCAGGATTCAACGGGGCCACATCAACAGAACTGAATGTATCCTTCGATACAGGAACCGTATTAGACTCCACAGGTTGAATTGACTCGTGAGCTGTTTGTGTATCAATTCCATCCTCTTCTTCTGTAGGCATAGTCATCGTTACTGTCTTTTCCTCTTCCTCTTCTACTTCTGGAGTAAGTGTTTCATCAATGCCTTCTGTGACAAACATATTTATAGCTATAATTAGGCATAATGCCACCAACAATCCTAAAGTTGTGTTATGACAAGTAAAATAAATTACTAATCCAATCAAGGCAATTCTTCCTAAAACGCTTTTGTTAACATCATTTATTATTCTTGGATTCATAAACATAACTATTAAAATCAATATAAATATACCAAATAAAACCTGAATTTTTTGCATTATCTATATAAAATAGATTATATAATTATTTCAGACCGTTTTTCAAATAATTATCTTAATTTTTAATAAGAGAATAGAATGTCTTTAGCAATTACAGCCGCATCAGTAGAAAATGATAATAATTATTCTGAAAATAATAATAACAAAAACGTTATTGACAACAAGAGACGTCATCATAATTCAAATGCGAAAACACAAAAATATAGGTCGCCTGAATTTGATATGGAAAAAGTAAAATCTGTTATTAATTCTTTACATAATAATAGTAATGATGATAATGAATTAGCTGATTTTATACCCAACTCCATTTCTAACACAAATAATAATAAAATCACTCCACCCGCCATTGAACAGTTTACTGCTCTAAATCCATTAAAACCTCCTGAATCCATGAGACAAGGTCAAAAAGAAGCATTTCAATATGACAGCTCAGTTCCGCAACCTGTTCAGGATGATAATATGGATTTACAAGACTTAAATTCCACATTTTTAAATGACGCTCAGGTTAGAGACTATTATAGAAAATTAGTGCCTGATTTTCGCAACAAAAATACTTCTGTTCCTGAGGGTAATGGTAACAATATGATTAGACAAAATAAATATAGTAACATGTTAGAAACACCTGCTACAAATGACGTATTATTAAACAAACTAAATTATATGATTAATTTATTGGAAGACCAGCAAGATGAACGCACAAATAATGTAACAGAAGAAGTTGTATTATATTCATTTTTAGGAGTTTTTATTATATTTGTCGTGGATAGTTTCGCGCGAGTTGGGAAATACATTCGTTAAACTACATTATAACTGTAAAATGTATTTTATATTTTATATTTTATATTTTATATTTTATATTTTAATAATTTATAATATGGTTAAAATTTTTACAATGGTTAAAGGAGAAAATGATATTGTTGAGGATTGGGTTTTATATCATGGTAGTATATTTGGTTATAAAAATATTTATGTTATAGATAATTATTCACGTGATGGAACATATGAAATATTGCTTAAACTCAAGAATACATATAATATAAATATTTGCCGTCTTCCAGATTACAAAAGAAAAGGTGACTATATGGCGTCTTTAATAAAAACCTTTAGTAAAAATGAGTTTGTATTTCCAATTGATATAGATGAATTTATCGTTTATTATGATAAAACAACAAATCAAATTAGTTGCGACAACGAAACTATTTATAATAACTTAAAAATATTACCACCTATGTCTTGTTATAAAATGAATTATATTATGTCTAAAATACTAATTGAAAATGGATATAATCGAGCAGCAATTGAGAGTCTGTATGGTTCCTATTCAGATTACGGAAATCTTGCTAAGTCATTTTTTCATTCTATTTTTTTTAAGGGATATTTAGACCATGGTAATCATTATCAGACAAGTAATTATTTTTTAAGTAATTTTTGTTTAGTTCATTATCAGTGTCGAAATTTAGAGCAAATGAAGAAAAAGGTATATAATAATGTTTTAGGGCTTGGACATAATCCATTCGATATAAAAAGACTTATAGAAACTTCTAAAAATATTTATGACGGAATACACCATATTAATAACCAAATAAGTATTTTACAAAATACTTATAAGTTACCTATAAGTTTTTTAGAACCCGCCGATATAAATTTGGAACCTATTTCTAAAAAAATATTATCTATCGATTTATAAAAAATATGAACAACCAAAATGTCGAAATAGTTGTGGCTAGATATAATGAAAAACTTAACTGGTTAGATGAGTTTCCATTTAACCAATTTGTGTATACTGTTTACAATAAAGGTATAAACCAAGAGTTCAATAAAACAAATGTATCCAAAATAATCGATTTACCTAATGTGGGAAGATGTGACCATACATATTTATATCATGTAGTTGAAAACTACAATAACTTAGCACCAATTACTGTATTTTTTCCTGGTTCTATTGATTGTATGGAGGGAAAAAAAAATAATGCTATTAGAATATTGGAAAATATAAAAAAATATAAAAAGGCTATATTTTTAGGAACAAATTGCGGCAATGTTAAAACCCATTTTGACACATTTACCCTAGATAATTGGCATTGTTCAAATAGTGATAATAGAGAATTACATCCAGAATCAATATTATCGCCAGCTATTATACGTCCATTTGGAAACTGGTTTAAATATCATTTTGGGAATATTTCCGTCAAATATTATTGTATTCATGGAATTTTATCTATACATAAATTTGATATTATTAAACATCCATTAATTCGGTATCAAATTTTAATAAACACAGTCGATAAAACAAGTAATCCTGAGGTAGGGCATTATATAGAGCGTAGTTGGGCCGCAATTTACCACCCATTATTATTTACAAAAATTATATAATATAAAAATGATTAGCAAATTACTAGCACGTCATTTGATTTAAACGTGTTATATGCGAAGTTATAGAAAAAATATGCTGTTGGTGATACTACCAATGGACACGTTTTTTTCTGGATATTTCTGATGATACAATCATTATCGCTTGTATCTTCAATCATTAAATATCGAAATCCTTTATTTTCTGGTTTCTCTAATATAGACCATAATGCCACCTTAAATCCTTGAATAAATACTTCTCTAGTTAACACTTTTCCATTTATCGACGCAATACAGCAAATAATTTCTTTCTCTTTTTTAATAAAAGTACAAGTCTTTTTAAAAATATAAGCAGCAACTATTTCCCCATCCAATACCAGCATAACAATTAACACGTTTTTTGTATTAACTAATTCTATTATATTGCTCATCTCCGGTATAACGGTGAGACCCCATTTATCTGTGGTCTCTTTAATAAAATTATATAAATAGTAAATATTTTGTTTGTCCCCCGTCAATATATTAATATTCGACGAAAGAGACAAAGGTTTACGCCAATTTCTCATACTAAAACAATGTGATTTATATACTGTTAACGGAATAATGCCTGTTAATTCGTCTTCTCTCTTAAATAAAGAGACACTTATATTTCGATTTAAGTGACTTTGATTATATTCGTGTGTTTGAATTAATTGAGGGGCAATGTTTTTCTTTCGGAAACCCTTATCTACACAAAGATAGTCCACATAATATACATTCATAGTTATTGGTTTCCGTTTTTTAGTCTTATCAATAAAAGATACGTGTAATGGTCTGCTTGTTATGACTCCAACCAATTTTTGATGTTCAACCGCTGTATTTGTTTTGTTGTCTAACAAAGTATCGGGTTGCCAATAAAACGACCAAAATGATTTCTGACTATGGCCTATAAAGTAGGGCAAAATATTATCCTTTTGTGGTATATATGAATTTTCGTTATTGCGTAAATAGTTTAATTGGACTAATATTGTAAAATCGGAAATGTTCTCTTGGTTTAAAATATCGTATGAAATCGTTTTAATATTTTTAAAATTCGTATATCTATTTTTACTGGGAAGTTCTTTGTTTATAATACCAACATTTACAAACCAATAATAAATGTCATAAATATGAAATACTGGTTGTATAGCCCAGAAACGAAATTTGACTCGAACATATAGCAAAAAAAGAATAATTAATAAAACAATTATTCCTAAAATGTATGGTATAGAATACAGTAGAATACTTGTAGCAGTTCTAAAAAATGTATTCGGATTATATGTAGTATTATTGTAGCAAAAATGCTCAAATATTGTAGAATTCATAAAATATAATTATATTATGAATTATACAAGTTTACGATAAAACAACTAGTTATTGTGGTATAGTTATTGTGGTATAATTATTTTTCTATGATAACCTCTTTCGCTACATTAGTAATTATTTTTTCATAATTTTTGCTTTGTTCTTCCATTGTCATTCCAGACATGGAATTCGAAATAATTTTAAGATATAAATCATTCTTTTTAGAATCCGAATAGGCGCAATCCGGGTTTTCTTTTTTCCATTCCCCTATTTGTCCAATACTTTTATAAGCTACTTGTTTTATTGCCTTTGTTAACATTTGTTTCTCCGAATCCTCTTTTTTCCATTCATTATTATTTTTAATATACAATATTTCTCTCTTTATATCGCTGCAATGTATTGGACGTTTAAATTTATCTAATCCGTTTAAATTTTTATTGATTATTCTAGAAACACCTTCTACATATCCGACTCTGCCTGTTGTCTCCAAATCATTTAATTGGATTTTTATATTTTCTACAAATTCGTCTATATTTATTGCGTCTTTACATTGTTCATTTAGAAAAAACTGTAAATTAAAAGTGTTATTGCTATTCGTATTGTTTGTATTGTTTGTGATATTATTGTTATTATTTGTTACTGAACTCTTATCTTTATTTATTATTTCCAATATTAAGTTTTTAAACTCAGCATTTTCCTTAATAAGCAGTTTTATTATTTCCTTATC
>Ga0172372_10006509_pt1 | contig 15921 bp, 11 predicted proteins | sample LakKiv5m_2_FD_114544 | JGI IMG/M metagenome (GOLD analysis project Ga0172372, IMG submission 114544) | Freshwater microbial communities from Kabuno Bay, South-Kivu, Congo - kab_092012_9.5m | ecosystem: Environmental > Aquatic > Freshwater > Lake | place: Democratic Republic of the Congo...
CAACCCCTGCAATTCCAGCCATAAAGACGGCCTTGAGTATTGGAACACCAGCGATAGTTCCTGCGCCGATAACGCCAAGACCAGATGCGGCGAAAGTAGCAAGAATTCTAAGAAGGACATTGATGAATAAATCTTTATTTTTCATCAGACAAGTATCCCACACAAAATACAACAGCCCGGAGCAGTCCGGGCCGTTGCATTTTGATGTAAATGGATGTTTTTAAAAGCGTTGGACGAGATGTAACTCGAACCTATGCTTTAATGTATTAGACAGCCTTACCAGTGCCCGTTGCTGCGTTACCAAGAACAAACGTAGTTGTGTTTCCGTCGTTCTGGTAGGTGGTGGTGTTGCCACCGGAAGCAGTTGTCAGCACACCACCGTCGTGGGCACCACGGCGGAAGGTAAGCGAGTACTCGTCGGTGCCGGCGCCGTCCAGGTTGTACTGGTCAACGACAAGAGTCACCATCAGGTTGGCTCCCGCGACGGTTGTACCCACAAGGGAAACGTCTACGGTGAGAACTTCACCAGCGGCAAACGCGGTGTAGGCCTCGGTTGCCGAAAGTTCAATTGCAGTGTCGCTTGTGGCAGCAGCGGCAATCGAGAACGAACCCATTACGGTGTTGCCCTTCTTGATGTCGAGTGTCAGTGGTCCACCTGTTGGAGCAGTCGTGACGGCAGCAGCGCCACCAGCAAGACGGCCCTTGAACGGCATGACGAAACTGACTTCTGAGGACGCCGACAGCGTGCCAGGAATCTGGGCAGTAACGGTTGATGGATACGGATAAGCAGTCGGTTGACTTGACATAATTCCTCCTATGGAATTGTTTGTTAATTAAAAGAATAACATTCTCGGGTTTGTATTGGCGCAACTATTTATTTCAACATCTATACACGTATCAGTTAGTTAATAAAAATGGGGCAAAACTGCCATTTTTTTTTATTAATAGATATTCTTGACAAACCCCATTTCGGACATGTTACGCGCTTTACCTTTGGCGGCGAGGTCAACCCATACACCCGATTCGTGATATCTGTCGTCACTTAGGTCTCCGTCAACCACCGAAAACCCCATAAAAGAAGCAAGAACTTTTCCATTCTTTTTTCTGTTGGTGACCAACGCGGCAGTTCCGCCTCTAGATACAAACGACTGCACTTTTGCTAATTCTGATTTTTCATTAACGCTATATATGACCCTGTATTTTTCTCCGACCTTGCCATTGCCCTGCAAAATGGCCGGGTTTTTACTGTAATCGTAAATATAAACATTTGGCATTTTTGGGTGGCCGTTTGCTAGTGATGGCAGAATTTGATACCACCGCAAGTCACTATTCACGTTTAATCGAACAAGCACTTTTTCATTTTCGTCTGAATGTTTTTTGATTTCAGACCCAAGTATTTTTAGGAAATCGGCGGGATGCTTAGCCAGAAATTGTGTCTTGACGTTACGTGCTTTTTGAACACTGGAATATCGACCATTGCCGTTATCTAGTACGCAGACGCTTGTGCATAGCCCGCGCCACGCACAGGTTTCTATGCCAGAAACATTGGCATGCTGGATGGTAAGTCCGACCGTGTATATCTTTGATTTTTTGAGTTTGTGCTGCACTGAAGGAAGTGTGAGTAGGTCGGCATAAGAAGAAAATCCATTATTTATCCTAAATTTTTTCCATGACGCTTTGGCTTCTTTCAGACCAATGGAGTCAACACCATCAGTAAATGCTTTATTAAGTTCTTCCGTTTTTGATTCTAGTAAAAATGAAAGAATCTCGCGTTTTTCTATGCTTTCTTGAATTCCAGCCATGTTTTATCTCCAACGCCGTAATATTCACGAGCGTGGCCCGATTGAATCATGTCCGTATTTAGACATGCTGTGGTTGGACTTTCAATGTTGTCTGATGAATAAATTTTTGCCAGAATGCGTCCGTATTTGTCATTCTTGTCTGGAATTGTATTGATAAATACCCACCCATGCCTTGATAGCCAGTCTTCCGTAAACTTTTTTGCTTTTAGCCCAAGTTCTTTTTCTGCAAGGTCTTTCGTTCGAGACTCTGGAGTATTGACCCCAAAAAGACGAACGCGCATTTTGAAATGAATATTAAAACCTAGGTCAACCATTAAGTCAATGGTGTCGCCATCAATTGCTTTGAGCGGCTTTGCTCCGTACCAAAATCTTTGCATTTATTGCTTCTTTTTCTTTTTTGTATTTTCGTATCTCTTCAAAAGATTGCGACCCTTTTCTGCCAAACGTGCTGCGGCTGCCGCATCGCTTGGCACCGGTTCGCCCCACGCTGCCGCAGAAAGAGCAAGGCGTGTTGGTCGACCCTTTTCGTCCTTCATGGGGCCGGATGGATTGGTGAAAAAACGTGTGAGGAATGAGCCCTTGCGGCGCATCTTTTCTGGCGTGTCTGCGGCGCCCTTAACGCCGGGTTTTAAATTCGCGCCTTCTTTTCTTTTGAAATGGGCTCGACCGGCTGCGGTCAGACCGCCCTTGGGGTCACGAAGTTGTTTTTTGGCTGATTTGGTTTCTTCGTTAAAAAACGCTGATTTTTGCTGGCCTTCGGCAACACAGTTCGGCACCATTTTGCCCCTTTTGCCCTTCTTCATACCCACCTGTACGTACCCGTCCCAGCAGGGCGCAACTTTCAATTCAATGTCTTCCGGCTCGCCATCCTTGAAAAGCCTGAAACGACGTTTCTTTTTTCTCCTTCTGTTCGTCAAGGCCCGTCTTGCGAAAGCAAATCCAACGTCGAAAAGAACCTTGAGTTCTTCTGCAGACTCTTCATCCATATTCTCTCGGTAGAGGTCGTCAAATTTTTCGTCGCTCAAATCCTCGAGCAGTATGAGGGCTTTTGTTTCATTTACTCCAAGTTCTATCCCGTGCGATTCGTATTCATCTTCGATTGCGGCTTGCTTGTAGCCGGCCGACGCACAGTCCCCCTTGCATTCAGGGCAGGCCTCCATGACCATTTCACCACTGGCCTTGCACATAAAACCGTCACCTTTTGAGTCGGTCATTTCTTCTTCGGGTTTGGGCGTGCCCTTTTTGGGCTTGCCGTCAAGATTGACGCTGTGGGCGCCGCCACCAGCGAGCATTATTTTGCTATCAATTTCGGCCTGGTCCGAGATGTCGTCGACGACAACAATCTTCAGGCCGTATTTGCCGACAAAATTTTCTAACTCATCATTGTTCGTGTTCATGACAATCCATAGATTTTGGCAATTTTGTCTAATTTTTCTTTATTCTTTTTAACATAGTCATCAAAATTGTATTTTTTCATGGCTGCAGATAATTTGTCTTTGTCTGCGAAGAATTTCAACGACTCCTTATCTTCTTCCGCAGAAAAAGGCCTCATTTTGAGTTTCTTGGCTAAACGTTCAAGTTGGTCCACTATGAGCGGCTTCGGATTTTCTTTAAGCCACAAGTCCAACTGGGCTTTGCTTTGAACTTTTTTGTCCGCTTCCGACATGTTTTCAACATTTTTTTCTATTTTAAGAAGAGCCAGCGCCTTGGACTCCTGCCAAAAATGCCCCTCGAGTAGTGGGTTTTTACCGGACCAAAACTTTCTTGCCCGTTCCATTTTTTCTTCGATTGGCATCGAGTCGCCGACAAATTGCATGTTATTTACGTCCTTTTTTGAATGAATCTTTTGGCGCGATTCCGAAGAGCCCGTTTATCCATTTCTCTAAACTTTCAGGCCTGGCTTTTGTGTTGAGGGCGTATCGTCCAAACTCGCTTTTAAAATTTGGATTTTTAAACATAAACAATGATACTCCTGTTGGTTTCAGTTCTCCAGCATCAAATTGGAAAACATCTGTTTCATCTCGTCAAGGTTTTCTTTTTGAGAATAATGGAAAGTTAATGCCAGAATTGCGTCGTCGCGATTTGCTTCGCCATCGGATAAAAGTGTTGCCAAAAATTGGGCTTCCTTTAATTGTTCCGGGTCGGCGTCAAGAAAAGAATCGCGCATCACGGCACGTTCGGCAGAAGTAAGTTTTTGCATAGTCGCAAGTGCGAGTATAAAGTATTACCCCCACCATCACCGAACAGGTCGGCTTTGGTGGGGGTATTACTTAATTAGTGTCGACCTTTATCAGGCTGGTGCGTTATCGAACGAGACACGTACAAACGACTCTGGGCGCTTGACGGCCAGCGCAAGGCGCTGTTCGGCAAGAATCACAATCGCGTTGCGGATAAAGAAGTCCGCGTGTTGCTCGCTGATTCGAATGTTCGCCTGCTCGCGGTCGTAGAGTTGTGCACCCTGACCGAACGAACCGACAAGGGCCGTGCCTTCTGGCATGGCGACCGACTCGACCAATGGCGTTCTCCACACTCGTGGCTCGCCACCAAGAGCGACCGACGTGGCAATTCGATATTGCCCGTTAGCGTCCTTGTCGAGTTCAATCTGCTCCCAGTCATTCGGGTGAATGACGATTCCCGACGGCTCGTAGTAGGCAAGCAGCGACAAGGTGAGCGCACGGCGCAAAGCATCTGCGCGTGAGTCCTTTGTTGCGGCTGCGGCGCCTGCGGCGGCTGCTGGGCCCGACGACCAGTTGTATGTCTGAATTCCTGGGGTCTTCAACACGCCGAGAAGGTTCTCGCCCGTGCCGTCGCCCGTAAGAATTTGAGCATCTTCCTGCAAACGCAGACCGTACATCAATTCGTTGTCAATGATGCCACGTAGTTGCGGCTCATCAGCAAGAACGTTGCGGTGAGCGGCTTCCCAGTGGGCCATTGTCTTGACCGAAGTCTGCGCACCCTCGAAGGTCATGCTGGACTGCGGCTTCATGCCGAATTGACCACCGACGCGCTCCGCAACCATCGCGGCGTTGTTGACAAAGCCGGTCTGACGGAAGTACTCGATGACCGTTGAAGTCGTCGAGCGTGCTGGGAAGAGGTCACGAACCCTCTTCGTTCGCTTTGGCGGGGTAATCATTGGGTCACGCTGCACGGTACCAAACACTGCGCTGGCGTTGTTGCCAAGAGTGCCGGTCGGAAGCGTGGTGTACACGTCCTTCACTTGAATTGAACCGTTGTACTGGAACGGAGCCGACATGTTGGCGCCATTGCGGCCATTTGCGAGCGCCTTAAACTCTGTTGAGTTCAAGAAGGCTTCGCCGATGGAGCGTGTCTCAGTTTGTGTGAACTGTTGTGCCTGAGCAGCGGCTGCTTGCGCGACCGACTCCTTGGCCTGTGAACCGCCCCACGACTCGACTTCGCTCATTGCCTCGAGGCCACCGATGAGTGACTTGATTTCGCGAATATCGGCCATGTTTTTGTCAAACTGCGTCTTCTGGGCAGTGGAAACGACCACTACACCATCTTCAACGCGGAATGAATCGGCGATTGCTTTGTTGTCTGACATTTTGGAACGAAGTGCATCTTGCAATTCATTCAGTCTTGCTGTATCTTGCGACATTTTTTTACCTTTTTTGAGTATTGGATGTTGATTAATTTGCTCAGGTAAGCACCCAGCACTTATCTATCAACAATACTCATTATTTTGCGTTTGTAGTGGAACTAATAAACAAAACTTGACATAAAAAAGTTTGTAAATAGAAATTTTACTTTTGCGGAAAATTTCGCTTGAACCATGAAAGATTCGAATCGCCACCCCTGCCACCGCCGGATTGTTCTGACCATCTCTTGAACGCGGGTTCATCTATTGCACGAAAAACACCGTCTTCTATTTTTGCGACAACCCTTGGTGCGGCACCCTGCGGAACATCCATATCCCAAATGTACATGTCTTGGATTTCGTTCTTGTTTAGGTGATTTGTTAACCATCCATACAACTGTTGACCTTTAAACCTGATTTGGTCGATAGGTAATTGACGCCCACCCTGTGCGTTTCGGGCAGCCAAACGTGCTTCTGCTTTTTCATATGGCAAAAACGGAATATGAACAATTTTTTTATAATTTGGGTCGCTGGTCGTTTTATATTCATATAGCCGATAACCCGTACCTTCGGTAACGATGTCCATTCCCTCTTTTGCAGCAGACTCAACCGTTTTTGTTGCACTACGAGCAGATTCTCTATGAACAGAAACAGAACCCTTGCCGCCGTCGTATCCCATGATTCCTTGTTTTATAAAATCTGGGTCAACATGAGCGGCGTCGGTATTCGATGGCATGAGTCCGTTTTTGACCAAATAATCAGTAAGCGTCGATTTGCCGACGGCCCCCGGGCCAACGACATGATAGTGGACCCGTGTGCCAGGTTTTTTGTTTCTGCGGTCTTGCCGCACCCTTTCTAGAATTATTTGGCCCATTCTCCTCGCCCCAACGTTTGAAAAATTTGTGGCGTTCGGTGTAGTCGAAGAACTCAATCCTCTCTTTTCTGGACCATATTTTGAATAGAAGTTCAAAATGCGCTGCCACTCCACGTCGGTAAGGTCGCCATCCCTCTTAAATTTTTGAGCCAACGCATATGGAACATTGAAACTTGGCTTTGAATTGGCCCAGTCGATGAAATGAATTTTTTGTTTTTCCGGCCACGTAGATGGGCTTGATTTGGCCATTTCGGACAGGCTCATTGAATTTAAGCCACCCTTCCGTGGCTTAGCATTCGTGTCGATGTCGGGGGTCTTCGGGTCGACCGGGGTCGCCTTGTTTCCCGTAAACAAAAGATTTATTTCTTCATCCGACAAACCAAGTTTTTTTAATTTCGCAATGGAATTTTCAACTGTTTCTTTTCTCCGGTCTGCTTGACGAATCGGGTTTCCGCGCTCATCGCGCTGAATCATCCCATCGCCACGCTTCATTGGGTTTGCCGTTGAAGAAGACAAACCTCGAGTCCTTGCGCCGCCTCGTCCATCATCGGGTAGTCGGGGTAATCGGGGTATTCCTGGTTGTTTTTTTGATTTTGTCGCTTGTCTGCCTCTCCACCTCTTTATCTGCTGTCGTGATAAATTAAATTTTTCAATTGCGTCTTTCATGCTTCCACCGTTTATGAAAAATTCTCTAAGTTCCTCACCTTTTTTTTGAGCGAGAAAAAATTTTTTCGCTTTTCTTTCTCGATGCAATTTTGATAATTCGTCATCCTCGTTTACAATTTGACGGATTAATTTTATATCTTTTCGTAGTGTTTTCCCAATCTGGGCGATGTTCAGTCCATTTTTAAACAGTTCACGAACCTGTGGTAAAAGAATCAACGAAGAATTCTGACTTCCATCTCTTTTCGCTATTAGTTTTGGTTTTGTTTCCTCGTTGGCAAGCAACACGTCGGCTACTGTCGAGATTTCCATCTTGGTAAGCCTTGCAATCGCGGTGACCCCTAAACCGTCATTAAATAGTTTAATTATTTTTTCTTCTTTTTTTTGTCTTCTAGCCTTTTCCCCGGCTAGTCTTAATTTTCTTGCTTTAGCAGATTCTGAAATACCTTTAAGTTTTGATAGTTGTGCGCTTGGGATATTAAATTTTTCCGTAACTTCTTCAAGCGGCATTCCGTTTCTGATGGCTTCAATAATTCTCTGTCGTCTAGCAGACTTCGGATTGTTTATCCTGTATGGCTGATTATATTGTCGCGCCAAAAATAAGACGTATTCAATAGTGACATTATGTTTTTTTGCAATATAAGAAAGTGTTTTTTCTGGATTTTTGTAGTCTTCTACGATAGCCAATTGAACTTCTAACGGATAATCTGATTCTTTGAACGGACCGACCTTTGGTATCTTTGACTTCGTATACGTTCGCTTCGTTGGGTTTGCCGTTGAAGAAGACAAACCCCGACGCGATTGCCGTCGAGCCAAAACGTCCGATATGTGCCCATGGGCCTCGTTGTTTGTAACCAATCCTCTTTGTCTTTGATTTTTTATTTTTTTAATAATTTTAGACATTTCGTCGTCAGCGTCTTCTTCGAAGGCATCAAGTTGCTTATCTAAAAAATCTAAAAGTTTTTTATATCTTGCACTTAGTCTAGGATTATTTTTTTCCCATTCTTTTTGGGCCGCATCAAAACGTATTACTGATTGCGGTAAATTATTAACGTCAAGGTAATCTTCAGGATTTGGCATTTCAGCAACAACATTGTCCAATTCGCTATAGGTTTGTATATATGTGTCAACATCGGTTCTTGACGACAAACCTCGAGAATCCAAATCCCGTTCGTTTCTTTCCAGCGCCCTTCTTAACAATTGACTTGCTCTTTGTTTGCTTACCTTCAATTCATCAGCAATATCTTGAACTTTTCCGCCATTAGACCGAATTTCTAAAATACGATTGTCGCGGTCATCAAGTTTGCCAATATTTCGGGTCTTGGGTTTGCTCGGCGTTTTGTCGGCAATCAACCACGCATCTCCAAAAATCAGCATGGGGTGAAGATTGAGCGCCGACATCACCAGTCTGTCGGCATCGAACGCATCGATTGATGCGTCTGGTTCGTGCATTGCGTCGATGACCTCTCTTGTCACCCCAAGGACGGAGGCTTGTTCGTCTCGATTTTTGCGCAATCTCAGTCTGTCGAAATTTAAAATTTCCTGCGCCTTGAGTACCCCACCTTTTCCAATTTTGTTCGGCGTAAACCAATTGTTCCTGACAGGGGAAGACCATCGCGGCTTTACTGCGTCAGTACCCTCTGTTTCGCTGGACAAACCACTCCTGGTGGGGGCCACCATTTCCCTCCAGGTTCCGTCAAAAATCATTCCATCGCCGTCCATATCGCGCCGCTTGAATGGGTCCAAAACACCTTCGATTCTTTGCAGCGATTGACGCAAACCCCGACTTGACACATTCGGCGTCAAGGCGCGACCTATTGCTCTTCCTAGACCTTTGATTCCGTAAATTTCTTCGAAAAGTGATTTGTTGCGTAATTTGTTTTTTGAAGAATTTCTTAGTTCCCTTCTAATGATTGTCCGAATCATGCGGTTCTGGGATTCCCTTTGATTCCTTCTGCCCAGAAAAGTAGTTCCGGCAAGTCTGGCATAATCGCTGTTGTTCGTGCAGGGCAGCCATACTGTTCGGCCAGTTGCGGAAGGCATTCTTCTCACCCCTATACACCCGAGCATCCTGCTGCGTTTTCGAGCCGATTCGATATCCGTAAAAACATCAGGGTCATTATCTCTCGGTGATATACCCGGAATATATGATTTGACACCACCTGAATATATTGTCGAATTTATTGGCGCCGAAACTATCCCGCCGCCTTCTAATGTTGCGAATCCGCCGAGCGGTTTTGTTTCTCGCAATTTTTCCCAACCCTTTTTTTTATTTTTACCCTTAGCACGCCTTTTGAAATACCTCTCGTTCATCTCCTGGTACCCGGACTTTTTGTCGGGTTCTGCGGCGTTCGATATTCTTTCAAGTTCTTCGTGGGTTTCGCACGGCATCCATTTCCCGTCGTGTTTGTGTGCGCCAGTACAGCCCACCCACTGAGCGGCGCGCAAGGCAAAAATCTTTGAATTTGTTTCAGGTTTTGCCGTCATCGGCGAACCTACTTTTTATTAAACGCTTCGAGGGCAACTGCCTTGAGGGCAGCCAAACGCGCGGGGTAACGTTTTTGCATTAATCGTGCCTCTTCGATGTCGTCTTTGAATTCCTCGTAGACACCTTTAAAACATTTTTTTAAGAGGTCGCCACATTGATAGATGTCGCGTTCCCCCTTCTCTTCTATCATGCCGGAAATTGAGTCGCGCATGGCTTCCGCTAATTGCGCGCCCCTTTTTGAAATAGAAGGGAAACCCCAGTTTGGGTTCACGCCGTCAAAATCCAGCGAATCCTTGCCGTCGTCAATTTCCGAAAACGGAGGGTAACCCATCAGGGCGTTCAATTCCTTTTCCTGCTTCTCCATGAATTCTTCTGCTTTGTAGTAATCATTGTCTTTATTTGCCATATTTGCCTCATCCGTATTTCTTCATGATGTCATCGCGGCGTGCTATGAGTGTATCTGCGAGAACTTTTGCGCGAGCCGGGTCGCTCACGATGGCTTGAACGGTTTTTCTAATGTCGTCGTCGGTTATGGTTCCGAGTTTTTGGGCCTGCTTTTTCAAAACATCCTTGTCCATGTTGGAAAAATCTACGTTGCCGCCCCTCTTTTGCAACGAAGTCATCTCCCCTACGGAATTTCCGAAAGCAGTTGTGCCTTGACTCCCCTTTTTGGCGCCCTGAGCCCTGTAGTCCAACGAGCCGCCCACGTCGAGACGAACGGCCCTGCCATTGTTGTCGATTTTAATGTTGTCGTTCAGTGGGGCGTCCCAGTTTGCCAACCATGCGTCGGCCACAAAACCCTTTTGGGCCTCGACTTTGTCGCTTGCAAGATTGGGCATTCTTGTTTGAATCATCCTGGAAAGCATCACCGGTTCGCCGTTATTCGTCCCCATTTGCAAATCAGCGGTAGGTACTCCGGCAAGTTCGTACAGTTTTGCCGCCAAAACTTCGGTCTCCATACGTTCTGCCGCTTGAGCACTGGTTTCGGATGGTTTTTTGAGTTTTGTGTAGTATTTCGTGCCGTTCGGGTCGGTCAACATGGTCGCCGGATTTGAGCCGACATTCTGCGGCGTACTTTTAGACCAAGTATCCGTGTTTACTGCGCTCTTGGAAACTTTTGGCGCATCCTGTGGGGGTGGTGCGGACGGTGTCGAATCGTCGTCGGGGTCGGGTCTTCGCGTCGAGGGTCGTCGTTTGCGTCCAGTCTTGGGGCGTTCAGTGATTTCAGCACCCTCTCGACTACGGTCTTTACGATTTGCCCACGTATGCCATACGGCGCCAATTTTTGAGCCATCGGATGCTTTGGCCAACCTTTCGGCCTCGTCTCTTGTAACCGGTATTTGATACGCAGCAATTCCGGTGCGGTTGTGAATCAGAAATGGCTTTTGTATTGCACCGGGTGTGTTGTTTGTGTCAATGCCGTCGACACCAATAATCGGCGCGAGATAACCAAAATTTGTTTCCGCATTTTGTTTGGTAAATCTACTTAAATAATCAATCGCCCCAAGAATTTTTCTTCGTTCTTGCGATGTATCGCCGGGGTCGTTGTCAAGTTTTTCGAGCCTTCCAACTAATTGATTTATAATCTGGCCGCTTCTTGAAGTTTCATCGGCGAGATTTGGAATTGCTTTTCTAAATTCGACCGCCAATTCACCCGCAGACATTTTTTCGGCAGCGTCTCTTCCGCCCAGGGTTTTAGCCGCGTCAACAAGTCTTGTTGTCAAGTCGTGCATCTTGTCGTACTCGCGTCTCATTTCGCCAGCGGTCACAATGTCCGCACTTGGTGGTATCAAAACGAGCATGGAGTGCTTATCTGTAGGGCTGCCACTGTATGACATCCATTCGCCGGGGTAAGCAAAATATTCACCCACACCATAGGCCCTCATTCCCTGTCCTGGAATAAATCGTGCCGTTTCGTTTGTTAGGAATTGCTCGACAAAACCTTCGCTCTCGACTTGTTCGTGCCCGGTACCCCTTATAACAGGCTGCCAACCGGCGGCAAGCAACCTGCGCACCTCGTCTTCGTTGACCAAGGTAGGAACGTCGGAATAACCATTGTTCTCCCAAAGGTCAGCCAATAGTTGGTCGTATACTTTTTCTTTTTCAGAGTCACTTTTTGCTCGCTTGAGTTCGTCATCCAATTTGGCCATAACATCAACGAAGCGCGGCTTGATTTTGATTGTCCCTTCATTATCAACACTCACGGTCGAAGTTTCGGCTTTGATTTTTCCTAAATCTTTAGCCAGTTCGTCCGCGTCTCGATTACGACGGAAGTTGGATAGCATTCTTCGCTTCATGGCTCGCGTGCGAAGGCGCGCCCTCTTTAATTCGAGAGCGGGGTCTCCGGTGGTGAGGATACGACCCTTTCTAAACCCACCAGTTCGACGCATCGCTCTTTGTCGCGCCCTGGCCGCACGTGCTTCGTTAACTCGTAGTAATCTTTTTCCAAGAGCCTGTTTTTTGTTTTTGCCGGTTTCTTCAGGATTCAATTCATCCACACTCGAGGCCTTGGAAATACCGCCTGCTTCTTTGAAAATTGATGAATCTTCTCCAACGTTTGAAAATTTTCTAGTTGCTGGAGTGCCTACTGCTTTAGATATTTTTTGTCTTGTACCGGAATGGAAATGTTCCAACAAAGAAAAATCATCATTTTCTTCCATGTTCAAAATCGTGACTAAATCTTCGAGCAATCTTTGAGCCCTATACGCTTCAGTCAATTTTGGTCGCCCTTGTTTGTCGAGTACAAACTCGCCGGTTTTCTTATCTTTTTCAAATTTTTCGACTTTGCCCTTAGAGACTGCGGTGTCAAGAATTTGCATCATCTCTCGAGCGTCGTCTTTTGTTAATGGGTCATCATCTGGTCTGACCTTCTGTCGCCCACCGGTTCCCCGGGCGCGTTGTCTCACGGCCCGCAAAGATTGTTTATCAAGACCCTCTTCGGTTGCTTTTTGCCACCATTGTTTGAATCTTCTTGTTTTGAGGTCTTTGACTATTCTGGCTTTTTCAGCAGCAATCGCTTCTTTGGTTTTTGTTCGGTCTTCTTCAGACATGGATTCCCAGAGGACCCCATCACCGTCTTGTCTTTTTACACCGCCATCTTTCAAAATCTGACTGAAATATATATTTCTCCTGGGTTTGGATTTTGATTTTTCGACTTCAGTCCTTGTTTCCGGAAGCGTTGTTGTCGACCCCAGGCCCCTTGGTCGACTCGCTCGCTCGGTTGTGGCTGTTGCGATTCGACTTGAAGTTGCTTGATTTACAGGGCGGCGTCGTGGCGTCGTAGACGAACTTAGACTGCTTTGCTTGAGGACTTGATTTTTAAGGTCCATCAACGCGATGCGGTCGTCCTCGTTGTCGATGCGGGTCATGTCTATGTTGTTGACCATCGTCAACACCGCACGTATCTCATCTTTTGTTAATTTTTCACCGTTTTTGGCTTTATTTATGGCCGTGATTGCGTCATCAAGGTCGCTGCCCAAATCATCACCAGAGCCGCCACCCAACGAAGTGGACGACCTCAAAGCACCCTGTCTGCGCGCCTGATTTCTGAGGTCCATGATGGCAATTCGCTGGTCTTCATCACCTATGCGCGTCATGTCAAGATTGTCGACTGTTGTCAAGATGGCATTAATTTCATCTGCTGAAAGTTTTTTGCCTTCTTTGAGTTTGTTAATGGCATCAATCGCATCACTTAGGTCGCTACCCAAATTGTCGTCGTCTTCGCCGGTGCCTGAAGACAGGCCACGTCGTTTTTTACCAGCCAGGGTTTGCCTCAAAGGGGCGACGGTTGGTTTTTGTTTAGGCGAGGAAACATCTTCAATGAGTTCCTGTAATCGTCTATCGTTTTCGAAGAGGTCATTGTTGTCTAGAACGTCGTTCAATGATTCCAGAAGCGATGCCCGCTCTTTGTCCGAAAGAAGGTCACCCTTACTAAATTTTTGCAAATTTTTCGCAAACTCGGGTTCGGTAGTACCGCGCATAGCGTCTTGCAATTCCTTGATGATGTCTTGGCGGTCATCGTCGTTAGCGGATGAAGACATTCGTTTGACATCGTCAATTAACTCCGCCAACCTGTCATCGTTTTGGAACGTTTCGTTGTTGTCGGCCATGTCCTGAAGGGTTTCGAGTAGTTCAGATTGTTCGTCGCCGGAAACTGACATGCCTTTGGCAATTTTTTGTAGGGCTCTTTGAAGTTCCGGTTCTCGCGCACCCTCGGCCATTTGGGTGATGTCATCAATCAGGCCACCGAATCGTGTGGCTCGTCCTCGATTGTCTAAGTATTTCTGCCTATCTTTTGATGTTTCGCCCAATTTACCCAAAGCAGATGCAACGGTCGCCTCCAATGCGTTCGCCCTACTTGATTTGTTCCCGTCGGGGTCAAATGCGGCAATTACCTGCGCGGGGTTGACATCCCGGTCGGAGGCGACTCCGCTTATGTATTCTGACAACGCATTCAGTACGTTGGACGGATATCTCTCGGTCTCGTCTTTTGCCAAATCGGAAGCCACGCCCTCAACCAAGTTTTTAATCAATTTCTGTCTATTTTTAGGGTCTGCTTTCTTGAAATCATCTTGTTGCAATAGTGCCGACAATTTTGCTGTCACCGCTGACACCAGGTCGCCGGAATTCGACCAATCGGCGCCATCTGCTTCCCACGCCTTCCTAAGCCCACTGTCCCAATCAGCGCCACCCGCGTTGACGGAATCCATGAAGCCAATAGCGTCATCAATGCTTTGTCTGGTGCTTGAATTCAGGCTACGTGGTTTCTTTTTGTCAACAAATGTGGTGCGAGAACCGAGCCCCCGACCTCTCTTGCGAATACTTTCTTGCACGCCGCGGCTGGCTTGTTCAAATATTCTCGACATTTCGGTTTCTCGTCTTTTGGCATCATCAATTATTTGCAACGATTGCGAACCAATTGGTTTATTTGGGTCTGGCACGAATGGTTTCTCTGTTTGCGAAGAAAGTCCACGAGAAATAGGTTTTGCGGATGGTTTAAATCTTGTTGGGTCTGGCATTTCGCGCCATGTCCCATCAAATATCATTCCGTCACCGTCGAGGTCGCGGCGCGTTCTTGGGTCTAATACTCCTGAAATCACCCGCGAAGCCATACCTCGCATTAAACTTCGGCGTCTATTTGGTCTATTTGGCATTGCCCCACGGGCGGCCCTACCAATCGCGTACCCGAGGCGACCTTTGACAAAAAAATCAACTATTTCTTTGGTGCTCTGACCGATTTGTTCGCGCTTGACAATTTGAATATTTTCTTTAACGACGATATCTTTGTTTATAAGTTTTATGATTTCCGCGCCAAATTTTCGTTCTTGACCTTTTGACATCTTTTGTTGCACTGCGTAACGTTCCGCCATTTGTGATGTGCGACTCGGCTTTGGGTTAAATTGTTTGGTTTCATAATTAAAAGCCAACTCGTTGGTCCGAACCTTTAGCCCAATTTCGCTTCTTGCTACAGACTGTTTGAAGGATTTGGCCTTATAGGAAACAACCGCTTTTTTATTGCCCTGTTTTTCGGGAATTTTTTTTCCTGTCACTCCTGGATATTTGGAAACATTGGGGTATCTGGCTGATTTCAACAAGAGTTGACGATTTCCCCTGGCCCCCCAAGGCGTGAAGGCGAGAGCCAGGTCGAGACTGCCAGCGACAATTTTGGCCGACATCTCATCGGAAAGATTTTTGAATTCACCAACCGAAACGCCCGCAGGCAGGTCGGACAGGCCAAGTTTGTTTCTGTTGGCCCAATCCGACCATTCGATACCCTTATCGCTCCAACCATAAAAATGGCTGAGACCGTCAGACTTCACGACTACGCCAAAATTAATTCCCCTGTGGACATTTTTCAAAATCGCGTATTTTTTCATCATTTGCTGCTAACTATTTCAATAATTGCTTCATTGCTCGAGATGAGTTTTTGCAATCTGTTTTCGTAAAGTTTCTCGAGTATGTTTAAATGAATCTTTTCTCCAGCGGACAATTTACTGTCGTTGTAAAGTTTTGTTTTAAAATTATTAAAACTAAATTCCCTGGCGCGTTTAATAAGTGTAGCAATAAATTGCAATGCCAGGCTACGTTGGGCGTCGCGAAGATTTTCAAAATATTTTCTGTAAAGTTCTAATTCGCTTACACCAAAAAGTTTTTTAATATTTTCTTCGGTTCTTTGCGTAATTGAAATTTTTGATAATTCAACCAACCCGGCGCCCTCGTTCGACGTTGGGATAATTCTGACCTTGTTGTCGGTCTTTGCAATATCAACGGAGCCAGGGTTTCTATTTTGGACATCTGTTAACAAGTCGGACACAAGAAGTCGAGTGACATCCTGCCAGGGCGCATTACGAAACGTTAAATCATCGTCGATTTTTCCACCACGTAAAACTGTTGCCGAGTCCTCAGCAAGGTATTTACGGGAATCTCCCGAACCGACAAACAATACATTCGGGGACTGCAAGCCCAAGTGCTGTTGCACCTCAGAAACAAATCTTTGTGA
>Ga0172372_10006510_pt1 | contig 15920 bp, 13 predicted proteins | sample LakKiv5m_2_FD_114544 | JGI IMG/M metagenome (GOLD analysis project Ga0172372, IMG submission 114544) | Freshwater microbial communities from Kabuno Bay, South-Kivu, Congo - kab_092012_9.5m | ecosystem: Environmental > Aquatic > Freshwater > Lake | place: Democratic Republic of the Congo...
CCGCATGGCAAGCGCTACAATACGGCAATCACGGTCGGGCCGGATGGCAGCGTGCTGGGCAAATATCGCAAAATCCATCTGCCCGGTACGGTGGAACCGCGCGTTGGGGATCGCTTCCAGCAATTGGAAAAGCGCTATTTCGAATATGGCGATCTTGGCTTCCCAGCTTTTCGCGGCCCCGAAGCCTGGGGCCGGCCCGTACTGGGCATGTTGATCTGCAATGACCGCCGCTGGCCGGAAGCCTGGCGCTGCTATGGCTTACAGAGCATTGAATTGATGCTGATTGGCTATAACTCGGCTGCCTATGATCCGATGGGTGGCGATAGCGAAGACCAGTCGCTGCGCACTTTCCATTCAACACTCGCCGTGCAGGGCAATGCCTATATGAATGCGACCTGGGCGATTTCGGTTGCCAAGGCGGGTGTGGAAGATGGCTCGGGCCTGATTGGTGGTTCGGTGATTGTGGACCCGAATGGCCGCGTGGTGGCGGAAGCCAAGACGCTGGGTGATGAGATCATTGTCGCCGATGTGGATTTCGATGCCTGCAAGCAGGGGAAGGAGAAGATGTTCAACTTCGCCGCCCATCGCCGGCCGCAATGGTATCGCGCCACGATTGACCAAGTGGGGGCGGTGCCGCCGGCGTGATGCGTGCCGCGCGGATTGCGATGGGATACACTCATATAGCGAGATTTGGTGGCAAAGCGAACACAAAACGATGACCGTCTTCAGTCTGAACCTGAATAAGATTGCCCTTCTCCGAAATTCGCGGGGGGGCGACGAACCCAATCTTTCCGACTTCGCGCGAAAGGCGATTACTGCCGGTGTCCGGAGCCTGACGGTCCATCCGCGTGCAGATGCACGTCATATCAGGCTCGATGATGTGGTCACGTTGACAAGGCTGCCAGAACTGGCCTCGGGCGCGGTGGAACTCAACATCGAAGGCGATTTGCGCGCCGAATTGATCACGTTGGTCGAGACGCTACGGCCGAGCCAGTTCACGGTAGTCCCGGTCACTCCAGGCGAAGTGACATCGGATCGCGGCTGGCGCGCTTACGACCCCCATGCCGAACTGCGGCGCACAGTCGAGCGACTTGCCGGGATTCGCGTCGCCGTGTTCTGCGACGCCACGAATGAAAGCTGCGATTACGCCGTTGCCGCTGGAGCCCGCGCGATTGAGCTCTACACTGGTCCTTTTGCCAAGGCGTTCAAGACAGGTACGCATGCGGCGGAGCTCAAGGCGCTGTGCGAAACGGCCGAACATGCGCGACGTTTCGGGTTAAGAGTAAATGCGGGACACGACCTGACGTTGGAAAACCTCGCCGTGCTGCGCGCTTCCGTGGAGATTGACGAGGTGTCTATTGGCCATCAGGTCACTATTGACGCCCTCGTTATGGGTTGGGCCGCGGCACTCACAGCCTATATGCAAGCCTGTCGATGATCTACGAACAGGTAAAAACGCCCAAAGGATAAGCGCATGACCCGTTCCCTTGTTCTGGCCGCCGCGCAGCTGGGCCCGATCCAAAAGGCCGAGGGCCGTGATGTTGCCGTCGGGCGCATGATACGCCTGATGGAAAAGGCGCATCAACGCGGCGCTGAAGTGGTGGTCTTTCCGGAATTGGCGCTGACCACCTTCTTCCCGCGCTGGTATGAGGAAGACCTGGCAAATGCCGATCATTGGTATGAAGCCGCACTCCCTTCCAATGAAACCGCGCCGCTATTCGAAGCCGCGCGCAAATATGGCATCGCCTTTCATCTGGGCTATGCCGAGAAAACCCCGGAAGGCCGGCGCTTCAATACCGCGGTCTTCGTGCTGCCATCGGGCGAGATTGTACTGAAATACCGCAAGGTGCATTTGCCGGGGCATAAGGAATTCGACCCCGTGCGCCATGTGCAGCATCTGGAAAAGCGCTATTTTGAGCCGGGCGATCTTGGCTTTCCGGTGATCCGCGCGCCGGTTGCCGGCCAGCCAGTCAATCTTGGCATGATGATCTGCAATGACCGCCGCTGGCCGGAAGCCTGGCGCGTGATGGGCTTGCAGCAGGTGGAATTGGTGATGCTCGGCTACAATACGCCGTCGCTGAATATGGAAAATCGCGGCTTTGAGGCGCCGCATCTCCGCGTGTTCCATAGCCATCTTTCGATCCAGTCCGGCTGTTATCAGAATTCCTGCTTTGCGGTCGCAACCGCCAAGGCCGGCACGGAAGATGGGCATGAGCTGTTCGGCCATTCCATCATCGTGAACCCGCAAGGGGAGATCATGGCGCAAGCGACAAGCTGGGATGATGAGCTGATTGTGGCGGAAGCGGACCTCGGCAGATGCGAGCTGGGCCGCAAGACGATTTTCGATTTCGCGCGCCATCGCCGCCCGGAACATTATGGCCGCATCGCCGAACAGGTGGGCAGCGTGGCGCCGGCGGAATGGAAAGGCGGCGCCTGACTTTACACCACAACGACGTTTGGCCCTGCCGGCAGAATGCCGAAGGGATCAAACACCAAGGGCGCGGCGCGGGTGATCGCCGCCAGATCAAAAGCGCGATGCGGCGTGCCAAGAATTATCGCATCAGGCTGCGCGCCATCCGGCATCATTAGGGAAACGCTGCGCGGCATTGAGGTTAGCGCTTTGGGCGCAGTACCAAGCACCGGATCATGCCAGGCAAGCTCAGCCCGCGCGCCGTGCAAGCCGCGCAATAGTTTGAGCGGTGCTGCGGCGCGCAAATCCGCGACGTCGGGTTTATAGGTCACGCCCGCCACCAACACGCGCTTGCCCGCCAGATCATCACCAAGCCGCGCGCGGATTTGCGCCAGCACGCGCGCCACGCGCCCGCGATTGCGTGACAATGCCTTGGCCAGCAAAACGGATGGCGCGCCGGCACGCGCTGCCTCCATCTGCAAAAAGGCCGGGTCGATTGGAATGCAATGCCCACCCGCGCCAAGCCCGGGCCAAAATGGCGCAAAGCCGAAGGGTTTGGTCGCCGCCGCCGCCACCACATCACGCGTCGCGACACCAAGCGCGGTGAAGGCAGTGTGGAGTTCATCCATCAGCGCGATATTCACCAGGCGATAGGTGTTCTCCAAAAGCTTGGCGCATTCCGCGACCTCGGGGCTCGCCACCACTTCGATCTGGTCAACAATGTCGCGCCAAAAGGCCAAGGCGCGGCGGAGCGAGGCAGGATCGGTTGCGCCCAGCAGGCGCGGAATGCTCCGCGTGGGTGGTGCATGCGGTCCTGGGTTTTCGCGTTCCGGCGAAACCGCGAGGAAGACGTCGCGCCCCACACGCCAACCCGCTTCTTCAAGGGTGGAACGGCATAACCCATTGGTCGCCCCTGGCTGGCAGGTGGAAATCAGACAAACCAGCGCGCCCGGCTTCAGGCCACGCGCCGCCATGCCAAGCGCTGCGCGCACGGCTGTCAGATCAGGCTGCCCGCGCGCATCAAGCGGGGTTGGCACGCAAATCAACCAGGTATCGGCACCGGCAAGCGCGGCGGGATCAGCGCTGGCTTGGAAGCTTCCCAAACCCGGATCGCTGGCAGCATTGGCAAGCCAGCGCGCCTCGGGCGCCGGATCATAGCCAATCACCTCATAGCCGGCAGCGGCGGCGCCAAGCGCCAAGGGCCGCCCGACATAGCCAAGCCCGAGCACAGCCAAGCGGCCGCGGCTGAGGTGCGGCGAAGGGGCAAGGGAGGGGCGTAAAAGGCTCAGGCTCACGACTTTATGATTGCATTATTTTTCTAAAATACAACCTATGGTTATATTTTTTGTTGAACTGGCCCCGCCATGAGCCATCAGCGCAGCCAGGGATGGGCGAAGCAGCAAGGTCAAACTCTTGTTTTTAGGCCATCTCATGCCGGAAATCCCATTTCCCCGGCATGCAATTCTCCCCTAAAAAGCGGCTCAAACGGGTCGGGGGGCAGCCATGGCAATAGTTTCAGGATCGGATGATGACGGCATGCTCACCGTGGTCGGGCATCCCTTGATCCAACATCGGCTGTCGCATATGCGCGAAAAATCCTGCCCGGTGCCGACCTTCCGCGCCTTGCTCCGCGACATCGCCATGCTGCTTGGGGCCACAGCCCTGGCTGATTTGCCCCTGGAAGCGCGCGAGATCGAAACGCCGTTGGAACGCATGGCGGCCCCCAAGCTGGCTGGCAAGCCGCCGATTTTCGCCCCGGTGCTGCGCGCGGGCATCGGCTTTCTGGATGGCATGCTGAACCTGCTGCCGGAAGCGGGTGTGGCGCATATCGGCGTCTATCGCGACCACAAGACACTGCAAGCGCATGAATATTACTTCCGCGCACCCGAGGACCTCGCCGAACGCCTGGTCATTCTGCTTGATCCCATGCTGGCCACCGGCAATTCAGCCGTTGCCGCGCTGGATCGGCTGAAGGCGCGCGGTGCCACGCGCATCCGCTTCATCTGTCTGCTCGCCGCGCCCGAGGGTATTCGCCATGTGCGGCAAGCCCATCCCGATGTCGCGATCTGGACTGCGGCGATTGACGAAAGGCTCGATGAAAACGGCTATATCCGCCCCGGGCTTGGCGATGCCGGGGATCGGGTTTTTGGGACCTAGAAGCCGCCCCCGCGTCGCCCATCGGCTGCAACCTCCAAATGGGATGCAGCCCCGATGAGCAATACGACGCACAAACTCTCACCCGCGGTCAGTCCTGTTCGGTGCAGAGAAGTTCTAGCCTAGTTTCACTTTGCCTGAGGTGAGGATGAGCCAGACATCCTCCGTTATCCAAATCACCCTTGTAGTCCCATAGGCGCTGACGGGGCACACCTTGGAATAAGCTTGCGCGCGTAACAAACTGGAAGTTCCGCCGGATTTCATAGAATTGCTGCCGCGAATAGCCCATCATTTTGCAGGCGCTGTTCACATTGGACAATTCACAGCGATTTTCAGCAATGACAGCCTGCGTCATGCAACCTTGTCTTTTATGTTCATCGGCATAGTTCTTAATGTTTCGGCGTTGTGTCGCAAATTCATCAATCCCGCTTCCATGCGGTCCGGCCACCGCGAACCGGGCACGCAGACCATTGCAGCCCGCGCTCGGTTATGTCGGCGGCCTTTGTCAGATGATTACCTCATAAGGACATCACTATCTAAAATCCCGGCTCGCGGGCAGCTTCGCCCGCGGCGGGCGGCGGTCATCCTGCGGGCGCGCCACCTCATCGGCGCGGCCAAGCGCTGCCTCTGCCCAGCCACTGCCGGCTTCGCGCAACAAGCCTTCCAGCAGATCGGAACGATCCACCAGCCGGCGCGCAATCACATGGATGATCGGCACTTCGGCGTGCTGATCCTCCCGCTCCACCCGACCTTCCACTTGCAACAACCGCGCGCCGCGCAAGGCTCGCCGATCCCGCGCGGCGATATCGGTATAGACCACCAGATTGGCGGTGCCGTGCTCATCTTCGATGGTAATGAAAATCACGCCCTTGGCGGAACCGGGGCGCTGGCGCATCAGCACAAGCCCTGCCAGACGCAGCAAGCGGCCCGATGGCCATGTCTGCAAATCGCGTGTGTCACGCAGCCCTTCGGTACGCAATTCTGCGCGCAACAGCGCCAAGGGATGCCGCCCGAGTGTCAGGCCAAGCGCCGCGTAATCATGCACAATATGCTCGCCCTCATGTTCCAGCGGCAATGCGGGTTTCGCTTCGGGCAGGATGGGCGCTTCCTCGGCCAGGGCGGCATCCACGCCATCGCGCGGGGCGAAAAGCGGCAAGTCGCGCGGCGTGCCCCGCGCACCGCGCGCCGCCCAGGCGGCATCACGGCGCAGCACACCGGGAAAGGCATTGGCGGCGGCGAGTGCACTCAAAGCACCTTGAGAAAGCCGCGCGCGCCAAGCCAAATCCTCTACACTCACAAAGGGCGCACCATTGCGCGCGGCGCGGGCCATCAGCAGCGCTTCCGCATCACGCTGCGCCAGCCCGGCAACCAGGCGCAGCCCCAGCCGCAGCGCCAGGCCGCCCGCGCTTTCGGGCGCTTCTTCCAGGCTGCTATCCCAATCGCTGGCATTCACATCCACCGCGCGCACCACCACGCCATGGTCCTGCGCATCGCGCATGATTTGCGCCGGCGCGTAAAACCCCATGGGCTGGCTGTTCAGCAGCGCACAGGCAAAGGCCGCCGGGTGATGGCATTTCAACCAGGCCGAGGCATAGACCAGATGCGCGAAGCTCGCCGCATGGCTTTCAGGAAAACCATAGCTGCCAAAGCCTTCGATTTGCGCAAAGACACGCTCCGCCAATTCCTGCGCGTAACCGCGGCGTGTCATGCCGGCCACCAGCTTGTCCTTGTGGCGCGTCACCAGCCCCTGTTGGCGAAAAGTTGCCATGGCGCGGCGCAATTGATCCGCTTCTTCCGGCGTGAAGCCGGCGGCAACAATTGCAAGCCGCATCGCCTGTTCCTGGAATAGCGGCACGCCAAGCGTGCGCCCCAACACCTGGCGCAATTCATCCGCCGGGCCAAAGGCAGGATCGGGCGCGGGGTATTCCACCGCTTCCAAGCCCTGACGCCGGCGCAAATAGGGATGCACCATATCGCCCTGAATGGGGCCAGGGCGCACAATCGCCACCTGCACCACCAGATCATAAAAAGCGCGGGGCTTGAGGCGCGGCAGCATATTCATCTGCGCGCGGCTTTCCACCTGAAACACGCCCACGGAATCCGCACGCCGCAACATGGCATAGGTTTCCGCACAATCGCGCGGCAGGTTTGCCAGGTTCAAGGCAAGGCGCCGATGCTGCCCCAGCAGATCAAAACTGCGCCGGAGGCAGGACAGCATGCCAAGCCCCAGCACATCCACCTTCATGATGCCAAGGGCATCAATATCATCCTTGTCCCATTCCAGAACGGTGCGGTCTTCCATTGCCGCCTGCGTCACCACCGCCAATTCCGTGAGCTTGCCGCGCGTGATGACAAAGCCACCAACATGGGTTGCGGTATGGCGCGGGAAATCCTGCAATTCCTCAGCCAGATCAAGCGTCATCGCCAAACGCGGATCGCTGATGTCAAAGCCCTCATCGGCCGCCAATTCGGCAAGGCTCATCTCCCGCCCCGGCCCCCAGCCGGCCTTGGCGAGGCGCGCGGTAATATCCTCGGTCAGGCCCATCGCCTTGCCCACTTCGCGAATGGCGCTGCGCGGGCGATAGCGGATCAGTGTCGCGCAAATCGCCGCGCGGTCGCGGCCATAGCGCGCGTAAAGATGCTGGATCACTTCTTCCCGCCGGTCATGTTCGAAATCAATGTCTATATCGGGCGGCTCACCACGACTGGCCGAGACAAAACGTTCAAACAGCAAATCATGTTTTTCGGGATCAACGGCAGTGATGCCCAGCACATAGCAAACCGTGGAATTCGCCGCCGAACCGCGCCCCTGGCACAAAATGCCGCGCGCGCGGGCGAAGCGAATAATCTCATGCACGGTCAGGAAATAAGGCGCATAGCCAAGATCATTGATCAGCTTCATTTCATGCGCGATGCGCGCGGCAATGGCATCCGGCACCTGCACCGGCCAGCGCGCGGCAACAGCTTCGGCCACACGCGTTTCCAGGCTTTGCTGTGCGGTGAAGCCCGGGTCCAGCACCTCATCAGGGTATTCATAGCGCAAATGATCGAGCGAAAAGCCGCGCGTGGTCGCCAGCACATCAAGGCTTGATTGCAGCGCATCCGGGTAGCGCGCGAAAAGCCGCGCCATTTCGGCAGGGGATTTCAAATGGCGTTCGGCATTGGGTTCCGCCGCCTGGCCCAAGGCTTCCACGGTGCAGCGCAGGCGAATGGCGCTTAATACATCCGCCAAGCGCCGGCGCGATGGCACGTGATAGCGCACATTATTGGTGGCGAGCAGCCGCGCGCCACTGGCTTCCGCCAAAGCCGCATGATGCGCAAGCACCGCCGCGTCATCGCCCAATAGGGGGCAGGCGACAGCAATCAGCGGCGGCAGGGCAAGGCGCAGCCCGCCCAGGCGGCGCAAGGCTGCGGGCGTGACAGGCGGGATGGCGGCAAGCGCCATGCCCTCGGCCGCATCGCACAGCATGGCGAAATCCAGCCGGCATTCGCCCTTGGGCGCAGCCATGCGCCCGGCGGAGAGCAGCGCCGTCAGCCGGCCATAGGCCGCGCGATCCGCGGGCCAGGCCAGCCATTCCGCGCCATCTTCCAAGCGCAGCCGACAGCCCGGCGCGAAGGCGAGCCCCGCCGCCTTGGCCGCACCATGCGCGCGCACCACGCCGGCCAGCCCATTGGTATCGCAAAGCCCGAACCCCGCATGGCCCAGCGCGGCGGCCTGTTCCACCAATTCCTCGGGGTGGGAGGCACCATCCAGGAAGGAGAAATTGGACCGCGCCGCCACTTCCGCATAGCCGCGCGCGGTCACGGCAAATCGCCCTGCACCACCCAGCGCCCATCGGCATGACAAAGCCAGAGCCTTTCACCGGAAGCGAGTTGCACGCGGTGATAATCCCGCGCCGGTGGCAGCGCGCTGCCATGCCACCACTCCGCTTCCAGCCGTAGCGGGCCTTCAGCGCGGGTCAGCGCGTAATGCCGCCCGCGCCAGCGGAGCGCAGCGGGCGCGCCTTCGGCAAAGGCAGTGACCTGCACATCCTCAGGCCGGCGGCGCAGCAGCACCGGCGCGGCGCGCGCCCCCCAGCCGGGCGGGGGGGGGCTGGGTGCTTCATGCGGGGTGGCAGCGCGCCATTGCCTCTCTGGCCAATGGCTCGGCAAGGGTGCGGGGCGGGCCAGACGGAGCCTTTGGCCGAGGCGATCCAGCAATTGCGCCAAAACCCCATCCGGGCGCGGCGCGGCGCCCATGGGCAGGGCGCCCTGCCCTTCCGCGCCCATCGGGTCGGTCGCCAGGGCGTGCAGGGTGAAACGCTCAAAGCCGAGTTCCGGCGCCAGGCTGGTGAGGGGCTCAGCGAAAAGCCGCGCCAGATGCGCGGGGTCGCGGTTGGGCGCGCCGGTGCCGATCATCAGGCGCTGTTCCGTGCCATCCACGCGCCAGGCGGTCAGACATAGCCGCCTTGCGCCAAGCCCGGCGCGCCCCAGCCGCGCACAAAGCGCTGCCAGCAGTCTATCGAGCAAGGCGGCAATCGCCTCGGCGGTCAGGATCGGTTCCGGCAGGGCGCGGGTCACCGCCAGATCAGGCGGCGCAGCGATGGGGGTGATGGGTGGCGCGCGGCGACCCGTGGCGGCATCCAGCGCATCCAGCAAGGGCGCGCCAAAGCGCCGGGCGAGCGGTGCGCGGGGCTGGCGCAGCACATCACCAATGGTGCGGAGCCCCAGCCGGCCAAGGTCTTCCACCATGCCCCCCGGCAGGCGGAGCGCGGGGCCAAGCGGCAGGGGCGCCACGGCTTTTTCTTCAGCCCCTGGCTGGATGATCGGCGCATCCCGCCGCACCCTTGCGAGCGCCACGGCGGAAGCCGCCGCGCTGGCAATGGCGCCCTGGGCGGTAAGCCCCATCTCGGCCAGCTTGGCGGTAAGGCACGCGAGCAAGGCGGCCTCTCCACCAAACAGATGATCGCAGCCGGTGATATCCAGCAGTAGCCCATCGAGCGGCAGGGCCGCGCTGATCGGGGTGAAGCGCTGCGCCCAAATGGCGAGGTCACGGAGCCCCGCAGCGCTGGTTTCCGGCATGGCGGGAAGCACGAGCAAATCGGGCAGCAGCGCCTCGGCATCGGCCAGCGCCTGGCCTGGCTCCAGCCCCGCTGCCGCGGCGTGATGATCCAAAGCGACCAAAAGGCGCCGCGCGCCCTGCCGCGCCCAAAGTGCCAAGGGTTGATCCGCCGGCAGATCGGGGCGGGCCTGGCGCAAATGCTCGGCCGCCCAGAAGGGCAGATGCACAGCAAGGTAGCGTCGGCCCTTCATACGCCGCTCGCCGCCAGATGCAGCCTATTGGTCGCAGCGTTGAACGCCACATCCCAAGGCCCCGCCGGGGCGCCGCCGCGTTGGCGGAGCAGCGTCAGGCGCCAGCGCGGCGCGGCATCAGCCGAAAGCGGGGCGATATGCCAGCGCGTGCGCGCGACAGAGGCACCAGTGGCACCATCCGGGCGGAGCAGCAGGCCGAAAACACCGCCCGCCTCGGCGGCCAGATGCAGGCGGCGCGTTGCGGTCAGATCAAGCCCCTGCCCGCTGCCGGCCATCAGCACGGCAGCGCCCAAGGCTGGGCAGCGCAGGGCTTCTTCCATGGCCCAGAGCGCTTCTGGCCAGCGTGCCGCCCGCGCCAGGATCAGCTTGTCCGGGGTAAGGCCGAAGGGCACCAACCCTGGCGGCCAGACAAGATTCGATTCCTGTTCGGTGGCAATCCAGAGCACCTGCCCACCGCAATTCGCCAGCAGAATGGCGGCAAAAGCCACGCCAGATCCGGGACTTGCGGCGCAAACTTCATGTAACGCACCACGCGCCAGGCCAGCCCCGATCAAGCTATTGTCAGCAAAAACCGGAATGGGCGCGCTGGCATGGCCCCCAGGGGCGCGGGTGGTCAGCCCGGCCAGGGTATCGCGCAGCCGGGCCAGGGCAGCGCTGCGGGGGGAAAGGGGATCGGCGGCAGTCATGGGAAAGAAAGCTTATCAAAAGAACAAAATAAGAACAAGCCATATCTTGCCGTGCCCTGTTCCCTCCCGCGCCAGGATTTCCCATAGTGCCATCACAGCAGAAAGGAGGCCCCGATGGCCCAACCCCTCGATAAGGCGCAATTCGATGCGCTGATGGCCCGCGCCGGGCTTGATCTGACGGAAGCCGAAAAGGAAGGCATTCGCGCCGCTTCCGCCCATACCCAGGCCGCCGCCGCACGCGTGCGCACCCCGCGTGAGGTCTCAGTCGAATCCGCCACCATTTTCACGCTGAAAGGGACAGGCGCATGACCAGCTTCCCGACCATTGCGAGTGCGGCGCGCGATATCGCTGCCAAGCGAGTCTCACCGGTGGAATTGGTGAAGGATCATTTGGCGCGGTCAGAAAAGCTCAACCCCTCACTGCATGCCTTCATCCGCTTCACGCCGGAGATTGCACTGGAACAGGCGCGTGCGGCGGAAGCGCGGCAAATGTCCGGTGCGCTGCATGGGCCGCTTGATGGTATTCCCATTGCACATAAGGACATTTATGAGACGGCGGGTGTTACCACCACCGGCCATTCGCGCGTGCTGGAACACCATGTGCCGAAGGCGGATTCGGCCGTTGTACGGCGCTGGCGCGAAGCGGGCGCGGTGATGCTGGGCAAGCTCGCGACCCATGAATTCGCCTGGGGCGGGCCTTCCTTCGATCTGCCCTGGCCGCCCGCGCGCAATCCCTGGAATACGGAATGCTTCACCGGCGGGTCTTCCTCCGGCACTGGTGCGGCGGTGGCTGCCGGCATGATCCTGGGCGGCACGGGGTCTGATACGGGGGGCTCCATTCGCGCCCCGGCATCGCTTTGCGGCATTGCCGGCATCAAGCCGAGCTACGGCTTGTGTTCGCGTACTGGCGTGTTGCCCCTCTCGCAAAGCCTGGACACGACTGGGCCCATGGCCTGGACCGTGGAAGATTGCGCGATGCTGCTGGATGCCATGACCGGGCATGATCCGACGGATCCATCTTCCGCCAATCGCCCACGGCCTGATCTGCTGTCCGGCCTCAATGGTGGCGTGAAGGGACTGCGCATCGGTGTGATCCGGCATTTCCATGAGGATGACTGCAAAGTGAGCCCCGGCATGGCGGCGGGTATCGCGCATCTGACCAGCACACTTGCCGCGCAGGGGGCGGAAATTCGCGAGGTGAAGCTGCCGCCGATGGCAGATTTCAACGCCGCCGGCTGGCTGATCCTGGCCGCAGATGCTTACGCAGTGCATGATAGCTGGATGCGCGAAAAATACCGTGCCTATGGGGAGTTTTTGCGCGAAAGGCTGGCGCTGGCTTCCACGATTACGGCCGCCGATTACATCCAGGCGCAGCGCCGCCGGCGAGAGCTTTGCGAAGCTGTAGCTGCGGTGATGGCCGATTGCGATCTGCTGGTGACCGCAGCGCAGCCAGGTGAGGCGCGGCCCATTCACCAAGTGACGAAATGGGCGTCCTTTGAGGTGCCGACTTTCACCATGCCCTTCAATGTCACCGGCCAGCCGGCCTTAACCGTCTGCACCGGCTTTGGCGCGGGCGGCCTGCCGGTGGGCGCGCAGCTTGTGGGGCGGCCCTTTGAGGATGCGACCGTACTCCGCGCCGGTCAGGCGTATGAATTGGCGGCGGGGTGGCGAGCGAAGCGGCCGGCAATGGCTGCGTAAGGTTTCGTTTGACACGGCGTGATCCGTTGCGGCGGATCACGCCGATCAGGATTCACCCCCGCAAGCCAAGCCGGTTCACGCGCGCTTCTTCCTCATCAATCGTGCGCTTGATGAAGGCGGCATAGTCCGTCGGGTTCAGATATTCCACCGGCATATCCAAGCGATCAAGCGTCGCAAGATGCGATGGATCATTCAGCGCGGTGCGGAAACCCTGATGCAGTTTCTCGACAATATCCGGGTCCATCCCGGCCGGCCCGACCAGCCCATAGGGTGAGGTGATCACCATATCCTGATAGCCAAGATCAATCAGTGTTGGCACATCGGGCAGCTTCTTGCTGCGCTGCCGTGTCCAGACATTAAGCGCGCGAAGCCGCCCTTCCGTAATCATCGGCAGCGGCCCGGAACCGGCTGAGCAGGCTTCGATATGTCCACCGAGCAGGCTTGGTATGGCGTCCCCTTCACCGCGGAAGGGCACATGCACAATGTCCAGCTTCTCACGCGTGGCGAGATCAATATTCGCGAGATGCGGCGTGCCATTGGCGCCCGTATTGCCGATGCGTATTTCGCCCGGACGGCGGCGCGCATCCGCGACCAGATCAGCCCAACGCTGATAAGGGCCATCGCCGCGCACGCACATGATGAACAGATAGCCGGTCAAATGCATGATCGCGGTGAAGTCGGTGCGCGGATTGAAGGCCATGCGCTGCATGAAAGGCAGCCGCATCGCAGGCAGCGGGAATTGCGCAATGGTATAGCCATCGGGCCGTGCGCGCGCGACGCCGGCGGCGGAAAGTGTTGCCCCTGCGCCGGGGCGATTTTCAGTCAGCACTTGCACGCCAAAGGCGCGTGATGCCGCTTCGGCAAAGCCGCGCATTTGCACATCCGTGGCGCCACCTGGCGGGAAGGGCACCAGCAGCGTGATGGGGCGCGATGGAAAGCTCTGCGCCGCCGCAAGCCCCGGTGTAATGGCGGGGGCGGCGAGGGCCGAGAGAAGAATGTGCCGGCGTTTCATGGTGGTTGCTCCCTGTTCTTGTTTGTAATGATGTGGTGCCCGTTGCAGCCTTTGAAAGCCCCTTATGCTATTCCGGTTGGATGCCGGCGGCGGAGACCAATTCGCGCCATTGCGGAATTTCCTCACGCAGCCGCGCCGCCAAAGGTGCTGGGCCATTCAGCAGTAATTGCGAAACGCGTTCGGCCATGCGGCGGGATAATTCACTCTCCGGCGCGGCCAAGGGCGCCAGTTCTGAAAGCAGCCGCGCAATGGGCTCGGGTGGCATGGCCTTTGGCGCCATCAGCGCAAACCAGAAGGGCACGCTATAGCGCGGCACCTGTTCGATAATGGCGGGCACATCGGGCAGCAAGGGCGCCCGCGCCGTCCCCGTGACGCCAATTGGGCGGAGCGTGCCGGCGCGCAAATGTTCAAGCGGGATCGAAACATCGGTGATGATGCTGTCAATATCGCCAGCGAGCAGCGCATTCATCGCAAGTGTCGCACCCCGATACGGCACATGCAGCAATTCAATGCCCGCACGCTGCATCAAAAGCGCGCCGGCCAGATGTGTTGCAGACCCCACACCGGAACTGCCCCAGGAAACCTTGCCCGGATTGGCCTTGGCGCGCGCGAGATAGGTCGCCAAATCCGCTGCGCCATTGGGCCTGCCGGAGATCAACAGCGGCGCATCCGTCACCAGACTGACGGGCTGTAGATCCGTCAGCGGATCAAGCCCCGGATCGCGCCTCATGGCGGGCAGGGTTGCAATGGATGAAGATGTGATCAGGAAGCTGTGATTGTCGGTGGCTTGCGCGACAAATTGTGCGCCAAGAGACCCACCCGCGCCGGCGCGATGTTCATAAATCACCGGCTGTCCCAGGCGCGGTGTCAGAAACTCCACCATGAAGCGCGCCGGAATATCCTGCGGCCCACCAGGCGCGAAGGGGCTGATCAGCCGCACCGGCCGATTGGGCCAAGCCTGACCTCGGGCCAAGGCGGGCGCGGTAAGGCTTGCGCTGGCAACAGCGAAAAAGGCGCGACGCGTTGTGGCTGACATCACCTTGCTCCCCCCTATCCCAGGCAACGCCGATAAAGCGCAATCAGCCTTTCCCAATGGCGTTCAGCACCTGGCTTGTCGAAGCACCAGCGGCCCGGAAAGGCGAAGCCATGATGCACGGCAGGGTAGATTTCCAATTCGCCCTTGGCGCCCGAGGCTTCGAATAATCCGCGCAATTCATCAACCATCGGCAGTGGTGCCAATTCATCATGCTCGGCGCAGCCAATGTAAAGTTCTGCGCTGCCTTGCCCCAGCGTCAGATGCGGGCTTTCCACCGCATCACTGACCAGCCAGGTGCCATAGAAGGAAGCGGCAGCGGCGATGCGTCCCGGATAGCGCGCGGCGGCGGCCAGCGCATAGGGACCGCTCATGCAATAGCCATGCACGCCAACCGGGCCTGGGCGCAGGTGTTTTTGCTGATCGAGGAAACCCAGCATATCGGCGATGTCTTCCATCACCGGCGGAATGGTCATTTTGGTGCGAATGGCGCGCATGCGGTCGCGTTCCGGATCACCCACCGTCAGCACGCCGGGGCCGAATTTCGAATCTCGTCCGGCACGGTAATAAAGATTGGGCAGCACCACATAATAGCCCGTGGCGGCAAGCCGGCGTGCCATATCGTAAAGTTCTTCGCGAATGCCGGGCGCATCCATCAGCATCAGCACGGCGGGAAAGGGGCCATTGCGTTCGGGATGACAGATGAAACTTTCCATCGCGCCGGCGCGGGTTTGGATATCAATGATGTGCTCGATCATGGCGCTTGCCCCTTCAATCGGCTTTCACGCCAGCGGCGCGAATGACCTCGGCCCAGGATTGCAGATCGCCGGCGATGCGACGGTTGAATGTCGCCATATCCTCAAAATTTGGCGTCAGGCCGGAATCAAGCAGCCTTTGCCGGAAGGTGGGATTTTCCAGCCCCTTGCGGATGGCCTCCACCCAGGCGCGCGCTGCATCGGCATTGATGGCGCGCGGGCCGCAAAGGCCGAACCAGCCGGCCATTTCAAGCCCGGGCACCCAATCGGAAATCGGGCGCGCCTGCGGAAACAGCGGCGATCCTGCATTGTCGCCAAGCGCCAATAGGCGCAATTCGCCGCCCTGGATCTGGCGCATCACATCACCAAGGTTCGTGATCATGAAATCCGCGCGGCCGCCCAGAATATCCACAACCGCCGGCGTGGCTCCGCGATAGGGGATATGCACAATATCAAGCCCCGTCTTGGATTTGAGCAATTCCACCGACAAATGCTGCGCCGACCCAACGCCCGCCGAGGCATAGGACAAGCCGCCCGGCTTGGCGCGCGCGGCGGCAAGCAACCCCGCCACATCCTTATGTGGCCCATTCGCCGCCACCACCAAACCATAGGTGGACAAGGCAACATTGGCGATGCCGGTCATCTCCGTGCGCGGATCAACCGGCAGGCTTGCACCTGGCAGATTGGGCGTGATGGTCATGGTGCCCATTGGGCATTGCAGCACCGTCGCGCCATCCGGCGCGCTGCGCGCGACCAATTCAGCGGCGATCAACCCATTGGCGCCGGTGCGGTTTTCAACCACGCCGCGCGCGGGCAAATGCGGCGCGGCATATTCGGCAATGAAGCGCGCCATCAAATCCCCCGCACCGCCGGCGGCAAAA
>Ga0172372_10006513_pt1 | contig 15920 bp, 8 predicted proteins | sample LakKiv5m_2_FD_114544 | JGI IMG/M metagenome (GOLD analysis project Ga0172372, IMG submission 114544) | Freshwater microbial communities from Kabuno Bay, South-Kivu, Congo - kab_092012_9.5m | ecosystem: Environmental > Aquatic > Freshwater > Lake | place: Democratic Republic of the Congo...
CTCATCAGCACGCTCGGCAATGCGGGTTTCACCGAGGACAGCGAGGCGCAGATGCGCGGCGGCCTCGAGCATCTGCCGGGCGATTATCACTTTGCCGCGCTGCTCGCGACCCGCTGCGCCGAAAGCGGACGGCACGACGAAGCGGCGCGCCACCTGCAGGCGGCACTCGCTGCGGCGCCCGAGCTCGAATTCGTTCGTGAACAGGCAGCGATCGTCGATTTGCTCGGCGGTCGCATCGACAGCGCCCTCGAACACACGCTATGGCTCGCCGAGCGACGACCGCTCGGGCAATTCGCTTGGGCGCTGCGCACCCTTGCGCTGCGTGCCGCGGGAGATGGCGCGTGGCGCGACATCGCCGATCCGGCGGCCGTCTGTCGCAGCGCAACACTCACGCCGCCCTCGGGGTACGCGACGATCGAAGAATTCAATGCCGTGCTCGCGGCGCGGCTGCGCGCGCGACACACCCTCACGGCCCACCCCCTCGTGAACTCGGTGCGTGATGGCACGCAGATCGAAATCCACCCGGGCTCCGAAACCGATCCCGTGCTGCGCGCCTTCTTCGAGATGATTCGCGCACCGATCAATGAATTCATCGCCTCGATGCCAGCGGATCCTTCGCATCCGCTCTTCGCCCGCAAGGCCGGCGCGTATCGACTCAATGGCTGCTGGACCGTAAGACTCGAGGGGGGCGCGGGTCGGCACGTGAGCCATATCCATCCGCGTGGTTGGATCAGTTCGGCGTACTACGTCTCGGTACCCACCGAGGTTACCGAATCACCGACGCGCGCAGGCTGGCTGTCTTTCGGCAAACCGCCCTACCCGATCACGGGCCTCGAGGCGACCGGCTGGGTGCAACCGGCCGTCGGGCGACTCGCGCTCTTTCCGTCGTACCAATGGCATGCCGTCGAGCCCTTTCCCGGTCACGGCGAGCGTATGACCCTCGCCTTCGACGTGGTGCCGATCGCTAGCTGAGTCGAAACGCGCGCTCGGCCTCGGCCATTTTTTGCACGATGGCGCGTTCCTCGACACTCAACAACGGATTCCACACATCGAACAGCATGACGACGCGGATCTCGTCGCTGTCGTTCCAGGCTTCGTGTTCGATGGTGTCGTCAAAGATCAGCACCTCGCCCTCGACCCAGCGACGATTGTCATAGCCGACGCGAAAGAGACAGCCCTCGGGCACAACGAGGGGCAAGTGGGCGACGAGGCGGGCGTTCGATTCGCCGTGATGCGGCGGAATCTTCGCCTTGGGTTGCAGCACCGAGAACATCACGTTCGGGCAAGTGCCCGCAAGATGCACGGCATCGATGAGCTGCAGGGCCTCGGCGGTTTTCGGACAACGCTCGATGTTTTGCGGCACCGGCTGACCACCCTTGTAGAGGTGGAATGAGGTCCACTGACGTGAATGATTGAGCTCGCCCCACTGGTTCACCGGGTCGCCCGGATCATATTGAACGTAAGGCTGAAACTCGTCACCCGCCTCGCTCAGCGCCGCGATCATCTCGGCACGGATCTCGGGTGTGCGCTGCTCGAGTTCGGGGACCCAATCGAACATCTCGCGCCTAAAAAACGGCTGCGCCGGCAATCGCGGCACCGTGAGCTGATTACATTCGGACACGAAAGGCTTGCTGCGCCCGGCCATGATCGACACCGACTCGCGCCAACGCTGCGACAAACCGGGCAGACCTTCGATCGCCTGCAGCAAGGTCATCTCGAGCGCTTCGCCGTACATCGCGACCACGCGCTCGGCGTGGGCCAACGGCTTCTTGAAGGCTTCGGGACGATAGTCAGGCGGCGGCGAAATCTTGAGTGCGTCGCGGTAATAGAGCGCAGCCGCTTTGGTCTTGCCTTGACGCTCATGCAATTCGGCTTTCTGCAGCAGTGCGGGCCAGCAATAGGCATCGATGGCGAGCGCGCTCTGCAGGGCCTGCAACTCGTCCTCAGGCCGCGACAACATGCGCAGCGCGGCCGCCTGCATCAGGAAATACTCGGTTTGCGACGCTGGCTCGAGTTTGTCGATCGCAACGTTACTGAGTTTTTGCAGTGCTTGCGCGGCGTGACCCGCACCGAGGTCGCCTCGCAGCTCAGCCATCAGTACCCGGAAATCATCCTGCGCATTCGTCATGGTCGTTCCCAAAAGAAAACTGGGGTGCCGCTTGCGCGACACCCCAGTGATTTTCACATCACCCGTGAGCGGATGTCAGAACTTGTAGGAGACACCCAAGCTGTAACGGGGACCCAGCGGGTCGTACGTATCGACGTAGGCATTCGGCGCGGTATTGGCCCCGGGGATGTTGCCGACCACCGTGACATCTCGGTCAAGCAGGTTCTGCGCAGCCAGCGTCACGCGCAGCGCATCATTCCAACGCCAGGACACCGAAAGATCGAGGTAGTTGTACGAAGGAATGCTCTCGATGAGATAGATGCTGCGGCCCTTCTGATCGGGATCGTCCTTACGAGCCTGCACGTCCACCGCCGAGATGTGGCGGAGGAAAGCCGTGGCCGACAGCGACCGCCAGGTCACACCCACCGACAGCGTGGCGCGGTCGGTCGGCGTCGGGTTGCCGCAAGTGTCACCGTAGACGCCCTCGCACTCGATGATCGGCGAAGCCGGGCTCGACTGGAAGGCGCTCTCGAGCGTGTGCGAACCGGACAGCCCCAGCGCAACCTTGTACTCGCCGAGTTCGAGGTTGTAGCCGATCGAGTAGTCGATGCCCTTGGCGGTGATCACCGAGAGGTTACGCACCTCCTGAATCACACCGAAGCCATCACCCTCGAGTTCGCCGAGCGAGTTGCGCTTGACGAGGCTGCAGAACTGGTTGAGGTTGTTGTTGAAGCAGTTGTCGAGGATTTCCTGCGCGCCGTACGCACCGATACCGCCGTCGATTTCGATGTCGTAGTAATCGAGCGAGGCCGAGAGGCCCGGGATCGATTCCGGGTTGATCTGCAGGCCGACCGTGAAGGTGTCGGCCTCTTCGGGCTTCAGCGTGATGCCGAGAGCGACCGCACCACCACCGATGCTCGCCGCCTGCTGAGCCGCCGGCGGGGAGATCGAGCCGATCTGCGAGAGCGGGGCACCCTGAGCGATACACTTGGCGCGCAGCGTCGTGTTGGTGACCGGTGCGGCACCCGCACAGGGGTCGCTGCGTACTTCGGTGAGACCGAAGGACAGCGGCGCGTACTGCTCGCCGATGTTCGGCGCGCGCACGGCCTTTTGCAGCATCGCGCGGAAGCGGTAGCCTGCGACCGGGGTGTATTCGACGCCGAACTTCCAGGTCTCGAACGAACCGGCGAGGTTGGTGTCGGAGGCGCGGAAGCCCGCCTCAAGGGCGAGGTTCTCGATGCCCGCCTGACCGCTGGCGAGCGGCAGGTAAGCTTCGGCGAACAACTCGCGTGAGTCGACGCGACCAGCGAGCGGCGGCGCCGTACCGCCCTGACCCATCGCACCACCGAACTGCGTGAGGTCATCCGGACGGAAGTCGGAGTTGAATTCGTTCCAGTCGGCACCGAAAGCGAGACCGAGGCCACTTTCTGCCGAAGGCAGCTTGATGCTCGCAACTTCGCCCGACACGCTGGCTGAGGCGCTCTTCGCCTCGGTGACCTGCGTCGAGTAGTAGCTCGCGCGGATGTAGTCGAGACCCGCCTGCGTCATGGCACCCGTCATCGGGATGCCGCTGTCGCGGTAGATGTCGCCGTTACCGGTGAACAGGTTGATCGGCGCGCAGGTGCCGCCCGAGACGCACTTGATACCATCTGGCGTCTGGATCGCGATGATCGCCTTGCGGGCGCGATCGATGCTGACGTCATTCTGCAGACCGTCGAGTCGCGAAACCCGGCCGAACTGCGCCGAGGTGTCGAAACTCCAGCCCGTCTCGCCGATATCGCCGCGAAGTCCTGCGGTCATCTGAATGGTCTTGGACTCCGAGATGCCGACGCGAGGGCCGAGCTCGGTGAGACGACGACGCAACCCATTGAGCGTAACCAGCTGGGTGCCCGGCGCGGCGTTCGGATTGAACGGTCCGTGCGCGAGTTCGCCGGCGATCGGGAACGCAGCTTCGTTGTTGTAGGCGGCGATCAGCGCGGTGCGCTGTGCTGCCGAGAGGAAGGGGTTGTCGAGGTTGATCTTGAAGGTTGCGGTCGAGCCACCGAAGTAGGCGGACGAGGCAAGCTGAGTCGGCACGTCGGAGTTGACGGCGAACAGGCGGCCATAAACCTCGAGCGAGTCCGTAACGTCGAAATCGACCGACGCGTAGGCCGACCAGCGCTCTTGCGGCACCTGGAAGTAGTTGTAGGGGTTGTAGTTGAACGAGGCGTTCGGGCTGTACTGACCGAGTCCCCCACGGGTGACCAACTGGCCGTCCGGGGTGAAATAACGGGTCGAGAACGCACCCGTCGCCGTCCGAATCGCAGCGCGCGTGGCGCCGGCGTTACTCGAACCCAAGCGACGATCGGTCCCCAGAATATCCGAGGAGTATTCGTACCAGTTGCCGGCGTAACGGTAGCCGTCCGCGGCGAACAGGTTGTAGTTGGAGTAGTCGCGATCGCCTTGCAGCACTTCGTCGCGCTTGGTGTAGCCAAACGAAATGATGGCCGAACCACGATCGTCGGCAAACTTGCTGCCCGCGGTGATGGCAGCGTTCTGCACCTGACCGTCGCCCTCGCCGTATTGGGAAGTGTTGTAGTCGAGCTGCAGACCGGAGAAGTCTTTCTTGGTGATGAAGTTGACGACGCCCGAGACCGCGTCGGAACCGTACACCGCCGAGGCGCCACCCGTGACCACATCGACGCGCTCGACAATGGCCGAGGGGATGAGGTTGATGTCGACGGCGCCGCTGGTGCCGAACGGCGGCAGACGCTTGCCGTCCATCAGCACGAGCGTGCGGTTCGAACCGAGACCACGCAGGTTGATGGTGGCGGCACCCGGGTTGCCGTTGTTGATGTACTCGGTCGCGCCCGGCAGGAACTGCGGCAGCTGACGGAGCTGGTTTTCGAGGTTGATGACGTTGAGCTGCTCGAGCTGCTCGGCCGTCACGGTGGAGATGGGGCTGTTCGAGACGAGGTCGGGACGCGTGATGCGCGTACCGGTGACGACCACTTCTTCAAGTTCGGCGGCCTGTTGTGCGATGGCACTCTGTGCCGCGGCCAAGGCAACAGCACCAGAAAGGACACGCGCAACAGAGTTGCGAATCAGCGGATTACTCTTCAAAGGATCCTCCTCGTCGGCCTTTTCGGGCCGTCCCGTACGACAAACATGTGACCGCAATAATTTTTTTGGCGGCTAATTCACCGTGCAGCATAGGCAACCTGCCCGGGCAAGGTCAAGGGAGCGCTAGGCGGACGCCGTCGCGGACTCCGGAGGTCGGAAACAGCACCACCCGATCACCCTCGGCAAGTCCGGTGCGAACGACCCGGAAGCGTTCATCTTGTGGACCCAGCTCGACCGGCTGCAGCCGCGCACGACCCTCGCGCACGGTGAACACTGCCCAGCCCTCACCCTGACGGAACAACGCCCCGAGCGGCACGCGCAGTCCGTCCTGCACCTCCTCGGCCACGATACGGACATCTACGCGAAAGTCGTGGGCACGCAGCGCGGGCGGCGCGGCCTCGTCAAACCCAAGGATGATGTTGGTGCGCTGCTCCTCGATGCCAAGCGCGGAGACTTTGGTGCGTGCCACGGGCTCGATGCGCTCGACGGTGGCAGGGATGGGCGGCAGACCGAGACCCTGCTCACCCCAGTTTTCGATGAAGGCCCGATCGCCGCGCTGCACGCGTACCGCATCCTGCGAAAGAAACTCGGCGATCACGTCGACCCGCGACGGATCGCCGAGCACGACCACCGGCGTTCCCGCAGCAACCGTCGCCTCGCTCTCTTGGGGCACGCGCAACACCACGCCTGCCGAGGGTGCATTCAGGGTCAGCGTCGCGCTCGAGCCATCGCGGCCCGCAGCGAGCAGTGCACTGCGCGCCCGACGCAGCTCGGCACTCGCCGCGGCCTCGGCGGCGAGCGCGGCGCGCAAGCGCGCTCGCGCGGTATCGAGCGCCGCAGTGGCAATCAATCTTTGCGTGGCCAACGTCTCGGCACGACTCGCCTCGATCTCGGCGAGCTCGCGCTCGGCGCGCGCCGCCGTCTCGCGAGCCTCGGCGGCATTCACGGCGGCCCGCGCTTCGGCGTCGCTGCGCGGGTCGAGAAAGCCGGCCACGCCGCGCGCCATGCGCGCGAGCGGTTCACCTTGGGAAACCATATCGCCGGGCTCGACGGCCACCCGCAACAAGCGACCAGGCACGGGCGCGCTGACCACGTAGATCTCACGCATGCGGGTCCGACCCTCATCGACAATCGTCGCGCGTACCGCGCCGCGATCAACGCTCGCCACCTCGACCTCGACTGCACTCGGCCACACCGCGATGATCACGAGCGCGATGACGAGCAGGCCGCCCCCGAAGTAAAACCAATGTCGGCGAGTCTTCATTCGCGCGATTTCAACACGGCGACGAGATCCAGTCGATCGACGTCCCGCCGCACCCAGAGTGCGGCAGCGATCACTGCGGCGATCACGAAGAGCGCAGCGCGCGCGTAGGTCGGTACGTCGAAGATGAACGGAAACGAGAATAGCTCGGTCTCGAACTGCTCCATCATCCAGCGTGACAGTAGCGCACCAAGCAGCAGACCGATCGGTATCGCGACCGCCAGCAGCATCGTGAGCTCACCGAGCAGAACCCATGAGGCTTCGTGACGACGGAAACCGAGGACACGTAGCGTGGCGAGATCGCGCTCCTGCTCGCCGAGCGTGACGCGCGCCGCGGAGAAAGCGACGCCAGAGGCCATCGCCAACGAGAACATCAGGAACATGAAGGAGAAAAAACCCGCGCCCTGCTCGAAGAGTTGGCGCAGCGAGCGCTCGGCATTGTCGGCGAACGTGACGCCGACCACTGCCGGGATATCTTTGAGCCGCGCACTCAGCGCCGCCCGCTCGCGGGCATCGATCCAAAGATATGCCGAGTCGACGCGATCTGGCTCGCGTAGCAGACGACCCAGGGCGACCTGCTCCATGTAGGCCGCGGAACCGAGGAAAGGCTGCACGATGCGCATCACCTGAACCTCGGTGATCACGCGTCGACCGTCCGTCGCCTCGAGCCGCAAGCGATCGCCGACACGGACCCCGAGTTTGCGCGCAAGCCCGCTCGAGAGGGTGAGCCCGTCGGCACGCGGCTCCACCACCTCGAGATCGGTACCTACCACGCGATTAAGCAAGGCGCCTTGCGGGATACCGAGTACGGCCTCACGCTCGCGTCGCGCGCCGACGGAGAGAATGACCTCGGCCGTACGCAAGGGCTCTACCTGCAGCACGCCGGGGAGCCTGGCCACCTCATGCAGCACCCGATCTTGTTCACGCTCGGCAAAAGTCACGGTGACATGCATGCGTTGAGTCGTGCCGAAATTGATGGTGATGATGCGCTCGATGGCAATCGGAAAATGCTCCGACATGATGAGCAACGCGAGCGCGAGTGCGATGCCACCCACCGTCGTCGCCGATCGTCGCGGAAAGCGCACGATACGCCGCACCAGCATGCGTGCCCGCGCATCGAGCGTACGAATTCGCTGTTCCAGATTTTCGCCGAAGCGACGGAAGTCGGTCGGAGCCGGGGGCGAGAGGGCGACTGCTGGTGCAAGACGTATCGCGCGCCGCACGGCCGACACGGCGCCCAGCAACGCGGCCAACAGCGCCACCGCGAGCGCACCCAGATAGACCACGAGCCCGGCGCGAAAAGCGAGTTCGGGCAGGCGGTAGACAGCTTGGTAGACCGTCGCCATGTAGGCACCCACCCAGTTGCCAAGCAACACGCCGAGCAGCGCTGCACCGAGACAAAAGGCCATGGCGAACTTTGCATAGTGCGTGCCGATCGTGACGTTGCCGTAGCCGAACGCCTTGAGCAGCCCGATGTTGGCGCGCTCGGTAGCCACCAACCGCGACAGCGTGACGTTGATCAAAAATATCGCCACGAGCAGGAAGATCGGTGGCAGGATGCTCGCGAGCGTGCGCAGTTGCGAGAGCTCGTCAGACAAATAGCGCGCCGAGAGCATGCGATCGCGCCCGTACAGGCCACGGCCACCGAAGCGCGCAAGCCGTGCATCAACGGCAGCGATCACCCGAGCACGGTTGGCCTCACTTGTGCTCTCGCCACCCGCATCATTCGCCAAACGCAGCACGACATCGTTGAAGGCGCCGTCGAGATCGAGTGCACGACCCAGCGCTTCGCGGCCCATCCACAGCACACCGAAGCGACGCGGCTCGGGCAGGATGTCACCCGGCGCCACGGCAAAGACGAATTCCGGACTGCTCGCGATACCGACAATCTCGAGGAACTTGCGCTGGCCGCGGATGAGTACCGGAATGCGCAGACCAGGTTCGATGGCGTGCGCCTCGGCAAAGGCCTCGTTCACCAGGGCTTCTGCGCTGCGCGCCGCATCGGGCCAGCGGCCACGCTTGAGAACAAGATCGTTCACCCGCGGCCGACGATCGGCGGGTAGCGACACGAGCCGCGCCGAGACCGGCTCGCTGACGCCCTCGAGGCTGAAAAGCCCGATACCCGAGGCGCGCGTCTCGAGTGCGGCAACGCCGGGGATCGACGCCAGTTCGCGACTCATGCTCTCGGGTGCGCGCACGAGCGAGCCGGCGAGATCCGCCATCCGCGAAGTCGCGTAATAGCGATCGCGGGCCTCTTCGAGCGAGCCGTACATGCCGGTCGCCATCACGTAGAGCGCAATCCCGCAGCCGAGCACGACGCCGACAGCGACGGCCTGCATCCACAAGCGCCGCAGGTCGCGCAGCAACTTGCGATCGAGCGGCTTCACCAGTGCAGTTCCGTCGGCGCGACGCGCTGCGGATTGACCTCGATGCTGCGAATGAGGCCATCGGCAAAGCGCACCACCCGATCGCCGAGCCGCGCGATATCGGCATTGTGCGTGATCAGGAGCATGGTCGTGCCGAGCTGTTCGTTGATCTGCAACAAAGATTCGAGCACGCGAATACCGGTGGCGACATCGAGCGCGCCGGTTGGCTCATCGCAGAGCAGTACTGCAGGGCGCTTGGCAATGGCACGCGCGATGGCCACCCGCTGCTGCTCGCCGCCCGAGAGCTGTGCCGGAAAATGCGTCAGCCGTTCGCCGAGTCCAACGAGATCAAGCGCCTCCTCGGCGGGCATGGGCTGATCGGCGACTTCGGTCACGAGCTCGACGTTCTCACGCGCCGTGAGACTCGCGATCAAGTTATAGAACTGGAACACGAAACCGACGTGATGGCGACGATAATCGGTGAGCACGGCGTCGGTCGCCGTGGCGAGTTCGAGTTCGCCGAAGCGCACGCTCCCCGCCGTCGGCCGGTCGAGCCCACCCAAAATATTGAGCAGTGTGGACTTGCCCGATCCCGACGGCCCAAGCAGGACCAGCACTTCGCCGGGATCGATATGCAGATCGATACCGCGCAGCGCATGCACGGCCGCCTCGCCCTCACCGTAAGTCTTGCGCAGCCCCCGCACCTCGAATACGGGCGTGCGCGGCGCCGTCATCCGAGCCAGACCCGCGCGTTGCGGAAAAAGCGCATCCAACCGGAATACTCGCCGCTACCCGGCGGTCGCCAAGAGAGTTGCACGCTGCGAAACACGCGCTCGGGATGCGGCATGGCGAGCGTGACGCGACCATCGAGATTGCAGAGCGCGGCGAGTCCGTTCGGCGAGCCATTGGGGTTCGCGGGATAATGACGGGCGATCTCGCCCGCGCGCGTGACATAGCGCAGGCCGATCGTTCCCGAGCCCTCGCAGGCGGCGGCCTGTGCGGCGCCCGCGAACTCGGCGCGACCCTCGCCATGCGAGACAGCGATCGGCAGCACGGATCCGGTCATGCCGGAGAGAAAGATGGACGGGCTCTGCATCACTTCGACCAGCGTGGCACGTCCCTCGAATTGCTCAACGCGGTTGCGCACGAAGCGCGGCCAATGCGCGGCGCCGGGGATGATGGGCGCGAGCTGAGCCATCATCTGGCAACCATTGCAGATGCCGAGCGCAAACGTGTCGCGCCGTGCAAAGAATTGGCTGAAGGCGTCGCGCAGCGCGGGGTTGAAGAGAATGGACTTCGCCCAGCCCTCGCCCGCGCCGAGCACATCGCCATAGGAAAACCCACCGCAGGCGACGAGTCCGCGGAAAGAATCGAGCCGCTGCCGACCCTCGATAAGGTCGGTCATGTGCACATCGTGCGTCTCGAAGCCGGCGCGATCGAACACCGCGGCCATCTCCGCTTGGCTGTTGACGCCCTGCTCACGCAGCACAGCAAGACGTGGGCGCGCACCGCGATTGACGAACGGCGCGGTGATGTCTTCGTCGGCATCGAAACCGAGCACCGCTTGCAGGGGCGCAGTAGCGAGCGAGGTCGCTGCCGCGAACTCCTCCTCGGCGCACTGCGGGTCGTCGCGCAGCGCACGCATGCGAAAACTGGTCGAGGACCACTCGCGCTTCAGCGACTCCCACGACTCGTCGATGACGAACTTTCCTGCAGTGATGCGAATGCGATCGGATTTGGGTTCGACCCGCCCGATGACGGCACTGCAGTGTCCGACGCCGTGCTTGAAGAGCACGCCAAGCACATCGGCGCAGTTCTCGACATGCACCTGCAGGACCACGCCGAGTTCTTCGGCGAAGAGCGCAGCAAGCGCCTCCGCCTTGTTGCCGAGCTCGCGCTCATCTTTGAGACCGATGTTGACCTCGATGCCGCAATGACCCGCAAAGGCCATCTCGGCGAGCGTCACGGCCAAGCCACCATCGGAGCGATCGTGGTAGGCGAGCACCGCATCGAGAGTGCGCAACTCGGCCAGCGCAGCAGACAGGCCTTTGAGCAGAGCCGGGTCGTCGAGGTCTGCGGGCCGGGTGCCGAGACCCCCGTAGACTTGGGTCAGCACCGAGCCACCCAGTCGATTTCGACCTTCGCCCAAATCGATGAGGATGAGCGAGGTGAAGCCGCGGTCGGTACGCAACTGTGGTGTCCAGCAGCGGCGCACATCGCTCACCGGAGCAAAGGCCGAGACGATCAGCGAGACCGGGGCCACCACGGATTTGGAGTTGCCGTCGGCGTCGCGCCATGCCGTTCGCATCGACAAGGAATCCTTGCCTACGGGAATCGCAATGCCGAGCGCCGGACAGAGTTCTTCGCCGATGGCGTGAACGGCGGCGTACAGCGCGGCGTCCTCACCGGCTTCGCCGCAGGCCGCCATCCAGTTCGCCGAGAGGCGTACGTCGGCGAGCTCGCGCACATCGGCCGCGAGAATGTTGGTGATCGCCTCGCCCACCGCGAGTCGCGCTGCCGCCGGTGAATCGAGAATGGCGACCGGCGTACGCTCGCCCATCGCCATCGCTTCGCCCGCATATCCAAAATAATCGGCCGTGGTCACGCCACAGTCGGCCACCGGCACCTGCCACGGACCGACCATCTGGTCCCGGGAAATCATGCCACCGACCGTGCGATCGCCGATGGTGACGAGAAAGGTCTTGTCGGCAACGGCGGGGAAACGCAACACGCGACGGAACGCCTCGCGCGGGTCGATGGTGGTGACGCCGAACTCGAGACCGCTCGCGCGACGCGTGCTGACCTCGCGCAGCATCTTGGGCGTCTTGCCGAGCAGCACCTCGATCGGCATCTCGACCGGCGTCTCGCCAAGCAGCGCATCGCGCACAATCAGCAAACCATCGTCGGAAAGTGTGCCAATGACGGCGTGCGGACAACGCTCACGCGCGCAAAGCGCTGCGAATTCTTCGATCGCCTCGGCCGCGACCACGAGCACATACCGCTCTTGCGATTCGTTACACCAGAGCTCCATCGGCGACATGCCGGGCTCGTCGTTCGGAATATTGCGCAGTTCGACTACGGCCCCGCGGCCGCTATGCGCGACAGCCTCGGGCACGGCATTCGAGAGACCACCCGCACCGACGTCGTGGATCAGCAAAATCGGATTGCGTTCGCCACGCGCCCAGCAGCGATCGATCACCTCTTGCGCTCGGCGCTGCATCTCGGGATTGCCGCGCTGCACGGAGGCAAAATCGAGGTCCGCCGTGGATACGCCGGCGCCGACCGACGAGGCCGCTCCGCCGCCGAGACCGATCAGCATCGAGGGACCGCCGAGCACGACAAGCTTGGCGCCCGGCGGGCAATCACGCTTTTCGATGTGACTTCGACGGACGTTGCCGAGACCGCCGGCGATCATGATTGGCTTGTGGTAACCACGATGTCGGTTCAGGGCATCGCCCGGCGCCTGAATTTCCAGAGTGCGGAAGTACCCTGCGATGCAGGGACGGCCGAATTCATTGTTGAAGGCTGCGGCGCCGATCGGTCCCTCGAGCATGATGTCGAGCGCCGAGGCAATCCGCTCGGGTTTGCCAAGTGGCGGCTTGCCCGGCAACGATTCCCAAGGCTGTTCAAAGCCCGGGATGCGCAGATGCGACACCGAAAATCCGACCAGCCCTGCCTTGGGCTTGGCACCGATACCGGTTGCACCTTCGTCGCGAATCTCGCCACCCGAGCCCGTCGAGGCACCCGGAAACGGCGAGATAGCGGTCGGATGATTATGCGTCTCGACCTTCATTAGGATGTCGATAGGCTCGATATTCGCTGCATAGATCCCGCTCGCCGGATCGGGAAACCAGCGCTGCCCCTGCGCGACGCCCTCGATGACCGCCGCGTTGTCCCGATAGGCGCTGAGCACGCCTTGCGGTGCTCGCGCATGGGTGTTGCGAATCATGGAAAACAGCGATTTCTTTTGTGGGACGCCGTCGATGATCCACTCGGCGTTGAAAATCTTGTGACGACAGTGCTCGGAGTTCGCCTGCGCGAACATCATGAGCTCCACGTCGCTCGGATCGCGACCGAGCTCACCGAAGGCCGCCAACAAATAGTCGATTTCGTCGGCGGAAAGCGCGAGCCCCAGTGCGTCGTTGGCTTCTTCGAGCGCGCTGCGACCGCGCTGCAAAGAAATACGCCGCAGCGCTCGTGGCTGCGCGGAGCCGAACAGCTGCGTCGCAGCGTCAATGTCGGTGATCACCACCTCGGTCATGCGATCGTGCAACAACGGGGCGAGGGTTGAGGTGGTTTCCGCCGCAGGCGCGCTATCGAGAGCAAGGCGATATTCGATGCCACGCTCGATACGGCGGATCGATGCGAGACCGGAGACCCGTGCGATATCGGTGGCCTTGCTGGCCCAAGGCGAGATGGTGCCGGGACGCGGGATCACCCAGAGCGAGAGGACATCAGCACCCGCAAGTGGCGGCGCTTGGTCGCTCGGGCGCGAGCCGTAGCGCAGCAAGGCGTCCAAGACCTGTCGTTCGTGGGTATCGAGCTCGCGCGATGCGTCCACGAAGTGCACGAACTCAGCCTCGACGGCGCGTACACCGGCGTCCCGTTCACGCAGCCGATCAAGCAGTTTCTGGATGCGAAAGCCGGAGAGCGCGGGAGCGCCGCGGACGACCATGGAGTTGCAGGACCTACTTCTTCACGCCGTCGCCTGTCGGCGGCGTGTAGAGGGGCATCGGGAACTGCGCAACATTCGAGCCCTCGATGTTGCTGATTTTGCTGACACCCTGCTTTTTGACCTCATCGATACGCAACACCGAGTGCAGCGGCAGATAGCTGCGTTTGACGCCTTCGAACTCGGATTTGATGCGTTCTTCGCCTGGATCGAGCACGACGGTGGAGCGTTCGCCGAACACCAGCTCTTCGATTTCTATGAAACCGAACAGGTTGCCGTGCGAGACCTTGCGAGCATAGACCTCGTAGACCTTGCCTTGGTTGGCGAAGATGACCTTGTAGATATGACTGGCGGGCATGCGATCGATGTCGGGAAAGTGGCGGAGAGGGTGAGATTCGAACTCACGTGCCGGGATTAACCGACCATCCGATTTCGAGTCGGCGCCGTTATGACCACTTCGGTACCTCTCCGGAGCCGGGTATTCTACCCGACATGACTCGAACCGGGACAGTCCGCAGCCCTTTCGGGTGTCGCCTGCTGCAACGGGCCTTGCTCGCGCTCGGCGTCGTTCTCGCGCTGACGATCGTCGGCTGCACGCGCGGACCCGGCATTCTCGGCGAGATCCGCGAACGCGGTGAGTTGCGCGTTGCCACGCTGAACGGCCCGACCACCTACTTCATCGGACCGGAGGGTCCCGAGGGCGCGGAATATGAGCTTGCCGCCAAGTTCGCCGCCGAGCTCGGCGTGCGCTTGGTACTCGTCATCGAGACCGACTACGCAGGCCTGCGGCGCGCCGTCGCCGAGAAACGCGCCGATCTCGCCGCCGCCCAGCTCGGCTGGAGCAGCGAGTGGCGACGGATCGCACTACCTTCGCAGGCCTATTCGGAATCACCCCTGTTCTGGGTTCATGACAAGGCCAAGGCGCGCCCCAAGACACTCGAGCAACTGGCAACGCTACGGCTGATCGTGCTTGAAGACAGTGCGGGCGCGGCATGGCTGGCAGAGCGCCCCGCCACCGCGCAGCCTAAGCTCCGTCCCGCCATCGTGCCGCGGGCGCTCGGGCGCGAACCACTGGAACTCGTTGCCTCGGGTCGCACCGATGCCGCGTTGCTCGATGGGCGCGAGTTCGCGGCCGCGCGTGCGCTGCATCCGAGCGTGGAAGTCGCTCTGGCGATGCCCGACATGCGGCGCCTGCATTGGATGGTGCGTCGTGACGGTCGCGACCTGTTGCTTGAGGCGAACAAGTTTCTCGAGACGGTACGCGCCAAGGCGCCTCCGCCCACGCTCGAGATCGACGACCTCACCCGCCCGCCTGCGCTGCCACGGGCGAGCGCCGCGCAATTGGCCGTCGACATCGAAGCACTTCTGCCCGAGTTCCGCGAGCACTTTGAAGCCGCCGCGGCCGAGACCGGCATCGACTGGCGTCTGTTGGCTGCACTCGGTTATCAGGAGTCGATGTGGGAACCAAGAGCGGTATCACCCTTCGGCGCGCGGGGTCTGATGATGCTGATGCCGCGCACGGCGGGTGCACTCGGCGTAAAAGATGTGTTCGATGCTCGCGAGAGCATTCAGGCCGGGGCGCGCTATCTCGCCGAGTTGCACCGCACCATCCCGGCGCGCATCCGCGAACCGGATCGCATGTGGATGGCGATCGCCTCCTACAACATGGGCTATGGACATCTCGAGGATGCGCGAGTGCTCACCGCGCGGCAGGGCGGCAATATCGACGCGTGGCTCGACGTGCGCGAGCGTCTCACGCTGCTCTCCGAAGAATTCTGGTATCTGCAGGTCAAGAACGGCTATGCGCGCGGCTTTGAGACCAAGATGCTGGTCGACCGGGTGCAGCAGTATTACGAGTTGCTGAAGGAGCGCTTCCCGCAGAATGGCGCTCAGCGCGCCGCGCCCGGGCGCATGGTCGCCGAACGCCAGGAGCCGGCAAGGTAATACGCCGTGGAGAGCAGTGCCGCGACGATCGCGGAGATGGTAAAGCTCCACCACACGCCGTCGGCACCCCAACGCGCAAAGCCGAACTCGGCGAGCGGAGTGCGCACGATCAGCAGCGCGGTCAACAATATGAAAAGCGGCGCCATCACCGCACCCGCCGCCCGTACCACGCCCGACAACACCATCGAGATGCCGAACAGCGGATAGGACCAAAGAATGATGTGGTTCACATGGACGGCGATGTCGATGGCGGGGCTGCCCGGTGGCAGGAACACGCTGATGGCAACGCCCTCGCCAAGATAGATCAGCGCCACCGGCAGACCGGTGAGCAGCAGATTGAACAATACCCCATATTTGGCGATATCGGCCACACGCGACCACTGTCCGGCGCCGATGTTCTGCGCGGCCATCGATGAAACAGCTGCGCCGAGCGCGAGCGCCGGCATCTGCACATAGGTCCACAACTGC
>Ga0172372_10006514_pt1 | contig 15919 bp, 12 predicted proteins | sample LakKiv5m_2_FD_114544 | JGI IMG/M metagenome (GOLD analysis project Ga0172372, IMG submission 114544) | Freshwater microbial communities from Kabuno Bay, South-Kivu, Congo - kab_092012_9.5m | ecosystem: Environmental > Aquatic > Freshwater > Lake | place: Democratic Republic of the Congo...
CAGGTGAACGATGTATGCGTTAGCGGTTAAGCGCGATTTTGTGGCACAACATTTTTTGATCGGTGGGGACTGGGGTGCAGAAAACCAATGGCACTCTCACCACTATGTGGTGGAGCTTCAACTACAAGGGGATGCGCTGGATCAGCACGGATACTTGGTCGATATTGTCAAAGTGGATGAAGAGATGAACGCGATGGTCGCCTTCTACAAAGACCACACCTTGAACGATTTGCCTGCTTTCGATGGATTAAACCCCAGCATTGAACACTTCGCCCGCATCTTGTGCGTGTCGTTGGCACAGGAAATCGCGTTCCCTAACATCCACACATACGTGGTCACGGTGTGGGAAAACGATATTGCGTGGGCATCCTACACCTTACGCGCATGAAGATCGGACTCATCATCTATGGCTCGCTGGAGACGGTCAGCGGAGGTTATCTGTATGATCGTCAACTGGTGGCAACCCTACAGCGGGCGGGGCACGCGGTGGAGATTATCGCGCTTCCTTGGCGCACCTACCGCGCTCACCTGCGCGACAACTTTGACCGCGCCTTGCGCCATCGCTTGTTGACAGGTGACTGGGATATTTTGCTGCAGGATGAACTCAATCACCCGTCGTTGTTTGGCATCAACGTGCAACTGCGGGGGCGCGTGCGCTACCCTATCATTTCGATTGTGCATCACCTCCGCGCCAGTGAACATCATCCCCGCGCCTTACGGGCGGTTTACCGTGAGGTGGAACGCGCTTACTTGCGCTCGGTAGATGGCTTCATCTTCAACAGCGAGACCACACGCCAAACCGTGCACACGCTGGCACCCAATCACAAGCCCTCGATTGTTGCTTACCCCAGTGGCAGTCGCTTTGTGGGGCATCCCCCCAAGCCCGTCCGTGATGACGTATTGCGCCTGATCTTCGTCGGGAATGTCACCCGTCGTAAAGGGCTTCACACGCTTTTAGATGCCCTGCAACGCCTGCCAGATGCCCCCCTGCAACTGGATGTGGTGGGCGCGTTGGATGTTGAGGCAGACTATGCCACCGCCTTGAGGGCGCGTGCCGATGGGCGCGTGCGTTTTTGGGGGCGACTGAGCGACGAAGCCCTTGCCACGCGCTTGAGCGAGTCTCACGCGCTGGTGGTGCCCTCGCAATATGAGGGCTTCGGCATTGTCTACATGGAGGGGATGGCGTTTGGGTTGGCGGTGTTGGCAACGCACGGGGGCGCAGCGCATGAGATCATCACGCACGGGATCAACGGCTTTCTGATTATGGCGGAGGATGTTGCCGCGCTGGTGGAACATCTGCAGATCTGGCTTGATGATCCACTCCGCTTGGAAAGCATGCGCCATGTTAGCCGTGAACGCTTTGAACAGCATCCCACTTGGGAGGATTCGATGCGCGAAGTGGAGCAGTTCTTGCGTCAAATGTTAGACGCACGCCCCTAGTCTGCTGCCAAGTTCATCCCCCAAAAACACACATCTTGCGCCATAATACAGTCATTCTGGTCGCAAATTGTGTTAGGAACGTTCAAGCATGCCCGCCCATTTCTTCATCAGTTACTCGCGCGAGCAGTTATACATGGCGGAAGCGTTGGCATTGCGCTTACAGGCGCGGGGCATTCCGATTTGGTTGGATATACAGCAAATCAACGCTGGGGATGATTGGCGCTACAAGATTGACGAGGGCTTAGAGCAGGCGCAAGGCTTGATCTTCCTCGCCTCCTCCAGCGCGATTGGCTCGCCGTTTGTTGAAACCGAATGGCGCACCGTTCTGAACAAGGGCAAACCGCTGTATGTGGTCATGCTGGAATCTTGCGCCCTGCCCACTGAGCTAGAACGCGCTGCCCTCACCATCCTCGATATGCGCGTTGATTTTGACGGCACGGTGACGCGCTTATTACGGGCGTTGCAGGGGCAACTTCCCCCCCGCCAAAGCGTCCCTAAGCGCAAATTATGGGGATTGCCCCTGCGCCATCCCTCTGGCATCACCTTGATGATCGCCCCGCTCATCGTGACCGTCCTGCAGAGTGTGCGCGTGTTCACCGAAGTTCCCTATTATCTACAAATCAATCGGTTGGGAACCACTGAATTAGCCATCCTCGCCATCAGTGGCTTGACGATTTACTTCTTCCTCTCGCAGTTGATCGCCGTCTTGAGGCGCAACTACACCTTCAACCAATACTGGATGATGTTGCTGTTTGCGCTTGCTTCGATCAACATTTATGGGGGCTTGGTGGTTGAAGCGGATGTGTGGTTACAGGTGCTGTTGGTGGCGTTGGCGGGGTTTGTGTACTTTCGCACGGAAAGTGCCTACCGTTGGCTACCTACGGGGCAAGCACCTCAATGGATGCGCAAACGTTTCGGGTTGCAAAAGCTACCCACGTTGGCAAATTTAGGTAGCCAGTTGGATCGCTTGGATGAACCGCGTCGTGATTCGTTCGTGGTGCATGCCAGTTCTGCAGACCAGCGCATCGCGCAAGATGTGCGGCGAGCCTTAGAGCAACAGGGGCATTTAGCAGTGGAAGAAGCGCGCGCCCAGCGCCACATTGTTATTCTTTCCAACACCACCCCAGAACAGCTTGTGGTGCGCGTGTTGGGGCAATATCCCCAGCAAATCATCGCTGTTCTAGCAAGCAGTGTGAAAGTCCCCGCACAGTTCACCCGTTTGACCGCGTACCAATACATCGATTTTCGTCAACACGCGCTAGAGCAACTGAATGCAATCGGTATTCTGTTGCGTCATCCTCAAAAGGGGAAGATCATCTACGGGCTAAACATGACCCCTCGCCCTGTCGAGCGACATATCGTGCCGCGCGGGATTCAACGCTTCAGCGTGGGGATGCGCCTGTTGATGATTGTCTTTGTGTGGAACGCCCTCTTCTCGTTGATGACCGACTTAGCCACAGACGGGCGCGTGACGGATTGGTGGACATGGCTTCAGGTGGTGGGGGTGACGGGCGCGTCGGTAGTGGGGGCAACCCTTGTGAGCGCGGTCAACCAGCGTCGCTTGTCATGGGGGGCGTTTGTGGCGGTGATGCTTTTGGGGTTGCCGTTGTGGTATTTCTACGGATTGGGGGCGGGGGTGCTGGTGGTAGTGGGAATGAGCGCACGGGCGATCTATCGTTGGTTGCCACGTGGCACGAGCTGGCGCAAATCGGAAACGACTCTCAAGCCCTCTAGTCATGCCAACGTCGCGCTTACATGGCTACGGGATGCCGTCACGGTGGCGGTGTTGACGCTCTTGCTGGGAGCAGGCTCATTTTAAGGTGTAACCTGCTCATAAAACGATTCAAAAGTGCAACTTTATTTAGCCCAAAGCACTTTTTTGCGGTATGCTTATATCGGATTATTGATTTCACAAGGATGGAGAACCTCGACGTGAAGCGCTGGGTGTTGATTTTGGTTGGTTTATTGTTTTCTGTTACAGCTATTCCAGTGTTTGCCCAAGATGTCACAGGGGCAGGAATTGAAACGATGGCGCAAGCTGTTCCCTATATTGAGGCAATTGATGCCGATGGCTATGCTTTGGCTTCTGGCTCTGGGACGCTTGTCACCCCGACGGGGCGCATCTACACCAATTATCATGTTATTGAAGGGGCAAGCGATTTTGCCATTTACTTATTACAAAACATCAGTGAGTTACCCGTCTTAAGTTATTACGCTAGTGCCGAATATATTTCCCCCAGTCTTGATTTTGCCGTCTTACAAATTGACCGCGACGCGAACGGCAACCCCATCAATGCTAATAACCTGAGCTTACCCTATCTGCCTGCTGTAGAAAATACCGCCACCATCGGCGAAACGGTGCGCATTTTTGGGTATCCGGGCATTGGCGATGGCTACATGGTGACGACCACTGGCGACATTGTGACCATTCAAAACGGGGATGTTGGGGATGCCCGCCTGCCGGTGTGGTACTGGACGGATGGCGAAATCTCTGCTGGTAACAGTGGTGGCTTAACGGTGGATGCCGAAGGACATTACTTGGGGATTCCAACTTGGGTGGTCTCTGAAGAAGAAACCAGCGGTAAACTGGGCGGGGTGATGCCCATCAACGCAGCTTTGCACTCCCTCGAAACGGAATCCAGCTTGAACCCAGCAGACCCCAACAGCGTGCAATCGATGGACGGGGGAGCGTCTGGTAGCCTTTACGTCTACAATGATTCCAGCGTCAGCGTGTGCTACCTGTATGTTTCTCCCTCTAGTGCCAGCAACTGGGGAGATGACCAACTCGGTTCGGGTAACATTTTGCCCAGCGGCGAATATTTCAATCTGTCGGTCTCGTTGGGAAGTTATGACCTGCTCTTGCGCGATTGTGACCAGAACAACCTCGATGAAATCTACAATATCGAGGTCACTGCGGAGACTGTCTTGCACTTCACCGGGGACGAAACCTACATTGATCCGTCCGGTTTGTCACCCGATGGGCAATCTACCGCGCTCATTGACTTGACCATCAAGAACAAATCCACCGAGAATATTTGTTTCGTCTACATCTCGCTGCCAGAAAACCAATCGTGGGGAGATGACCAGTTGGGAGCTGCGAATGTCATCGCGCCGAACAATACGTTCACTTGGCAAAAGCCAGCAGGCATCTATGATATTCTCCTAGAGGATTGCACGGGCAATACCCTGTTGGATCAGCGTAACCTTGATGCGAGCACCGATGCAACGCTCGTTTTTGAATAGGAGCGCGAATCATGCAACCGATTAGCGTTATTCGTGACTGGCAAATTAGCATACTGCGTCATTCACAAATCAGCTATCGCTACTTGCTAGAGCAAACCGATCCCGCCGCCCTCACGCGCTACCGCGACGGTGGCACGGGTTGGACGGCGTTGGAAACGCTGTGCCACCTGCGCGACTACGAAGCGATCTTCTTGGTACGGGCGAAGCTGACGATGGAGCAAGACTTCCCTGACTTGCCCTTCACCTCGCCCGATAGCATGGCGGAAGAACACGCCTACAACCAACAAGCGGTGTGGGAAGTCTATGCGGATTGGGTGAAGAACCGTGAGGCGTTCTTTGCCTATTTGGCGGACGTTCCCGAAGCGGGTTGGGAACGCGCCGGCAATCACCCACGACGGGGACGCTTAACCCTGTTGGATCAACTCATGCTGATTAGCTGGCACGACCTCAACCACATGGAACAGATCGTGCGCACCTTGAGCGAAAAACTTGGCTAGAGTCTGCGGGGGTCTCTTGTGATGGGAGACCCCTCCTGCTTATTCCAACGGGCGCAGATTATCCAACGTCCATGGCATCAACTCGGCAACGGTGGGATGCGTGAGGACCGTGCGGCGGAACTGCTTCCATGTCACCCCTGCCATCATCAACGGGGTGAATAGGTTGATGAGTTCGTCCCCTTCAATGCCCAAGATGGTCGCGCCTAAGAACGCATCCGTTTCGGCATCCACGATTAACTTCACCAGACCGTGTGTTTCGTCTTTTTCCAACGCGCGCGAGATGCTGGACATCTTCTTGGTTGCCATCAAGACCGCCCGCCCCGACTGACGCGCGTCCTTCTCGCTCATGCCCACGCGCCCCAACGGCGGATCCATATACATGGCGTAAGTCACGATGCGGTCAGAGACTTTGCGCGTGCCCCCGTCAAGGTTATCCAGCACGATCTCGGCATCGTTAACGGCGGTATGCGTGAAAGCACCCTTCCCGTTAACATCCCCTAATGCCCACACATGGGGGTTGGTGGTCAACAGGTGATCGTCGGTGACGATGAACCCGCGCTCATTGGTTTGGATGCCGGCTGCGCTCAAGTTGAGCGTGTCGGAATTGGGCACGCGCCCGATGGCAAATAAGATGTGTGAGGCTTCTATGGTTTCTTCGCTGTCCCCGTGTTTGAAGGTCGCGCTCACGGCGGCGGTTGTGCCACGCGCCACGTGTAATAACTCCGCCTCACACACCACGCGGATGCCTTCTCCTTGCAACACATCACGGGCGATCTGGGCAATGTCGGCATCTTCACGGAACATGATTTGTGGCGCGCGCTCGATGATGGTAACGGCGCTTCCTAAGCGACGATAGGCTTGGGCGAACTCAATCCCGATGTAGCTCCCCCCAATGATGAGCAGGTGCTGGGGCAACTCGCTCAAATCGAGCAATTTGCGATTGTCCAACCATTCGACCTGATCCAAGCCTGTGACGGTTGGCACAAATGGACGCGCCCCCACATTGAGATAAATCCGTTCCGACTCGATCAACTCATCCCCCACGCGCACCACCGTAGCCGATTCAAACTGGGCGAAGTGGCGGTACAGGGTGATGTTGGGGTTGGTGCTGAACCAACCTTCTAAGCCACCGCTGAAACTGGTGCGAATGTGATTGACGCGCTCCATCACCTTAGCGAAGTCGATGCTGAAGTGGTCAATGTTCACCCCAAAATCTGCCCCACGCCGTGCCACATGGGCGGCACGCGCACTTGCCATCAGCGTTTTAGTGGGAGAACATCCGTCATTCACGCATGTTCCGCCGATCTTTGCGCCCTCCACAATGGCGATCTTCCAGTCCTTCTGGAGCAATCCTGCAATCAAGGTGCCAGCTGCCTGACCCGTTCCGATTAAAATAGCATCATACTTTTGGGGGTTCATCTCTCAAACTCTTTCATTATTGGGTATCTAGGTACATGCCAACTGACGTATTGTCGGGGTGACTCTTACGGAAAAACCCCATGAACACAGGCATGACAAACCACAGGTTCAATGTCATACAAATGACATTAGAGCGAAATGAATGATGCGGGTATCTTTAAACCATCGTAGCAATGAGAAAAACTTATACGGAGGAAACAAAATCATGCTAAATTCATTGAATCGCCAACAACATCGGGTGATTGAAGACCCTGCCTTCATCAAGGCGTTGTTCAACGATGTCCGCTTTTCAGTCTTGTGGTTGATCGCGCGGGTGTGGATAGGTTGGGAATGGCTACAAGCCGGGTTACACAAAGTCGGTGATGTGGGTTGGACGGGTGACGGTAGTGCGCTCAAGGCGTATTGGGAACGCGCGGTTGCCATCCCCGAACAAGGGCGACCCGCCATTAGTTTTGATTGGTATCGTGGCTTCTTGCAATTCTTGATTGATACCGAGTCATGGACATGGTTTGCTAAACTGATCACCTACGGTGAAGTCCTCGTGGGGATCGGCTTGATTGTCGGGGCGTTCGTGGGGATTGCCGCCTTCTTCGGTGGGTTGATGAACTTCAGCTTCATGTTGGCAGGGAGTGCCAGCACCAACCCCATCCTGTTCATCATCGCTATCGGCTTGATGTTCGCATGGAAGATCGCCGGGTTCATCGGCGCAGACTACTTCCTACTGAACTGGATCGGTACGCCGTGGAGTCGGGGTAAGGTTGTGGAGTCGGAAAAGAAGTCGCATAAACGAACCGCCTAACTGGACCATCCTCTGAACACACGTGGCGCAGGATTTCCTGCGCCTTTTTGCGTTATGTCCCCACCCACCGCGTGAACAGCATTTGTGCTTGTGCCTCATCCTCCACACAATAAACCACGCCGTCTGCTGTGGAAAAATCACCCTCTGCCCCCAAGCCCAACTGTTGCTGTTGTTCCAACGGCAAGCCAATCACCACCGTCACCCCCATCCACGCTGGGGATAAGCGCTTGCCAAACGTGCGTGCGTGGGCGCGGATGCCGCTGGGGAAGCGGTCTTGGCGCACGTGCGAAAAATCCAACACCAGCAAGACGCTGTTGGGCGTGGGGGGCATGGCATAGATAGCCACTTGCGAGACGGCGTGATAATCCTTCCACGTCCAACCGCTTTGCGCAGTGAGACGCAGGCGAGTTTTGTGGGGGGTGTCCCACGTCAATTGAAAGCGGATCGCGGTCATAGGGGCAAAACGCTACCCGCGCACGGCAAGAACAATGACCCAAACCAAAAAGGCTAGAAGGCTTAGGGCGACAAATGTGGTCAGGAACATGACCCAAACCAAAAAGGCTAGAAGGCTTAGGGCGACAAATGTGGTCAGGAACAATCGGGTTAGCTTGAAAAGCGTCAGCAAAATCGAGAGCGCACGGTTGGTCTTGATGCCATCAGTCGCGGATTTCTTTTCCTTTTTACCCTTTTTTGCCTGTACCTGCCGAAAGCGTTGACCTACCACAATCACAAGGGGCACCCCTATGGACAAAATTAAGATGACGGGCAAACACAACACCGTAAAGCCGAGTGCATCGTAGAACATCATCCCTCCCGTAAGGTTTCAACAACTTCATTCTGGTGTGCACCCAGACGCCGCGATTTTAGCTTAAAAGGTTGCCATATCGGTGCATAGTTTGACTAATCGCTTGCTCCAGCAGGTAATGGCGCAACTCTAAGCGACCGTTGGAAACGATGGGCGCGTTGATTAAAGGCGTGTGCGTTTCAATACAGGCTTCACGCACGCTGTCACTGACGCTACCCAACACGCGCAGGCGCTGCCAAAAGCGATAACTTGGCTCGTGCAAGGCTCGAAGTAAGCCGTCTTCATCTTCCTCAACAAGGGTGATATGGGGGTACTGAACAATCTGCTGGGGAAGTAGCGCGTTTTGCGGGTGGCTTAAGCGCACGGGAACGCCACAAATTGCGGTTGCCAACGCCACCCGCTCCAAGTCAAATGAGCGCGTTTGAGCCGTCACGCGCACGATCACGCGCTTGAGCGGACGATAACGGAAGATGTTGGATTCGCCCAGCACCTGACTGGGGTCATGCTCCAAGCGGAAGTGGGTGTCCCAAGCGCGCTGGTAAGATGGGCGTACCTCTGCTAGGGGGCGGGTCTGCTTGTCCGTCCAAGTTGCCAAACTCAAGACGTAGTTCACGCCGCCCGCCTTGGCATAGCCGAATGCCGAACGCTTCCAGCCCCCGAACGGTTGCCGCTGGACGACTGCCCCCGTGGTGGCGCGGTTGACGTAGGCATTGCCGGCATGGATGCGCTCTTTCCACAAGGCAACCTCACGCTCATCTAGGGTGTGGATGCCACTGGTCAAACCGTAGTCCACCCCATTTGCCAACTCGATTGCATGGTTTAGATTCTTCGCGCGCATCAACCCCAACACCGGACCGAAGCACTCGGTTTGATGGAAGAACGAGCCTGCTTGCACGCCCAGCTTGATACCCGGCGTCCAGAGGTTGGGGTTGGTGGGGTCGTTTTGCGGTTGTAGAAGCCACGTCTCGCCCTTCTCGAGTTGGGTGAGGGCTTGCAGGAGCTTGCCTTCGGGTTCACGGACAACGGGTGAGATCACGCTAGACAGGTCAAACGGACTGCCCACCTGTAAACTTTGCACCGCATCCTTGAGTTGACGGCGGAAAACGGCATCATCATAGACCTCTGCCTCTAGGATGGCGAGACTGGTTGCGGAGCATTTTTGACCGGCATGCCCAAACGCCGATTTCACCAAGTCCTTAATGGCTTGGTCGCGGTCGGACATGGCACTAATAATCATGGCATTCTTACCGCTGGTTTCGGCGAACAGGCGCAAGGTGGGTTTCCAGCTCAGGAACATTTGTGCCGTCTCATACGCCCCCGTCAGGATGACCGCGCTCACACGGGGATCGGTCACCAAGGCGCGCCCTACCTCGTCATCGCTAGTCGGCACAAATTGTAAGGCTTGGCGTGGGATGCCGGCATCCCACAACGCATTCACCATTGCCCAACCCACCAGCACGGCTTCGGGCGCGGGCTTGAAGATCACGGTGTTGCCCGCCATCAACGCCGCCAACGTGCCCCCGCACGGAATCGCCAGGGGGAAATTCCAGGGTGGGGTGAGGAGTACCACGCCGAGCGGTTGACAGCGCATATCAGCGAGTTCGGTTTCTACCAGGTCAAGCGAGCGCGCGTAGTAGTTGGCAAAGTCAATCGCTTCGGACACTTCGGGATCGGATTGCTCAACAGTCTTGCCCCCATCCAACGCCATCGCACCGATCAAATCACCGCGATACGCTGCCAGCTTGTTGGCGCATTCCACCAGCAACGCCTTGCGCTGGGCAATCGAGGTTGCCTGCCAACTGGCTTGGGCAGCTACTGCCGCCTGCAGGGCGCGTTCGATCTCTTCAGGTTGTGCCAAGGAATAGCGATATGCCACCTTGTGCGGATGGGTGGGGCTGTGTCCTTCGGCTTCCACATCGGTGTCGATCAGCCCGCCCACCACTTGTAATGGGAGGGTCTCAAAGTGGGGGGCATGCCAACGTTGCATCACCCCCATAATCCACTCTTGGTTAGCGCGGAGCGAGAAGTCGGTGTCCGCCACATTGTAGAAAGGTTGGTTTGCGGCAAAGTGGACACGCTCGATCTGGCGATTTTGCTGGCGGTTGGGTTGGTCGCTGACGTGGTGCATGTCGCGCACCGCGTCCAAGAAGCGGTTACGCTGGGTCTCCCAGGCCGGGCTGTCCACCGTGAGCGAAAACAGATCATGCAGGAAATTTTCTTCGCTGGTGTTTTCATCCAAACGACGCACCAAGTAGGCGATCGCACTATGGAAGTCACTCTGCTTGACGACAGGCGCGTACAGCAACATTCCACCCGCTTGTCCCTTGACCGCCCGCGCTTGGTGGTTTGCCATGCCTTCGAGCATCTCGAACTCGAGCAACTCGTGCAGTCCATAGCAGTCACGCAAGACCAGCGCGTAGGCGACGTCAAAGAGGTTGTGGCTGGCAATCCCCAATTGAACCGCCCGCGCCCGTTCAAGTTGGCAACCATAGGTCACCATGCGCTTATAGTTGGCATCCACTTCGTGCTTGGTCAGATAGGGGGCTTGTTCCCACCCATGCAAGGCAGCTTCTACGCGCTCCATGGCGAGATTAGCCCCCTTGACGATGCGCAACTTGATCGACGCGCCCCCGTTCGCCACGCGCTGCATTGCCCATTGAGTCAGGCTTTGTTGCACTGCAAAAGAGTCTGGCAAGTATGCTTGTAGCACGATGCCGGCGCGAAGCGATTTGAATTCCGCCTCATCCAACACCTGCTGAAAAGCGGCAACGGTCAAGTGAAGGTCGCGATATTCTTCCATGTCGAGGTTGATGAATTTATAGATGTGCTCGCCATCGGCGCGCTGGTAAGGCGTGAGCATCGCTTGGCGATACAACAGGCGCAAGCGATTCTTAATTTGCTCCACTGTTTCTTCAAACGCCACGAGGTGAATCTGGCTAAAGATGGAAGAAATCTTGACCGAGATGTATTCCACCTGCGGATTAGCCAACAGTTGCAAATAGGCGTTCAGGCGGTTCTGCGCCTCTGCTTCGCCCAAGATCGCCTCGCCCAGTTGGTTAATGTTGAGGCGAATCCCCCCTTTTAATCGTTCTGCCAAGTAGGGGAAAAATTGTTTGGGTTCGCTGGGGAGGATGACATTTTCGGTTTGTTGGCGCAATTGGGCGACGATCAACGGCACCACCACATTGGGCATAAATTGGCTAAACCACCCCCCCACCCCCAATGCGAGTTGTTCTAGCTGATTGAAGTAGCGAGGCGTGCCATATTGGTCAAGTAGATAACGGATTTGACTGGCAATACGCTGCGCCTGTTGGCTACGGAAAGCCTGATCGGGCATGAGCATGGTGAATTTTTTGCCGTTGGCATCTTTCATCATGCGGGCAATCTTGCTGGCTTGGGCGCGTTCATCACGGGTTTGTTGTGCTTGTGCGTTTGCCAAAAGCTGTTTAGCAAGCTCAACCGCTTGTAAAGCGAGGGTTTCATCCGAGGTTAGAGTTTGGGTGGGTGCGCTCATCTTGGTTACTCACTAGCTTTCAGGATTCATCATCCCATTATACATCACTTCGTGGCGATTTCATGCGTCCTCCGCCACCTGTCTTGATACCACTTTCCGTAAACTTCCCCACAATGTCTAATCTTTTTCATACAGTTGTATGTTACAACTACGTGCGCACAAATCAGCACTTGCCATTCATGCAACCAAAAGGAGTTCAACGCATGTCAGAAACATTTACCTTTAAGGCGGAGATCAAACAGTTATTGGATATTTTGGTGCATTCGCTTTATTCCGAGCGTGAGATTTTCTTGCGTGAGTTAATTAGCAATGCCTCCGATGCGCTCCACCGCCTGCAATTTGAATTGCTCACCAACCGAGACGTACTCGATCCAGATGCCGAGCTTTCCATTGATGTCACCCTCGATGAAGAAGCGGGCACACTCACCTTGTCTGATAACGGGATTGGTATGACGCACGATGATCTCGTTAATAACTTGGGCACGATTGCACGCAGTGGCGCAAAACAATTCATTGAGTTGCTAAAAGACCGCCCGGAGGGCACCCAAGCCTCTGACGTGATTGGGCAATTCGGCGTGGGGTTTTACAGCGTGTTCATGGTGGCGGATCGTGTGCGCGTGGTTTCGCGCTCCTATCATGTAGACGGGCAAGCGTGGGCATGGGAATCGGACGGGAGCGAAGCCTTCACCATTGAGCCTTCTGACAAGAGCGAGCGCGGCACAGACATCATCTTGAGCCTCAAGGAAGATGCGCAAGATTTCTTGCAACCCTATACGGTCAAGAAGATCATCACCACCCATTCCGACTACATCACCTTCCCCATTTATGTGGGGGACGAAGAAGAGCCAACCAACTCTCAACAAGCGGTGTGGCGCAAGGCGAAGAGCGAGATCGGCGAGGACGACTACAACAAGTTCTATCAGGCGATGACCCTAGACTTCAACGAGCCGATCAAAACCATTCACATGCAAACTGACAGTCCGTTCCAGTTCTACGCTTTGCTGTTCATCCCTGGCGGGGATGAGCGCAACATGTTCAGCCCGCGCAAAGAACCTGGTTTGAAGTTGTACGCCCGCAAGGTACTCATCCAAGACTACAGCAAAGACTTGCTCCCTGAATATTTGCTCCAGTTCATTCAGGGCGTGGTGGACAGCGAAGACATCCCCCTCAACGTCTCGCGCGAGACGCTCAAGGCAGACCCTCAAATCACCAAGCTGAAGCAGACGCTGACCAACAAGGTGCTCACTGAACTGAAGCGCATGGCGAAGAACCGCAAGGATGACTATCTCAAGCTGTTCGATTTGCACGGACGCTGGTTGAAGCAAGGGTTGGCAATGGAATTCAGCGACCGTGAAGACTTGATGGAATTGATGTACTTCCCCAGCTTGAACAACAACGGGAGCGACGACTGGACTTCATTGGGCGAGTACAAAGAAAAGATGGTGGAGGGGCAAACCGACATCTACTACATCATCGGGGATGATAACGCCAGCGTCGCCCGTAGCCCACACTTGGATGCCTTCCGTCGTCGTGGGGTGGATGTGTTGTACTTCACCGACCGCGTTGATCCCATCATGATTATGGGCTTGCAAGAGTATCAAGGGGCGAAGTTGCGCAGTGTGGATGATCGCTCCATTGACTTGAGCCAGGTGGGGCACTTGTCTGCGGAGGATGCCAGCAACCTTGAACCCGCGCTGGAAGCCAACCAAACCGAGAGCATCTTGGAACGCTTCCGCACCGTGTTAGGGGAGCGCGTGGCAGGGGTGAGCGTGGGGGCAAACCTCGTCACCAGTCCGGCGCGGTTGGTGACGGATGGCACCAACCCCAATAACTTCATGTTCCGCGTGAACCGCCTGTTTGACCGCAACTTTGAACTGCCGATCAAGACGCTAGAGATCAACCCACGTCACCCACTCATCCACAACTTGAACCTCTTGTTAAACCAAGACGGCTCAAGCGCGTTGGTGGAAACCGTCATTGAACAGGTGTTTGAAACCGCCTTGCTACAGGATGGGATTCACCCCGACCCCGCCAGCATGGCAGACCGCATCGTCAAACTGATGCAAGCAGCTACCGCTCGCTAAAGCCTGATGACCCTGTGCGCGGGGGAGCGTTCCCTCGCGCCTAGGGCGACGGGTCAAGTGGTAGGCGGATGTGGAAGGTTGTCCCACCATTCGGGAGGGAGCGAAAGCCAATTTTCCCTCCGTGTAATTCTACCGCCCGCTTGGTGACAGCAAGCCCCAAGCCCGTGCCAGAGCACACCCCCACATTAGACGCGCGGAAGAACGGCTCAAACAAGTGCGCGTGATCCGCTGTGGGAATCCCGATCCCTTTATCGCTCACTTCAATGAGCAACTCGGTATGCACGAGGCGGATGACCACATTCACCACACTTTTTGGTGGGGAATATTTAATCGCGTTGCCGATCAAGTTATTGAAGATTTGGCGCATCAGCTTGGCGTCCACCCACATTTCAAAGTGGGGCATCTGGGTGTGTAGCACAATGGGGTGGGCATCCTCATCTAGGATGCGCATGTTGGCAATCACATTTCGACAGAAGTCAATCAGGTCGACCTGGTCGCGCTGGAGTTTGCCAAATTCCCCTTCGCTACGGCTTAAGATGCCAACATCATTCACCAATTCTTCCATTTGTTGAATTTGGGTTTGAATGGTGCTGATGCACTCCATGCGTTCCACTTCGCTCATGCGGTGTTCATAGCGTTTGAGAAAATCGCTGGAGAGCATCATGATGGATAGGGGGGTGCGCAACTCGTGTGAGATCATCGACATGAAACGGCTTTTCAGCTCGTTCAATTCGAGCTGTTTATTGAGTTGCAATTGGGTGGCCTGTTGCGACAACAACGCGCTTTCCATGTGCTTGCGGGGGGTGAGGTCATAGATCATGCCGGTATAAAGCCAGGTTGCGCCCAGCTTGGTACGACTGAGGGCGATGTCTAGTGGCACACTTGCGCCCGTCCGTGTGATGCCCTGCACCTCATGACGACGGTTAGGAAACGTAACACGGTGACTGTGGTTGAACAAATCCACATAGTAGGAGCAGTCCTCCTCACCTAGCAGCACGGTAATGGGTTGCCCAATCAAATCCGCTTGACGATAGTCAAACAGGGTCTCCATAGCAGGGTTGAGCGACTGAATGATGCCACACTCGTCAGCGGTGAAGATGCCGTCCGCCACCGTTTGTACGATCGCCTCTAGCCGTTGATGGGTTTGTTCTAAAGCGCGTTGCGTATATTTGAGGTTGCTCACATCTTGGTGAACCGTAATCACCCGCAGTTGATTTTCCCACTCAAAGCGGGCGATCTGCAGGGTGAACCAGCGTTGCTGGCTAGGGCTGTGGCAGGGATATTCAGCGCGATACAAGCGCGAACGCTCGCTCAAAATGGCGCTGATGCCATCCGCAACTTGCCCAGCTCCCTCGGCATTGCGTTGTGCCGCATCTTGACAGATCTGCACGTAATTCCTACCCAAGCCGAATGCTTGGTCACGATAACCGTTGTTTTCGCCGAACCGTCGCCATGCCTCATTGATACGAATAATGCGACCAGTTTCATCTAGGAGGGCGATGTGAGAGGGCAACGAGTCGATGGCTGATTGCAACAAAGTATCAATTGGAAGCTGTCGGGAGGGATCAGTTGTCTCGTTAGAGGTTGCGTCTCGCCACATAGCTTCTAATTATCCTTTAAGATTCAATTTAGGATTGTACACAAAAATAATCGTTTAAGCGAGGGGTTTAAGGGAAAAAAGGCGTAAATGTCACAAATTTACCTTCAGCAAGAAAAAGCCTTCATTTCGCTCTTGGCGACAGTGGGAGTGGGTTTGGTGTTGTTGGGGATGATTCCTCTGGCTCAATTGGGGAGATCGCTGCAAACTCGCCCCATTGCTCGTGTTCAAAGCGTGGAGTTTGCGCTTTCTAGCCGACACGACTACCCCTACATCCTGACCGATAGCGGGCAATTGCTCGAGCCATTGGGCGAGGGGCAATGGCGCGTGGTGGATGTTGGGCAAACGACCCACATTCAAGATTTTGTCATTGATGATCGCGCTCATATTTGGATTGCCGCCGACGAAGGCTTATTCATTGAACAGTCACACGTTTGGGAAGTGGTCAATCCCGCTCCCACTCGTGGACTCATTCAACTCACCGATGATATTGTGGTGGTGGATCATCAAGGTCAACCGTA
>Ga0172372_10006517_pt1 | contig 15917 bp, 12 predicted proteins | sample LakKiv5m_2_FD_114544 | JGI IMG/M metagenome (GOLD analysis project Ga0172372, IMG submission 114544) | Freshwater microbial communities from Kabuno Bay, South-Kivu, Congo - kab_092012_9.5m | ecosystem: Environmental > Aquatic > Freshwater > Lake | place: Democratic Republic of the Congo...
CGCGGCGATGCGCCGCTCGATCAGCTCCACCGCCTGCACCGACAGGTCCCAGGCGCGCTGCGCATCCGGCGCGCCCAGTTGCGCCTCCAACGGGCCCTGCCCGCTGGCGTAACCCACGATGGCCTGGCCCCCGTTGCGGCCACTGGCGCCGGAGCCGATGCGGTCGGCCTCCAGCAGCACCACCGACAGGCCGCGCTGCGCCAGCTCCAGCGCCGCCGACAGGCCGGCAAAGCCGCCCCCGACCACCAGCACATCGGCCTGCACCGCACCCTGCAGCGGCGGCGCCGCCGGCGGGCGCTGCACGCTGGCTTCGTAATAGCTTTGCTGGTTGAGCTGGGTGTCGGAGTTCAGCAGCGAACGATGGAACATGGTCGGGGTGCCTGGGTCGAGAAAATCAGGGCACCCGTGGAACCGGCTTCGCCGGGCCACTGGGTGCGTCCCCCCTCCCGCAGGAGAGGGGGGAAGACGCGGAGCGGCGCAGGGGGGAGTTCATTTTTTCGCGGTCTGCCCGCACAGGTAGGTCCAGACGAAGGTGGCCGCCGCGTTGCTGGTCAGCTCGGCGTGGTCGTAGGCCGGGGCCACCTCCACGCAGTCCATGCCCACCCAGTTCAGGTCGGCCAGTTCTTCGATGAAGGTCAGCACCTGGGCGCTGGTCAGGCCACCCGGCTCGGGCGTGCCGGTGCCGGGCGCAAAGGCCGGGTCCAGCACGTCGATGTCCAGCGTCAGGTAACACGGCCGGTCGCCGATGCGTTCGCGGATCGCCGCCAGCACAGGGCCCAGCGCCGCCCCGTCCAGCCCGCGCAGCGCCCGCGCGGTGAAGATCTGCCCGCCCTGGTCGGCCACGTACTCGCGCGCGGCGCGTTCGCCCGCGGAACGGATGCCGATCTGCACCGTGTGTTCGGCGCTGATCAGCCCTTCCTGTATCGCTTCATAGGTCCAGGTGCCGTGGCCCGAAGGCTCGCCGAAGTGGTCGCTCCAGGTGTCGCAATGCGCGTCGAAATGCACGCAGGCCAGCGGCGCGCCGCCGCCGTACTGCGCCTGCGCGGCGCGCAGCAGCGAGAGGGTGACCGAGTGGTCGCCGCCCAGGAACACGCAGTGGTGCCGTGCCATCAGTTCGGCCGCCTGCCGCTCGATGTGCGCGCGCACCTCGGGCAGCGGCGAGGCGTTGGGCAGGCGCATGTCCAGCGCGTCGCCCAACTGGGCCACAGGGGAGACATCGAACAGGGGGTGGATGCCGTCACACAGCATCAGGCTGGCCGCGCGGATGGCCTGCGGCCCGAAGCGCGCCCCCGGGCGGTTGGTCACCACCCCGTCATAGGGCACGCCGGCCAGGGCAAACGGCTGGTCGGCCAGCGGCTCGCAGGCAAGAAAACGGTTGGTGTTGCTGGCAAAAGCGAATTGACCGATGGCCATGGTGGTGCAGCGCGCGCGTGGGTGGCGGGGTTGAAATTGGATCCATACGATAGCTCTTGTATCGAAAGATCATGAGTCCAATTGACCGCGGTGAACCCTGTCCACCGCACCCCCCGGCCGCTCACAGCGCCCGCTGCCGCAGCGCCAGCAGCGCCCCCAGCCACAAGGCGCCCGCCGAAAACACCAGGCCCCGCGCCAGACCACCGGGACCGTCGGCAATGAAGCCCACCACCGTGGGACCGACGATCTGCCCTGCCGCGAACACGATGGTGAAGGCGCTGATGCCCGCCGCCCACTGCGCCGGCGGCAGGTTGTGCCGCACCAGCGCGGTGGTGCTGGCCACCACCGACAGGAACACCGCCCCGAACAGCAGGCCCGAGGCCAGCAGCAGCGGCCAGGCCCCGGTGAGCGCCGGCACGATGGCGGCCACCCCCAGCAGGGCGTTGAGCCGGGCCAGGGCCTGGCCATCGCGGTGCCGATCCAGCAGGCCGGCCCAGATGCGCGAGGACGCCACCACCGCCAGACCCAGCAGGGCGTAGAAGCCGGTCACGGCTGCCACGCTGGCACCCTGCTCGCGCAGCAGCGCGATCACGAACGTCATGTAGCCGATGTAGCCCACCCCGAAACCGGCGTAGCCCAGCAGGCCAAAAGCAAAGTCGCGCACCCGGAACACGCGCCGCTCGCCCGCGTCGGCCCCCGGCCGCACCACCGCGGGCCGGGCCGCTTCGTGGCGGGTGAGCTCGCGCACCGGCCAGCGCAGCAGCGCCGTGGCCAGCAGGCACAGCAGGGCCAGCCCCCACCAGGCCCAGGCCCAGCCGTGGGGCCGGGTGGCCGCGGCCTCCAGTGCCAGCGGCACCCCCAGGGCCGAGAGCACGATGCCAAAACCGGTGCCGCCGTAGTACAGCCCCAGCAGCAGACCGCTGCGCTGCGTCTGGCGCGCCCCCAGACGGGCCGCCAGCAGGCCGCCGGTGATGAAGACAAACGCACTGGCCACCCCGGCCAGCAGGCGCTGCAGCAGAAGCGCCGGTGCATCGGTGAAAAAGCCGCTGGCCGCCATGAACAGCGAGGCCAGTGCCGAGCCCCACAGCAGCAGGTCGCCGGGGTGCAGACGCCGCAACAGCAGCGGCGTGGCCAGCGCACCGGCCAGATAACCCACGGCATTGGCCGTGTTCATGGCCCCGGCCAGGGTGTAGCTCCAGCCCAGGTCGGCCCGCATCGGCGGCAGCAACAGGCCGTAGGCAAAGCGGGTGATGCCCAGCGACACCGCGGCCCCCAGCGACAGGGCCAGCGCCAGCCGCAGGTAGGGCGTGGTGTCCGGCGGCGGCAGTTCGACCTTCAGGTCGGCGGGCTGGGTGGTGCGGGGCATGCAGCCATTGTGGCGCGGCGCGTGGGGGTCACCGACCACAGCAAAGGGCCGCCGCGAGCATGGTCAGCCCCCCGGGGGGCAACGACCCGCGCAGCGGTGGGGCCGCGTGCCAGCGCCAGAGGCGACGGCACGCAAGGGGGTCATGAGCCCAGACCCACCGGCGCCGGGGCCCGCATCACGATGCGGGTGAACAGCCGGTCGAACTGGGCATCGCGCGGGATGCGGCCGCTCAACGGGTTCTGGTTGGTCGCGAATGCAGCGTTCAGTGCATGCCAGTCGGCGTCGGTGAGCAGGCGCTCGGCCTCCGGCAGGATCACCGTCTCTTCCAGCCGCATGTGCTCCAGGTAGAAGTCCACATAGCGCGTGACCTCGTCGATGAAGGACGCCTTGTGGCCATCGCCCAGCAGTTCCCAGGCCATCAGCCGGTGCATCAGGTCGCGCACCCGCGTCTCGCCCTGCATGTGGTCGCGCTCGAGCTGGTCGATGGTGGCCATGGCGTGCGGCGCGACCCGCGCCACGCGCGGAAACAGCAGGTCCGATTCCTTGGGGTGGTGGTGCTGCTCGGGAAACTCGTCGATGTAGAACAGCATCGCCCGCAACACATCGAAGAAGCGCGCCGAATCGTCGACACCGTCGGCCGTGGGGCCGCGGCGCACCAGCTGCATGAGCGACTGCAACATGGCAGCCAGGGTCGCGTGTTCTTCGCGGATGACGCGCAGCGCTTCGTGTGTCATCGGTGTCTCCTGTGTTGTGTGGTGATGCCCGGCGTGCCCTGTGCCCGGCCCGGTCCGGTCCGGCACGGACATAAACCGACCGATCGGTCGGCCAACGGAAACGGGACTATCGCGCAGCCCTGCCAGCGCCGGTTTGACGCATGTCAAGGCCTCCGGCAGCGGCGCCGACCGTTCAGCGGGCCGGTGGCCGCCAGCGGCGCAGCAGCAGGGCATTGCCCATCACGCTGACCGAACTCAGCGCCATGGCCGCGCCGGCCAGCACCGGGCTGAGGTAGCCCAGCGCCGCCAGCGGAATGCCGGCCGTGTTGTAGGCAAACGCCCAGAACAGGTTCTGCCGGATCTTGCGCACCGTGCGCCGCGAGATGTCCAGCGCCGCCGCGACCAGGGCCGGGTCGCCCCGCATCAGGGTGATGCCGGCCGCGTGCAGGGCCACGTCGGCGCTGCCGCCCTGGGCATGGCTCATGGCCATGCCCACGTCGGCCGCCGCCAGCGCAGGCGCATCGTTGACCCCATCACCCACCATGAGAACAACATGACCCCCACGCTCCGCCGCTGCGCGGGTCGCTGCCCCCCGAGGGGGCTGATCCGGCTTGGGGCGGCCCGGCGCCGGATCGACGGACCCACCCGCCTTGAGCTGCGCGATCACCGCCGCCTTGTCGCCCGGCAACACCTCGGCGATCACCTCGCCGGCCCCGTCGCGCAGGCCCAGGCGCTTGGCCATGGCGCGCGCGGCCGCCGCGTTGTCGCCCGAAACCATGACCAGCCGCAGCCCCTGCGCCCGCAAACCGGCCAGGGCTTGGGCCGCGCCGGCCTTGGGTTCGTCACCAAACGCCAGCAGGGCCAGCGGGCGCCAGCGGCCGTCCGCGGCCTGGCTGGCCAGCAGCGATACGGTGGCACCCTGCGCCTGCGCGCGCTGCACTGCCTCGCCCAGCGGCCCGGCGGGCACACCCAGCTCGTCCATCCAGCGCAGGCTGCCCAGCGCCAGCGTCGCGCCCTGCACCAGGCCCCGGGTGCCGCGGCCGGCGACGGCCTGCACATCCTGCGCGCTGGTCACCGCGACGCCGCGCTCATGCGCTGCGTCCAGCACCGCCCGTGCCAGCGGATGGGCGCTCTGCGCCTGCAGCGCCGCCGCAGCCTGCAGCACGGCCCCCTCGTCCACGCCAGCCACGCCCTCGATCAGCGTCAGCCGCGGGTGGCCTTCGGTCAGCGTGCCGGTCTTGTCGAAGGCGATGGTGTCCACCCGGTGTGCCAGCTCCAGCGCCTCGGCGTCCTTGATCAGGATGCCGTGCTGCGCCGCCACCCCGGTGCCGGCCATGATGGCCGCCGGCGTGGCCAGCCCCAGCGCGCAAGGGCAGGCAATCACCAGCACCGCCACCGCGTGCAGCAGCGCCTCTTCCACCGGCGCGCCGGCCCACAGCCAGCCGCCCAGCGTGAGCGCCGCGATCACCAGCACCACCGGCACAAAAACAGCCGCCACTTTGTCCACCAGGCGCTGCACCGGCGCCTTGCCGGCCTGCGCGTCCTGCACCAGCGCAATGATCTGGGCCAGCATGCTCTGCGCCCCCACCGCGCGCACCTGCACCTCCACCGAACCCTCGCCATTGAGCGCACCACCGGTCACCGTGTCGCCCGGCCGCTTGGGCACCGGCATGGCCTCGCCGGTCAGCATCGATTCGTCGGCCTGGGTCTGGCCCAGCAGCAGCTCGCCATCGGCCGGGAAGCGCTCGCCCGGCAACACCCGCACGATGTCGCCCGGCAACAGCTCGTCCACCGGTACCTCGGTGATCTCGGTGCGTTTCACGCCATCCGGGATCAGCCGCGCACGCTCGGGCCGCAACGCCTGCAGCGCGCGGATGGCGCTGGTGGTCTGGCGCTTGGCGCGCGCCTCCAGCCACTTGCCCAGCAGCACCAGGGTGATGACCACCGCCGCGCCCTCGTAGTACAGGTGCACCATCTCGTCCGGCTCGGCCCGCCACCACAGCCAGGTGGACAGCGCCCAGGCGGCCGTGGTGCCGATGCTCACCAGCAGTTCCATGTTGCCGGTCAGGGCTTTGAGCGCATGCCAGCCGGCCTTGTAGAAACGTGCACCGAGCCAGAACTGCACCGGCGTGGCCAGCGTGAACTGCACCCAGGCCGGCAGCATCCAGTGCCGGCCGAACAGATCGCCCACCATGGGCAGGGCCAGCGGCGCCGACAGCAGCAGGCCCGCCAGCACCGGCCAGAAGTCCCGGGGAATGCCCAGCGGGCCGGCCTCGGCCGGGCCATCGGGCGCGTCCATGGCGCGCGGCTCGTAGCCGGCGTCGCGCACCGCGCGCTTGAGACGCGCCAGGTTCTCGACATCGTCGGCCCGGGTCAGGGTGATCCGTGCCGATTCGGTCGCCAGATTCACCGTCGCCTCGTGCACGCCGGGTTGCTTTTTGAGCACCCGCTCCACCCGCGAGACGCAGGAGGCGCAGGTCATGCCGCCGATGCCGAGGTCGATCTGGCAGAGGTCAGGTGGTTGAGAGGTGGAAGCGATCGCTGAATTCATGGGCCGAGCTTATGCTTTGCCATCGTGGGAAGGTCAAGCCACCCGATGTGTCGGCACGCTTGACCTTGACACCGTGTCAAGGTGCATCATCGGGCCCTCATCCATCGGGAGCCATTCATGAGCCAGGAAACCTTCACCGTGCAGGGCATGACCTGCGGCCACTGCGAGCGCGCCGTGCAGACCGCCATCAAGACCCTGGACCCGCAAGCCGAGGTGCGCATCGAACGCGCGCAGAACCGCGTCGAAGTCCACAGCAACCAGCCCCGCGAAGCCATCGCCGCCGCCATCCGTGACGAGGGCTACGCCGTCGCATCATGAGTTCCGACACCCTGGTACCGCTGCACAGCATCACCCGCTGGCCGGTCAACATTGGCACTGCCGCCCGCCTCTCCGGCATTTCGGCCAAGATGCTGCGGCATTACGAATCCATGGGTCTGCTCGGCGATGTCCGGCGCACCGACAGCAACTACCGCCAGTACAGCCTGGCCGACGTGCACACCCTGCGCTTCATCCGACGCGCGCGTGACATCGGCTTCAGCCTGGAAGCCATCGCCGAACTGGTCAGCCTGTGGCACAACCGCCGCCGCAGCAGCGCCAAGGTCAAGCTCATCGCCCAGCGCCACCACGACGAACTGAGCCAGCGCATCGAAGCCCTGCAGGCCATGCAGCGCTCGCTCGACACCCTGCTCTGCCACTGCCCTGGCAATGAGCGGCCTGACTGCCCCATCCTGGACGACCTGTCGAGGGACTGAAGCCCCCACGCTCCCCCGCTGACGCGGGTCGCTGCCCCCCGAGGGGGTGCGAATTCAGCTTGGGAGCGGCCCGGCGCTGAATTCCGAGCCCCCACGCTCCGCCGCTAACGCGGGTCGCTGCCCCCCAGGGGGGCTGACCTTGCTCGGGGCGGCCCTTCGCTGCGGTCGGTGACCCCCACGCTCCGCCGCTGACGCGGGTCGATGCCCAGCAGGGCAGTGTGAATTCACCCAGCGCTGAATTCACCGGGCGCCTGGCCTGAATGGACCAAATCTTTACGCAACAGACGCACAGACGCCGAACCCGGTTCACACACCGCGCCGACACTGGCTCCATGGCAACGGGGAACTACCCTGCCGACCATGCATCCCAACCCACCAAGGAGCGACACATGAACCGTCACACCACCAAAGCCGTCATCGCCACCGTGCTGGCCACCGCCTTTGCCGGCCTGTCCCTGACCGCCATCGCCCAAAACACCGCCACCCCGGCCGAAGCACCCGTGCCGCAAATGCAGCACCGCGGACACGGCCCCACGGCCATGGACCCGGCCCAGCGTGCCGAGCGCATGCAGCAGATGCAGCAACGCCATGCCCAGCGCCACGCCGCGCACATGGAACAGCTTAAGGCCGAACTCAAGCTCACCCCGGCACAAGAAACTGCCTGGAAAGCCTTCGTCGCCCGCACCGAAGCCACGCCCCGCACCCCATCGGTGGCCGCACAAGACTGGTCCAAGCTGAGCACACCGCAACGCCTGGACGCCATGGAAGCCCTGCACAACGAGCGCAGCGCCGCCATGGCCAAGCGCATCGACGCCACCCGCAGCTTCTACGCCCAGCTCAGCCCCGAACAGCAGAAAACCTTCGACGCGCAAAGCCACGGCTTCCACCACGCCGGCATGAAGGGTGAATACCGCCATGGCGGCAAAGGCCACCACGGGGGCCAGGGCCATCACGGCATGGGCCACGGGGGCGGCATGGGCGGCTCCATGGGCGGCTCCATGGGCGGCGCCGGCCCGCGCAGCTGATCGTTTTCCCCTCTCCTCGGAATGCCTCCTTGGCCCCGCACTGCGGGGCTTTTTTTCGTCGGCAGACCGTCGCCGGGCGTTGACCCGCATCAAGCCCCCGCGTGTGGCCAGCGCTTAAGCTGCCCCGCCATGGACTTTGACCTCATCCTCATCGGGGCCGGGCCGGCCGGCCTGTGCCTGGCGCGCGCCCTGCGTGGCAGCGGCCTGCGCGTCTGCGTGCTCGAACAGCAGCCCCTGGCCGCCGTGCAGAACCCCGCCTTCGACGGCCGCGAAATCGCCCTCACCCAGCACAGTGCGGAGCTGATGCGCCAGCTGGGTCTGTGGCAGCGCCTGGGCGAGGCGAACATCGCACCGCTCAAAGACGCCCTGGTGCTCGACGGTGGCGCTGGCCGCGGCCAGCAGCGCATGGTCATCAGCCACGCGCTCAGCCCCAAGCCCGAACTGGGCTTCCTGGTCGCCAACCACCACATCCGCCGCGCCGCCTTTGAAGCCTCCGTGGAAGCCGGTGACGCGCCCGAACTGCGCTGCGGCCAGCAGGTCACCCACCTCCACAGCGACGCCCAGGCCGCCCACATCCGGCTGGCCAGCGGCGAACAGCTGAGCTCCACACTGGTGGTGGCCGCCGACAGCCGGCACAGCAGCACCCGCCGCGCCATGGGCATTGCGGCCGACCTGCACGACTACGGCCGCACCATGCTGGTGTGCAACATGACGCACGAGTTGCCCCACCACGAGACCGCCTGGGAGTGGTTCGACCACGGCCAGACGCTCGCCTTGCTGCCCATGAACCCCGACCCGGCCAGTGGCCTGCCCCGCTCGTCGGTGGTGCTGACCCTGCCCAGCCAGGAACTGCTGCCGCTCATGGACCTGCCCGAAGCCGCCTTCAACCACGAGATGACGCGCCGCTTCAGCGCCCAGCTCGGCGCAATGCGGCTGGTCAGCACCCGCCACGCCTACCCGCTGGTGGGCGTGTGGGCGCGCCGTCTGCTGGCGCAGCGCTTTGCCGTGGTGGGCGACGCCGCCGTGGGCATGCACCCGGTCACCGCGCACGGCTTCAACCTCGGCCTGCGCAGCATCGACACCCTCGCACGCCTGGTCCGCCAGGCCCGGCAACAGGGGCAGGACATCGCCCACCCCCAGCTCTTACAGCGCTACCAGCGCACCCACCAGACCGCCAGCCGCGGCCTCTACATGGCCACCCACGCCCTGGCCACGCTTTACACCCGCGAAGAAGCCCCGGCCCGCCTGCTGCGCCAGGCCATGGTCGGCCTGGGTGAACGTTTCACACCCTTCAAGCGCGCGGTGGCGGCGAGCCTGACCGGGCTGCACTGAGTTCCTCACGCGCGCTCATCCACACCCAACACGGCAGCGGGTTCAGCAGACGCTGGTTGCGCTGCATCAAGGCAGACGTCAGGCTTCGGGACTAGATTGTTTTTTCGCGCCAACGGGCGATTCCAGCCCGGGCATTGCCCTGTGAGACGAGGAGACCTGAACCCATGCTGTCCGCCTACATCACCCACGCCGATTGCGCCCGCCACGAAATGGGCGCGCACCACCCCGAGTGCCCGGAGCGCCTGTCCGCCATCAACGACCACCTGCTGGTCAAGGGCCTGCTGGACTACATGATTCCCTACGATGCGCCGCTGGCCACCGAGGAACAGCTCGGCCGCGCCCACGCCTCGCTCTATGTGCGCGAGCTGATGGCTGTGGCGCCGAAGGAAGGCACACACCAGGTGGACCCGGACACCAGCATGAACCCGCACACCCTGCCCGCCGCCCTGCGCGCCGCGGGCGCGGCCGTCGAGGCGACCGAACTGGTGCTGGCCGGCAAGGCCACCACCGCGTTCTGCAATGTGCGCCCGCCCGGCCACCACGCCGAGCGCGCGGCCGCCATGGGCTTTTGCTTCTTCAACAACGTGGCCGTGGGCATGCGCCATGCGCTGGATGTGCACAACCTCGAACGGGTCGCGCTGATCGATTTCGACGTGCACCACGGCAACGGCAGCGAAGACATCTTCCGCGGCGACGAACGGGTGCTGATGTGCTCGATTTTCGAGAAGGGCCTGTACCCCTTCAACGGCGAACAGGCGGTGGGGCCGAACATGGTCAACGTCGGCTTGCCCACGCGCAGCGGCAGCGACGCCTTCCGCGCTGCGGTGAGCGAGCACTGGATTCCGGCACTCAACGATTTCCGCCCGCAGCTGATCTACATCTCGGCGGGTTTTGATGCCCACCGCGAAGACGACATGGGCAACCTGGGTCTGGTCGAGGCCGACTATGCCTGGGTGACTCAGCAATTGATGAAAGTGGCCGATACACACTGTCAAGGCCGTGTCATTTCGTGCCTGGAAGGTGGCTATGTGCTCAGCCCCCTGGCTCGCAGTGTGGCCGCGCACGTGCGCGTGCTCATCGGCGCGGATTGAGAGGCCGCCCTGCACCGCCACGGTGGGGCGCGGTCAACGGATTTCTATTGAATACCTATGGACAAACATTACCTCACCCCCCTGTTTCTGCCCGAATCGATTGCGGTCTTTGCCGACCGGGAAGCCGCCGACCAGCAAACCCCCCAGGCACGTGCGCTGGTCGAGGCGCTGACCGCCCAGCGCTTCAAGGGTCAGCTGGTGTTCATCGACATCCACACCAGCGGCACACTGGCCGATCTGGCCCAGACCCGGGCCGATCTGGCCATCATCGCCCTTCCGCCCGCGCAGAGTGTGGAAGCGCTGGAAGTGGCCGGCCGCATCAAGTGCAAGGCCGCCCTGGTGCTGGGCAGTGGCATGCCCGCGGCCGAGGCCACCGAACTGCACCGCGTGGCCAAGCGCCATGGCATTCACCTGCTGGGGCCCAACAGCCTGGGCTTCCAGCGCCCGGGCACCGGTCTGAACGCCAGCGCCGTCGGCCCGCTGGCCGCACCGGGGCCACTGGCGCTGGTGTCGCAGTCGGGGGCGCTGACAGCCTCCATCCTGGACTGGGCGGGCCAGAACGCGGTGGGCTTTTCGCAGGTGGTCTCGCTGGGCCCCAACACCCTGGTGGACATGGCCCAGGTGCTCGATTTTCTGGCCTCAGATGCGCAAACCCACAGCATCGTCGTCTATCTGGAAGGCATTTCCAGCGCCCGCCGCTTCATGAGCGCCCTGCGCGCAGCGGCCAACGCCAAACCGGTGATCGTGCTCAAGGCCGGCCGCAAGACCGCCGGCAACCTCGCCGCGCAGACGCACAGCGGCGCCATCGTGGGCAGCGACGACGTGTTCGACGCCGCCCTGCGCCGCGCCGGTGCGGTGCGCGTGCGCTCCTTTGTCGAGCTGTTCTCGGCCTCCAAGTGCCTGGCCTCGCGCTACCGCCCGGTGGGAAAGCGCCTGGCCATCATCACCAACGGCGGAGGGCCGGGCGTGCTGGCCGCCGACTGGGTGAGTGAAATCGAACTCGAACTCGGCCAGCTCTCGCCCGAGACCGCCACCGCCCTGCAGGCCAAGCTGCCGCCCCTGGCCTCGCTCACCGACCTGATCGACCTGTCCGAAGAAGCTGGTGCCGAGCACTACCGCGCCGCCATCGACGCCGCCGGCCACGACCGCGCGGTGGACGGTGTGCTGGTGGTGCATTCGCCCAAGGCCGGCATCGACGCCGCGGCCATCGCCACCGTGATGGCCGAAAGCAAGGCCCGCCTGGGCAAGCCGCTGCTGTGCTGCTGGATGGGGGATGCCTCGGTGGGCACGGCCCGCGAGGTGCTGGCCAAGGCCGCCATTCCAAGCTTTCGCACGCCCGAAGCGGCCGTGGGCGCCTTCGGCAACATCGCCAGCTTCTACCAGAACCAGCAGCTGCTGCAGCAGACGCCCCCGCCGCTGTCGGCCCTGGCCGACCCGGACGTCGAAGGCGCACGCCTGATCATCGAGAACGTGCTGGCCGAACGGCGCAAGATCCTGTCCGAACTCGAATCCAAGGCCCTGCTCTCGGCCTTCCACATCCCGGTCACGCAGACCCTGCTGGCGCGCTCGGCCAACGAGGCCATGATGATCGCCACCCAGCTGGGTTACCCGGTGGCGCTCAAGATCGACTCGCCCGATATCAGCCACAAGAGCGATGTGAACGGCGTGGCGCTGGATGTGCGCAACGCCACCGCGGTGCGCGACGTCTACAACACCATGATGCAGGCGGTGGCCCGCCTGCGGCCCGATGCCCGCCTGAACGGCGTGACCATCCAGAAAATGGCCAAGAGCAAGCGCGGCCGCGAGCTCTACATCGGTCTCAAGACGGATGACCCGTTCGGCCCGGTGATCGCCTTCGGTGCCGGCGGCACCATGATCGAGCTCATCAACGACCGCGCCATGGAGCTGCCGCCGCTCAACCAGTTCCTGGCACGCCGGCTGATCGAGCGCTCGCGCGCCGCCGAAACCCTGGGTGAATGGCGCGGCGCCAGCGCGGTCGACCGCGAAAAACTCGAGCAGGTGCTGCTGCGCGTGTCCGAAATGGTGTGCGAGCTGCCCCAGCTGCGCGAGATGGACATCAACCCCATCATCGTGGACGAGGATGGCGCGGTCGCGGTGGACGCGCGCATCGTCATCGAAAGCTCGCCCGCCACGGCACGCAACTATTCGCACCTGGCCATCCTGCCCTACCCGGCGCGCTACGAACAGGTCTGGCCGCTGCGCGGCGGTGGCGAGTACACCATCCGCCCCATCCACCCCGATGACGCGCAGATGCTGCAGGATCTGGTGCACGGTCTCTCGCCCGAGAGCCGCTACTACCGTTTCGTCTCCAGCATGACCGAACTGCCGCCGGCCATGCTCTCGCGCCTGACCCTGATCGACTACGACCGCGAAATGGCGCTGGTGGCGATCCACCGCACACGCCAGCTCAATGCCGAGGGTGAAATGGTGGAAACCGAGCGCATCGTCGGCGTCTCGCGCTACATCACCAACCCGGACAAGGCCAGCTGCGAGTTCTCGCTGGTGGTGGCCGATGACTTCAACGGCAAGGGCCTGGGTTCGCGCCTGATGCTCAGCATCATGGAAGAAGCGCGCGACAAGGGCCTGGACGAGATCGAGGGCCTGGTGCTGGCCAACAACCCCGGCATGCTCAAGCTGATGCGGGGGCTGGGCTTCACCATCAAGCCCTTCCCGGACGACCCGGACTTCAAACTCGTCACCCACCCGCTTTGAAACCACCTGGACGGCCGACAGGCCGCCGATCACCAGCCACCCCCCCGGGTGGCTTTTTTTTTCGCCCCGCCACGCTGCGGCGGCCGTGCCGATACCGCCGCGAGACCTGAAACCCGTGCCACCGTGCCGCCAAGGCGGCCCGAAACGCGGCCAAACGGCCCGAAATGGCGCCGAAACTTGTCCCTTGCTATCTCTCTATGGCTTTAATTCTTAAATTAGTCGTAGTAGTAGAGGGCGCCATCGGCTGTGGACAAAGCCGATTTGCCTTGCCAGATCAAGGACTTGGGTCTGCCACAAGCCTGTGCAGAGGGGGCCGTTCCCGCTGCACCGCCAACGGGGACAACTCCGGGTTTATCCACTGTCATGTGGATAAGTATCCGGTTACCAGAAATTTATCCACAGCTTTGTGCAAATCGACGGATGGCAAGGCGCCCGGATCGGTTGAAAAATCCATTCGGGGTCAGATTCCCATTTCTGGCCCCCTTCAAAAAACGGGGTCAGACCCTGATGAACGGCAGCCCCTTTCCTCGCGGCCGACCGGGGCTGTGGTCGGGCCGTTTCAGTGCAGACGGGCCATCTGCGCAAAACCCCAGGCCATGCCCAGGCCGTGCAGCAGGGTGGCGGCCACGGTCAGGGCCAGGGCCGGTCTGAGCTGAGCGGGCCGGTGGCGGCACACCCAGAGCCAGCCGATCGCGGCCAGCGACAGCGGCAGCGACACCAGTCCCCACAGCGCAGGCCGGGGCGGGATCAGCCACCACACGCTCAGCGCCAGCCAGGCGTGGGCCGCCAGCACCAGGGCGGCATACAGCAGCGCCGCGGGTGTGGCGCCCAGCCGCACCACCAGGGTGCGTTTGCCCACGCGGGCATCGGCCGCGGCATCCGGAAAGCCGTTGACCAGCAGCAGCGACGCAACCATGAGCGCGAAACCGGCCGCCGCACTGGCCGGGATGATGAAAAACTGCCGCCGCTGCACATAGTCGGCGCCGACCACCACCAGAAACCAGACCAGGGCCACGGTCAGCTCACCCAGGCCACGCGACATCAGGCGCAGCGGCGGTGCCGAATAGGCCCAGGCCAGCAACAACCCTGCCGCGCCCAGCCACAGCACCCCGCCCCCCACCTTGACGGCCAGCAACAGCCCGGCCGGCAGCAGGAACAACAGCAGCCCTTTGGCCAGGTCGGCCGTCTGGCGTTCGTTCACCAGCCCGTTCTGGATCAGGCGCGAGCCTCCGGTGAATGGGAAGAGGCCCTGCGTGTTGGCAGCGTCGGCGCCATTGCGGGCATCGTGCAGGTCGTTGAGCACATTGCCGGCCGCGTGGGCCAGCACCGCCAGCGCCGTGGCGGCCAGCGCCAGCGGCAGGTCCAGTCCGCAACCGCAGGCCGATGCCGTGGCCGTGCCCAGCACACAGGCCACCACGGTGAGCAACAGAAAGGCCGGGCGCGTCATGCGCAGCAGCAAGCCGGGTCCGGGCGTGGGCGAAGGTTCGGATGTCATACGCGCCAGTATGCAAAGCGCGCGCCACCGGCGCCTTGTTTTCACGCAAGGCGTGGCGCCCGTGCGCGCCCGCCGGGGTGCCCGGCCATGGGCTGCCGCGCACCCCGGCTGGTAAGATGCGCGGCGCCCGGGCCGTGCACCGCGGCAGCCGCCTCTGCAGCGGCGGGCCCCTGCCGGTCACCCCATTGCTCTTTGCGTTCCGCGCGCCTTCCATGTCCGTCGCCCTCGCCGCCAACGCGCCCGCCACGTTTGAAATCAAGAGCGCCAGCCTGCCCCTGGTGGCCCTGCTGCTCAAGTCGCCCGATCTGGACCGCCTGGCCGCCGAACTGGCCCAGCGCTTCGGCGACATGCCCGATTTTTTCGATCAGGACCCGCTGCTGATCGATCTCGCACCCCTGCAGGCGGGCGAACAGGCCGACAGCCCGGTGGACTTTGCCGCCCTGTGTGCCCTGCTGCGGCCCTACCGTCTGCAGCCGCTGGCGGTGCGCGGCGGCAACGAGGCGCAGACGGCCGCCGCCCTGCTGGCCGGTCTGGTGCTGGCCAACGACGCCACCGTGCAGCGCGGCAGCAGCGCCAGCCCGGCAGCGGCGCCGATGGCCGAAGCCCCCGCCGCCGCGCCGGTGGCGCCCCTGCCCGCACCCGGTGCCCTGGTTATCGACAAGCCGCTGCGCTCGGGCCAGCAGGTCTATGCCCGTGGCCGCGATCTGGTCGTCATGGCCATGGTCAACCCCGGTGCCGAGGTGATAGCCGACGGCCACATCCATGTGTACGCCCCGCTGCGCGGCAAGGCGATTGCCGGTGCCCGCGGCAACGGCGACGCCCGCATCTTCGCCCTGGGCATGGACCCGGAGCTGATTTCCATTGCCGGCATCTACCGCACCAGTGAAACCCCTCTGCCCGCCAGCGTGCTGGGCAAGGTGGCCCAGGTGCGGCTGGTGGCCGGCCCCGATGGCGAGAAGCTCGTCATCGAACCCCTGAATCCCTGATCTCCCGAACCTTCGAGGAACCCTCACCATGACCCAGATTGTTGTCGTCACTTCCGGCAAAGGCGGCGTGGGCAAGACCACCACCAGCGCCAGCTTCGCGGCCGGCCTCGCGCTGCGCGGGCACAAGACCGCTGTCATCGACTTCGACGTCGGCCTGCGCAACCTGGACCTGATCATGGGTTGCGAACGCCGCGTGGTCTACGACCTGATCAACGTCATCCACGGCGAAGCCAATCTCAACCAGGCCCTGATCAAGGACAAGGTCTGCGACAACCTGTTCGTGCTGGCCGCCAGCCAGACCCGCGACAAGGACGCGCTGACGCAGGACGGTGTGAAGAAAGTGCTCGACGACCTGTCGGCCATGGGCTTCGAATACATCGTCTGCGACTCGCCGGCCGGCATCGAGACCGGCGCCCTCATGGCCATGCACTACGCCGACGAGGCGCTGATCGTGACCAAC
>Ga0172372_10006518_pt1 | contig 15916 bp, 28 predicted proteins | sample LakKiv5m_2_FD_114544 | JGI IMG/M metagenome (GOLD analysis project Ga0172372, IMG submission 114544) | Freshwater microbial communities from Kabuno Bay, South-Kivu, Congo - kab_092012_9.5m | ecosystem: Environmental > Aquatic > Freshwater > Lake | place: Democratic Republic of the Congo...
AACCGAGAGATCACGCACTGCCAAGGTTGTGGGCAAAGCCACGTTTAGCGCGCGCTCAAGCGCGTTGGGTGAATGCTTCCAGTCACAATCAAACGCCACCACTTGCCCAATGGCATGAACGCCCGTATCGGTGCGTCCTGCTGCGTCCACCGTCACCGCTTCCCCCACCACAGACTGAAGCCCCTCTTCAAGCGTGGCTTGAACGGTGGGCAAGCCCGTTGTTTGGCGCTGAAAGCCATTGAACGGTGTCCCATCATAGGACAAGGTAGCACGAAACCGCGTCATCTATTTGCTTTCGCTGGGCGCGGTGATCTTTTGGTAGTCTACCAATTCCAACAGAACCATTTCAGCGCGATCGCCATGGCGCGGTTCCAGCTTGAGGACGCGCGTATAGCCACCTTCGCGCTCGGCAAAGTGTGGCGCAATATCATCAAACAACCGCTTGGCGAGGTCACGGCGATTATACATTCGGCTTGCCACAAGACGTTGAGCATGCACGATCGCGCCGGGGTTGCCGGTCTCTTGTGCTTTGCGGATACCACGCTTTGCCACGCTGATGAGGCGTTCAGCATATCCGCGAACGAAATCCGCCTTTTGGCGTGTGGTGCGGATGCGCCCATGTTCCAAAAGGGAAATAGCTAAATTGCGTTGTAACGCTTTACGATGTCCACTGTCGCGGTTTAATTTCTTCCCACTTACGCGATGTCGCATCAGATTGTGTCCTTACTGACTCAGTTAAATTAAAATTACGCTTCTGTTACTCAGAAGCATCATCGTTGGGTATATACCCCTTGCCCTTGAGTTTCTCGGTGAGTTCATCCAAAGATTTTTCACCAAAATTACGAATCTGCAACATGGCATCCGTTCCCCGCGCCAACATATCCAACACGTCGCCGATGGTGGTGATGCCGGTACGCTTCAGGGAGTTGAACACGCGCACGCTTAGATCAAGCTCTTCGATGGGTTTTTCATACAAGACGGGCGGGTTGCCACTCTCTGAAACAACGGCATGCCCTTCCGCGTTAAAGCTATCTGGCAACAATTCCTCTGCCCCAGCAATCACCATGAGGTGACGCATGAGCGTTTGCGCCGATTGTTGGATGGCTTCTTCTGGGCGGATGGTGCCATCCGTCCAAACTTCCAAGATTAAGCGGTCAAGTGGTGCCTTACTCTGAGCGGTGTAAATGGGTTGAACTTGGAAGTTGGCGCGTTCAATTGGGCTGAAGATTGCGTCCACCGGAAGCTCGCCAATCGGCAAGCGACCACGCTCGTCCGAAGGGCTAAAACCGCGCCCCATGCGCACTTCAAACTCAATCTCTAATTGAGCGTTTCTTGAATCCACTGTGAAAAGGTAAAGGTCTGCGTTTTCGATCTCGACATCGGCGGGGCACTGAATATCGGCGGCGGTGACGGTGCCCTCTTCACGGACTTCCAAGCGAAGGCGCGCAGACTCCAGGTTATGGCGTAGGTTGATCCGTAGCTTTTTCACCTGGCGAATGAATTGGGTCATGTCTTCACGGACATGAGGAATGACCGAAAATTCGTGCGGGACATCCGAAACGCGAATGCTGGTGACTGCTGCGCCGGGCAACGATGAGATCAAGATACGACGCATCGCATTACCAATCGTGATACCCAAGCCTTGTTTGAGCGGTCCTAAGATGAACCGCCCATAATTCTTGGTGATTGCATCCACTTCATAGCGTTGTTTGAACGGTACAGCTGAAGCCATGTCCATAAGAGTTGTTGCCTTCCTCTAACTTTACAGGCAGAAAAAGAGTCTATACACGACGCTTCTTAGGTGCGCGAACCCCGTTATGTGCCACGGGAGTGACGTCCGTAATGGAGCGTACCTTTAAGCCACTGCCTTGAATGGCGCGGATGGCGGCTTCGCGCCCGGGTCCAGGACCCTTAACGAACAAGTCCACCTCGGTCATGCCGTGCGTTTGTGCCACTTCAGAGGCAGTTTGCGCTGCCACACGCGCAGCGTAAGGGGTGCTCTTGCGGCTACCCTTAAACCCAGAAGTCCCTGCAGATGCCCAAGAAATCACGTTGCCGGATTGGTCGGTCATCGAAACAATGGTGTTGTTGAAGGTGGCAAAGATATGCCCCTGCCCATACGGAATATTTTTGGTTATCTTTTTCGCGGCACGGCGAGCACTTGCTCCGCCGGTTGCGCCACGTTTTTGACGTGCCATTGTTTGTTGTTCTCCGTTTCACTAACGAAAATGCCACAGTTTTTACGCCGTCGCTTAGGATAACAAACGCAGATAGACTGGATTGTGCTATCTGCGGTGTCAATATTCTTATGTATGACTGGTATGTATCGTTAGAAGAAGAGGCTTCTTCATGCAACGCGAGGGGTGAATACCCTGCTACTTACGTACACCCATGTCAAAATTCTGGTGCGGTTAAAAATTAACCGCGCTTACGACCACGCCCTGGTACAGTACGACGTTTACCGCGGCGAGTACGTGCATTTGTCTTGGTGCGCTGACCACGAACTGGAAGGCTACGGCGGTGACGAAGACCACGATAGCTACCAATTTCAGAAAGGCGTTTGATGTCCAATGTGATCTGACGGCGCAAGTCACCTTCTACGGTGTAATTGCTTGCTTCTTCACGGATCGCTTGGATTTCAGACTCGGTAAGGTCTTTGACACGTTTGCTGTGGTCAATGTTTACTCGGTCTAAGATCGCCTTGCTAGTCGGCAAACCAATACCAAAAATGTACGTTAGAGATATAACCACGCGCTTGTTGCGCGGGATGTCTACACCTTCAATACGTGCCATGCTTTATCCCCGGCTCACTAACCCTGACGTTGCTTGTGCTTGGGGTTAGTACAAATAATCATTACGTTGCCCTTGCGCTTAATCACGCGACAATTGGCACAACGCTTTTTAACGGACGTTGCAACTCTCATGATTCCTCAAGATTCCCGTTTGTACAGACAACGGACTATACCACACAGCAGATGAGATGTCTACTCTGTTTGTGGGCAATCTGCACTCATTTTTGCACTTGCTAGGGCAAGGTCAAAATTTGCGCACCCTCTGGCGTGATCGCTATGGTATGCTCAAAGTGCGCACACAGCGAACCATCCGCCATGACGACCGTCCACAAGTCGTCTAACTCGCGCGTGGCGGGCAACCCTACGCTGACCATTGGCTCAATCGCGTAGGTCATCCCCACTTGAAGAGGCACGCTCGCAATAGAGTTTGCGACAAGCGCACGACCTTTGCGCTTCCCCTGGCTCCACCAATTGGGGATGCTGGGGGCTTCGTGCATCGCCTGCCCCACCCCATGCCCGGTATACTCACGTATGACGCTATAGCCGTGCCTCTCAACAAATCGCTGAATGGCAGTGCCCACATCACGGGTTTCATTGCCTACCACAGAAGCCTTTATCCCAACATACAAGGCTTGTTCGGTGATTTCTAATAGACGATGCACCGCTGGCGAAGCCTCGCCGACAATATAACTATAGGCACAATCACCCACCCAACCTTGATAGTGACAGCCGGTGTCTAAACTGATGATGTCCCCATCTCGCAAAAAACGGATTGCAGAGGGTATGCCATGCACCAGTTCTTGGTTGATGCTGGCCGTGATGGTGGCAGGGAAGTTCGGTGCACCATATTTAGGATACCCCAAAAATGCCGGGGTTGCCCCGTGATCGCGGATGACTTCCTCTGCAATGCGATCCAATTCTAGCGTACTCACCCCTGCTCGAATGGCAGATTTCATGGCTTGGTGTGCTAGGGCAACAATGCGCCCCGCTTCGCGCATGAGGGCAATATTTTCGGCAGTTTTGAGCTGAACTTTTTCCACAACAGGGTTTCGACCGCTAGGATCGGCTTTCTAGGATCAGTTGAATTTGTGCGTTGATCGTTTCAATGGACAATAACGCATTGATGCGCACCAATTGCCCGCTGGCTTCGTAACGCTGGATAAGCGGTTGAGTGGTTTCGACGAACGTATCAATCCGCTTGAGGATGCTGCTTGCGCTGGCATCATCAGGGCGACGTTGCAAGACTGCGCCCTCGCGAGTGGCAATCAAACGCGGCGGGAATGCTTGGGTTTCGTGCTCTTCCCAGCGCCAAGTGATGCCCTCTTGCTTATAGAAGTAGTTATAGCTTTCGCCATCGGGGGCACTCACCCGCCCAAACGCACGCTTGAAAGCGGTGTAGGGGTCTAATTCCATCAGGAGCGCAACCGTGAGTTTTTCGCCCTTGCTGGCAAGATAGGCATCAAGCCAGTCACACTGACCAGCACTACGCGGGTAGCCATCCAGAATGGCACCGTTCTTCGCGTCGTCTTGGGCAAGCCGATCCTCAACAATGCGGTTCGTCAATTCATCCGAGACCAACTGCCCCGCGCTCATGATTGCTCGCACTTCACGCGCAAGATCATCGTCGCGGTTTTTCATCGCGCGGAATAAATCACCTGTAGACACGTGGGGGATGCCATACGTTTCGGAAATGAATCCTGCTTGTACCCCTTTGCCTGCCCCTTGAATGCCCATCATGATGATGTAGAGGCTCATTTGTTGATCTCCAAAAATCTTCTCATATCTAATAACACCTAACAACACGATGAGCAACCACATGGTCGTGGGTAACTCATCGTGTAGAGAAGCAACTTGTCCAGTCTAGCGCATGAAGCCGTCGTAGTTCCGCATGACCATTTGCGCTTCAAGTTGACGGAGCGTATCAATCACCACACCCACCACGATGATAAGCCCAGAACCTGTGACCACTTGGGCAGCGTTCACACCGGCTACCGCTTGTAGCCCAAAGAACAAGCTGTTCAAACCGCCCACGACACCGGGCAAAATTGCGATGACTCCCAAGAAAACCGCGCCCACCACCGTCACGCGGCGGGTGACTTTTTGGATGTAGTCTTGGGTGCGCTTGCCCGGGCGGATACCCGGAATGAACCCACCTTGACGTTGAAGATTTTCTGACAGGTTTTGTTGTTGCACCATCACATCCGAGTAAAAGAAGGTGAAAGCAACAGTCAAGGTGAAAAAGATCAACCAATACCAGAAACCGCTTTGATCCCCAAAGGTGCGCGTTAGCCCGCGTGTGAAATCATTCGCAGGCAACAGGCTCACCAAGATAGCAGGGAAGGTAATCATGGATTGGGCGAAGATGAGCGGGATCATCCCAACAGGGTTGATCTTGAGCGGGATGTAAGAGGATTGCCCACCATACATCTTTTGCCCACGCACGCGCTTGCCATAGTTAACAGGGATACGTCGTACCCCTTCTTGAATCAGGATGATGACCACCAAGCTAATCAAGGTGATGAGGATGAACATCACGATGTTGTAGAGGCGGTAAGCACCCGTCGTATTTTGCATGAGTTGCAAGAAGGAGGTGGGGGCGGTGGCAACGATACCCGCGAAGATGATGATGGAAATACCATTCCCCAAACCGTCTTGGGTGATTAGCTCGCCCATCCAGATTGCCAACATCGTGCCAGCAGTCATCGAGGCAATGACCGTGAGGGTCAACAACCATTCGGAACCAAAGCCAGGGATGATCGGAACGCCACCCAACAGGTTGAAGATGTTGATCTGGGCGACAGATTGCAACATTGCCATCGGAATCGCCAGATAGTAGGTGTAGCGTTGGATTTTCTCCTGTCCGCCTGGTTCACGTTGAATTGCTTCTAGGGCGGGGATGGCAGGCACAAGCAATTGGAAAATAATGGAGGCGGTGATGTAGGGGTAAACACCGTTGGCAATGATGCTGAAATTGCTGACAGCACCACCCGAAAGCAAGTTCAAAACCCCAACCAACCCACCTGCTTGAGAGCTATTGAGTAAGCTGGTGAGTGCGCTTTTATCTACGCCCAAGACCGGAACATGAGCGATAAAGCGATACACCAAGATAACCAATCCGGTAAAAATCAATTTATTGCGAACCTCCGGGATGCGGAAGGCATTACGCAGGGCTTGTAGCATAGCAAGTTATCCTTGAACTGAACCACTGTAAGGGCTAGGTAGCATACAACCATCGTTGGGTTTATCGAACAATCAAGTGTTAGGGCAGGGGGACAAAACACCATCCCCCTGCTTAACCGTTAACCCGCGACTATCGCATCTTGGGGAAACGTGCTTCTTCTTGTGCCTTCGGCAATTTGCGGATGACCGCATGGATCCCCTTGATACGAACTGGAACCGCTTGCGTACTGCCACCCGCTTCTGTAATTTTCTTTTCTGCGCTCTTGGTAAAGCCGTTAGCAACCACGTTGAATTTCTTGCTAATTTCGCCCGTGCCCAAAATCTTAACGGGGCTGGCGGAATTACGAATCAACCCATGTTGTTCTAAGACCACGGGGTTGATGGTTGCGCCATCTTCAAAGGTGCGATCCAAAAGCCAAACATTGACTTCTTGGAAATGGATTTTGAATGGATTGGTGAACCCACGACGGAAAGGCAAGCGACGCACCAACGGGAGCTGACCCCCTTCAAAGTACAATGGTGTCCCTCCGCCTCTACGGGAGTTTTGCCCTTTTGTACCGCGACCGGCGGTTTTACCGCGCCGACCTGCAATACCACGAGCCACGCGAATCTTCCGCTTGCGTGAGCCTTCGGTAGCTTTTAGATCATGTAATCTCATAACATTTCGGCGTGTGTTTTCTGCATTGGCACAGTTGCCCATGCGTCATACAGAACTACCTAGCGCCTGCTCCTCATGGTAACTATTCTACAATTTCCTCTACAGAGAGTAGATGGGGGATGGTGTTCACCATACCGCGAATGTATGGGTTGTCCTCACGAACAACTTCTGAGTGCATCTTGCGCAAGCCCAAAGAAGCCAACACCAAGCGTTGCTTCTTGTTATAGCCGATGGGGCTACGCACCAACTTGATCCGCAGTTTCTTGTCTGTCATTAGCTTTCAGACTCCTTACGACGGCCGGAGGCTTCCGCGACCACTTCACCAGCAGTCTTGCCTTTATTGGCTTTGCGTTCATCTTGTTGCTTTTGCTTGACGACATCCAAGGTCTTACGTTGTTGATAACGTGCTGCACGTTCCCAGAAGGGAAGCACGTCTTCTACTTGCTTGCCACGCATCTCGGCAATCATCTCTGGTGAGCGCAATTGCTTGAGGGCTTCTAAGGTTGCCATCGCCACGTTCAACGTGTTGGAGCTACCTTGGCTCTTGCTCAAGATGTTGTGTACGCCGGCAACTTCTAACACCGCGCGAACGCCACCACCCGCCAAAATACCCGTACCCGGAGAAGCTGGCTTCAAGAATACCTTTGCCCCGCCATAGCGTGCGGTGATTTCATACGGAACAGTTTGGTTAAAAACCGCCACTGTCACCATGTTGCGGCGCGCCCGTTCAGATGCCTTGCGGATGCTATCCGGCACTGCACGCGCCTTGCCAATGCCGATGCCGATACGACCTTTGTTGTCGCCGACAACAATCGTGGTACGGAAGGCGAAACGGCGACCACCCTTGATTACCTTCGCAACGCGGGCAATGTCCACCACTCGCTCATCGAGTTCTTCTACTTCTTCGTTCTTCCGTTTTCTTTGCTTACCCATCTTCGTTATCTCCTAGAACTTCAAGCCGCCTTCACGAGCCGCTTCTGCTAACGCAGCGATGCGCCCCTGATAACGGAAGCCACCACGATCAAAGACGACTTCTTCTACGCCTGCTGCCTTCGCACGTGAAGCAATGTACTCACCGACGACCTTAGCGGACTCGGTTTTGTCCTTGCCCTCAATTTGCTTGGCAACTTCGCGGTCAATGGTAGAAGCAGAGGCAAGTGTGCGCCCGTCTTCATCATTGATGATTTGCGCGTAGATGTGCGCCACGCTACGATAAATCGCTAGGCGTGGGCGTTGCGCAGTCCCTTCCAAGTGATGGCGGATGCGGCTATGCCGACGAATACGCGCTTCGCGTTTTTTCTTTGCACCAATATCGGTCATGACTCAATCCTACTTCTTCTTACCTTTACCGGTCTTACCAGACTTGCCCGCCTTGCGGATGATGTGTTCGCCTTCATAACGAATACCCTTGCCCTTGTAGGGTTCAGGTGGGCGCAACTCACGAATGTTCGCGGCGATCTGTCCAACTGCTTGCTTGTCTATCCCTGTGATGATGATGACGCGCCCCTTAGAGTCTTTGGGCACATCAAAGGTGATGCCCTCAGGGGCTTCTACAATCACTTCATGAGAGAAGCCCAACTTCATGTTGAGGTTCTTCCCTTGTAGCAATGCCTGATAACCCACCCCTTCGATTTCAAGGGTACGCTTAAAGCCTTCAGAAACACCAACCACCATGTTGTTGACCAGCGCACGGGTTAAACCATGCAGGGCGCGGTCTTGGCGCTCATCGCTGGCACGTTCCAAAACGACTGCGTTATTTTCCAACCTGGCAGAAATGTGAGGGTGCATGTTGAGGGTGAGTTCACCTTTTGCACCTTTTACCCGCACAACCTGTTGGTCAACCTTGACTTCAACTTTTGCCGGAATGGCAACTGGTTTCTTACCAATACGAGACATCTGCTAGGCTCCTCGCTACCACACGTAGCACAAGACTTCGCCACCAACACGTTGGCGACGCGCTTGGTCAGCGGTCATCACCCCGAGTGGGGTGGTCACGATGGCGATGCCTGTTCCAGAAAGTACGCGAGGCAGTTCATCCCGCCCTTTGTAAATTCGACGACCAGGCTTGCTAATGCGTTGAATATTGGTAATGACCGGGCGACGCTCACGCCGAGTCCCATAATACTTGAGCTTAATCACAATCGACGGGAAAGTCCCGCTTTCATCGGATGCGTAGCTTTCGATGTATCCTTCTTCTGCGAGGATACGGGCGATTTCCATTTTTAATTTGGAACTTGGAATGTCTACTTGTGCATGACCTGCCATGAGCGCATTACGAATGCGCGTTAACATATCTGCAACTGGATCGCTTGTCACCATTGCGAGTCCTCTCCCTACCAGCTTGACTTGGTCATACCGGGGATTTCCCCCCGTGATGCCATCTCGCGCAAACAGATGCGGCATAAACCAAAACGGCGATAGTAACCACGTGGGCGACCGCACTTTTGGCAACGGTTGCGCACGCGCACTTCATATTTACGCCGAGACTCACGATGAATCATGGATGTTTTAGCCATTGTTCATTCGCTCTTTCTATTTATCTCTAAAGGGCATACCGAGCAACTTGAGCAAACGACGGCTCTCTTCATCCGTTGTTGCGGTGGTCACGACGGTAATTTCCATGCCACGAACTTTATCGACTTTATCAATTTGAATTTCTGGGAAGACGAGTTGCTCCCGCAGACCGATGGTATAGTTCCCGCGACCATCAAACGTGTCGGGCGAAACCCCACGGAAGTCACGGATACGGGGCAAAGCCACGTTGATGAGACGATCCAACAGCGCCCACATGCGTTCGCCACGCAGCGTCACCTTTACACCGATGGCACGCCCCTCGCGGAGCTTAAAGCCGGCAATGCTGTTACGCGCTTTGGTGATGACCGGTTGTTGCCCGGTGATCAAACGAACATCTTCAACTGCGCCTTCTAACAACTTAGGATTTTCGTTTGCTTCTCCTAAGCCGATATTCAAGACGACTTTGGTGATGCGTGGAACTTGCATCACACTGCTGTACTTAAACTCATCAACGAGCGTAGGAACGACCGATGCGCGGTAGCGTTCAAAAGTTGGGTTGGTGAACGGCATAATGAAACGCTCCCACTATTCGATATTTGCGTCGCACTTCTTGCAGTAGCGAACTTTGCGCCCGGCTTCCGTCGTGCGGAAACCAACGCGAACGCGCTTGCTACAAGAAGGGCACACCAGCATCACATTGGACAAATGCAACGGTGCTGGAAACTGAACGATCTGGGCAGGAATCTGTTGTGTTCCCTGCTGACGTGCCTTTTGATGTTTGGTGGCGATGTTCAAGCCTTCGACAACCAAGCGTTCTTTCTTGGGGATCACGCGCATGACTTTACCGCGTTCGCCCAAGTCTTTCCCGGTAATGATTTCGACGGTATCGCCGGATTTAATGCGTTGCATAATTCCGCTTACTCCAACTACAGCGTTTCTGGCGCGAGCGAAACGATCTTCATGAAGCCTTTGTCGCGCAATTCACGGGCGACAGGTCCAAACACGCGGGTTCCCTTGGGGTTTTCCAAGTCATCTGCCAAGATCACCACGGCGTTGTCTTCAAAACGAATCGTGCTACCATCTGAGCGCCGATATTCTTTACGAGTGCGGACGATCACGGCTTTTACGACTGCGCTTTTCTTCACGCTTCCCGTAGGAGAAGCGGACTTAACAGCACCAACCACAATATCGCCAATGTGTCCGTATTTTTTGTAAGAGCCACCCAAAACACGGATGACCAAAATTTCCTGTGCGCCCGTGTTGTCGGCAACCTTCAAGCGAGATTCTGTCTGAATCATGGGTTAATTGCCCCCTTCAACGGTGGTGTCTTGGCTAGACTCGGCAACAGGCGCAGTCGCCTTGCTGCTAGGTGCCGGCACCACTTCTTCTACGACCCAACGCTTGTGACGGCTGAGGGGTTTGCTCTCTACGATACGGACGATGGTACCTACCGTAATCTGATTGGACTCATCATGTGCCATCACCCGTTTAGAAGTGCGGATAACCTTCTTATAAACGCGGTGCATCTTGACACGTTCGATTTCGACAACGACTGTTTTGTCCATCTTATCGCTGACGACACGACCCTGAAGCCGCTTACGACTGTTGGTCATCATTCACCACCCTTTGCCACGCCGCCATGTTGTGCAGCTTGGCGTTCACGTATAATGGTTTTGATACGGGCAACGGTGCGACGCGCTTTCTTGATTTGCGACGTATCTTCCACTTGCCCAAGCGACAAGCCGAAGCGCAAGTTAAAAAGGGTCAACTTAAGATCATCTAGTTGATCTAACAGCTGACTGTTGTCCATTGCGCGTAGTTCACGACTCTTCATCTTACACTACCTCCAAACCAGAGATGGGGTCAGTCCGTTTTACAAACTTGGAGCGAACCGGCAACTTGTGAGAAGCAAGGCGCAACGCTTCGCGCGCGGTTGCCTCGTCCACACCGCCCAATTCAAACAAGATGCGTCCTGGTCTAACAACCGCCACCCAATACTCCACCGCACCCTTACCAGAACCCATGCGGGTTTCTGCCGCTTTTTGGGTGATGGGTTTATCTGGGAAAATGCGGATCCAAATTTTACCACGACGCTTCATGTGGCGCACGATTGCACGGCGACAGGCTTCGATTTGACGGCTAGAAATCCACGACGGTTCTAGCGTTTGCAAGCCATATTCACCAAAACTAACCGTTGCCCCACGATGCGCCTTCCCTTTCATACGACCGCGAAACTGCTTGCGGTACTTTGTGCGCTTTGGCATTAACATCGTTCGTTACTCCTGTCCTTCCACCTAGCACCTACTTGTTTGAGTAGGGGGTAGGGGATTTCTTCTCTTGTTGTGGTTTATCGGTCGGAAGCGATTCTCCAAGATAAACCCAAACCTTAATGCCGATCCGCCCGAAAGTAGTCAACGCCTCGGCAAAGCCATATTCCACACGTGCCCGTAGGGTACTGCGGGGGATACGCCCTTCGCTCATCCATTCACGGCGAGCCATGTCCGAACCCGCCAAGCGACCGCTCATCTCAATGCGGATGCCTTCTGCGCCTTGACGCATCGCTTGCCCCAACGCCCGCTTCATGGCGCGGCTATGCCCAATACGGCGGTTCAGTTGGTCAGCAATGCTTTCGGCAACAAGGTTCGGTTCAATATCTGGCTTGTCAATTTCAGTAACTTCGACCTTGACCTTTTTGCCCGCGGTCAGGCGTTCAAGGTCTTTACGCAGGTCTTTGATACTATCACCTTTACGCCCAATCACAATCCCCGGTCGCGCGGTGTGAATATGAACCACCACTTGATTGGGATAACGCTCAATCTCTGTACGAGACACGCCGGCTTGTGCCAGTTTCTCTTTAATCATTTCTCGAATGCGACGATCTTCGTGGAGCAATTCCACGTAGCGTCCCTTCTCTGCATACCAACGGGCATCCCAATCACGATTGATCTTTAAGCGGAAGCCGATGGGGTGAACCTTGCGTCCCATATAGGTTACTGTGCCTCTCTTGTATCCAGAATGACCGTCAAGTGTGAAGTGCGACGAACACGCGGCTTGTAACGCCCACGAGCACCCGCTTTGAAACGCTTCAACGACGGACCCTCATCTGCAAATATTTGGGCGACATACAGATCAAGGCGGTTCAGCTCAAAGTTATTTTCAGCGTTCGCCATGGCACTGTGAACCGTTTTATAGGCGAACTTGGCACCCTTTTGGGGCATAAACCGCAACACATTCAATGCTTGTTCGGCATCCATACCACGAACTTGATCGCATACCAACCGCAACTTTTGAGAAGAGATGGGCAGATGGCGCGTAATAGCGTGTACCTTCATACGATTTCTCCTCTCCCTTACTTTCTACGCTTCTTTTCTTCGATGATGTGACCCTTGAAGGTGCGTGTCGGTGCGAATTCGCCCAGCTTATGACCGACCATGTTTTCGCTGATGTAAATCGGCACATGGCGACGACCATCATGCACAGCAATGGTGTGTCCCACCATTTGAGGGAAGATGGTGCTGGCGCGGCTCCAGGTTCGGATGACGGTCTTCTTACCAGCATCATTCATCTTCTCAATTTTTTCCAAGAGTTTGGGGCTTATGAAGGGCCCCTTTTTGAGTGAACGTGACATTTGTTTAACTACCTATTCCAACTAACGTTTCTTGCCACGACGACGAACGATGAAACGGTCTGTCCGCTTGTTAGAGCGGGTTTTCTTCCCTAACGCCGGTTTACCCCATGGAGTCTTGGGAGCTTTCAAACCGATTGGAGTACGACCTTCACCACCACCGTGAGGATGTGAACCGGGATCCATTGCGGAACCACGCACAGACGGGCGCCAGCCCTTCCAGCGGTTGCGCCCTGCTTTACCGAGCTTCACGTTGCCATGATCGGTATTGCCTACTTGACCGATGGTCGCCATACACCGTTCATGCAGGTAGCGGACTTCGCCAGAGGGCATACGAACGAGGGCATATTTGCCTTCCTTCGCCACCAACTGGGCAGAAACCCCCGCTGAACGTGCCACTTGACCACCGTGACCGGGTTCCAACTCGACATTATGAATTTCTGTACCGAGCGGAATATCTTTAATTTCGAGCGCGTTGCCGGGGCGCAAGCGTGCCTTAGCGGAACCGTTGCCGATGACATCCCCCACCTTCACCCCAATCGGAGCGATGATGTAACGCTTTTCGCCGTCCTCATATTGCACCAAGGCGATGCGTGCGGTGCGGTTTGGATCATATTCGATTGCAATAATTTGTGCGGTGCAATCAAACTTATCGCGCTTGAAGTCAATCAAACGATAACGCCGTCTGTGACCACCACCACGATGCCGCACGGTGATGCGACCGGTGTTGTTGCGCCCACCTGATTTGCGGAGCGCAACCGTGAGCGAACGCTCGGGGCGGCTCTTGGTGATCTCCTCAAATGAGTGCCCGGTCATATCACGACGACCTGCTGATGTTGGCTTGTAAACTTTTACTGCCATGTTATTACGCCATCCTTACACATTGAAGAGCTTGATTTCGTCGCCATCGGCAAGTGTTACGATGGCTTTCTTCCATTCGCGGGTACGCATGTACCAATTACGACCACGGCGACCGCGCTTAGCAGGCATCACCATCGTGCGCACGTTGACCACCGTGACATCAAAAGCGAGTTCAACGGCATCCTTGATCTGGATTTTGTTGGCATTGGGTGCCACTTCAAACACATATTGATTGAGTTCGTCGCCCATCTCGGTTGCTTTTTCCGTGATGACCGGGCGACGCAATACGTCATAGGGGTGTAATTCTGCCACTTTAGCTCTCCTTCTTGCCCCAAATTCCATAGATCACGTCCAATGCAGAAAGGGGTATGATCACCTTTTCATGATTGAGCAGATCACGGATATTCAGATATTGTGCGTTCAAGACAGTGACTTCGGGCAAGTTACGAGCAGCGCGATAGACGTTGCTGCCCTTTTCAGAGCCGGGCAAAATCACTAAGGCATTTTCACTCCCTGCAACATTTTGCAAGACCTTTGCCACCGCGCGGGTTTTTGCCTCAACGCGGGTGAGGTCATCCACCAAAACGAGTTGGTTGTCACGCACGAGTGCGCTCAAGGCACTGCGGATGGCAGCACGACTCATCTTTTGGGGCATCTTTATGGTGTAGTCGCGTGGCTTGGGCGGGTGTGCTCTACCACCGCCGACGAAAATCGGTGCGCCACGATCACCATGGCGAGCGTTACCCGTCCCTTTTTGGCGGTACATCTTCTTGCCTGTGCGGCTCACTTCTCGACGGGTGAGTGCCGAATGCGACCCGCGCCGACGGTTTGCCGCTTGGCGAATATACGCTTGGTGCATCAACCCAACGTTAATGTTGGCAGAAAATATGTCGTCCGGCAGGTCAATCTGCTGAACAAGTTTACCGTTGACATCATATACAGACATTTGCATGGTAGCTTCTCCTTATCGTTTAGCCTTGACAGACGGTTTGATGAGGACAATGCCACCTTTACGACCGGGCACACTTCCACGAATCGCTAGGAGGTTGCGTTCAGCATCCACCACTTCGACACGTAGGTTCTGCACGGTGACACGCTCATCCCCCATATGACCACCCATGCGCTGACCGCGCAGGGTTTTACCAGGAGTCGCACGCATGCCCACCGCTCCGGGTGCGCGTTCGCGGTCAGACTGACCGTGTGTCTTGGGTTGGCGGTTGAAGTTGTGGCGTTTGATGGTACCGGCGAAACCGCGTCCTTTGCTCACCCCAACGACATCAACCATTTCACCTTTTTGGAAAACATCTGCCTTCACCACTGCGCCTTCTTCTAACTCTGCTGAGCCGTTCTTAACCCGAAACTCGCGCAGGTGGCGCAGCGCCGGCAGTCCGAACTTGTTCAAATGACCAAGTTGCCCTTTGGTTAGGCGGGTGGGTTTGATTGTTTCAAAGCCCAATTGTACCGCTGTATACCCATCACGATCCGCTGTGCGAACTTGGGTGACGTAGCATGGTCCAGCTTCGATGACTGTGACCGGAACCACTTGCCCTTGTTCGTCAAAAATCTGTGTCATTCCGACTTTTTTACCAATGATACCCTTCATTGGAACCTCCTTCGGCATGGGACATTTCGACTGCGTCCCGCGTTATCTTTGCTACTTCCGCATTGGCGGATAGTTTGTCCGCTTACGTACTGAATATTGCTTTTCCTGTGGTTGCCCGTGGGCTAAATTTTAATTTCGATGTCCACACCCGCCGGCAAGTTGAGGCGCATGAGGGTGTCGATGGTTTTGCTATCAGGATCAAGTACATCAATCAGACGTTTGTGTGTACGAATCTCAAAATGCTCTTGAGAATCCTTGTCAATGAACGGAGAACGACGAACCGTGAATCGTTCTACGCGAGTGGGCAACGGTACTGGACCGACTACCCGTGCGCCTGTGCGCTCAGCTGTTTCCACAATCCGCTTGGTAGATTCATCTAACACGCGGTGATCGTAGGCTTTCAGGCGGATGCGAATTTTGCTTTTCATTTTTCTTAAGTCTCCGATTTTTCTTTACGAAACCCTCTTCAGCACTTTTGGAAAATGATGCCGGGACACAAGCGCGTCACCGGCACCACTCCATGAGCTTATCGAGTTCCGTCTGGAAAGGTACTAGCGCAAGATTTCCGTGATGAACCCTGCACCTACCGTCATACCACCTTCACGAATAGCGAACTTGGAGCCTTTTTCAAGCGCCACACCGTTGATGAGTTCGACTGTGAAGTTGATGGTGTCGCCAGGCAT
>Ga0172372_10006520_pt1 | contig 15916 bp, 22 predicted proteins | sample LakKiv5m_2_FD_114544 | JGI IMG/M metagenome (GOLD analysis project Ga0172372, IMG submission 114544) | Freshwater microbial communities from Kabuno Bay, South-Kivu, Congo - kab_092012_9.5m | ecosystem: Environmental > Aquatic > Freshwater > Lake | place: Democratic Republic of the Congo...
ATAAAGTCATCTTTGAATATGTTTTACTTCTTGTGTATGCAGCTATACTGTTTTATATTCTATTTGCCGGATGACCAAACTAAGTGAAAGGTTAGAGATTAGAAAGAAAATAGCAACAAGACAATCATTTAAAATCTTTAAAGAAAGATATGTGCTTCTTGCTTATTTTCCCAAATTAGGTAAGGTCCAATTATGCAAAACATATATTAGAGATTCAAGACATATAGCTGTGCATGAATATACTTATTACGTAGATGTTCTTGCTATAGAAGAACCTTATACCTTAGATTATATCTCTTTAGAATGTATTATTAAATACTATGATGGGAATGAATGGCATGACTTTCCTTTCTATGTATTTGCTCAAATGTTAAGTAAAATTCCAAAGTATGCTAAATATTATAAACGAGTTATCACTGACTAACTATTTGATAAAACAAAAGAAAACTGATCAGGATGACGTAGGTTTAAAGATGTACTTAGATAGGGTTGGTGTGGATGCTGTAGCTAAAGAAGCCTGGGATATATGCTATACTATACTTATAGGTGGTATTGCCTATGGTGAAGAGATAGATGATGTTACTACTATGTATCCTTATGATTTTAATATGCATAAGGGTTTCTTACATGTAGAAAGAATAAAATCTATAGAAGATTATATATACTACTGGTATATTGTACCAACACAAAAACCTGTTGTGTGTGATGTGATATATGATATTAGCAGAAAGTCTGTATTAAGAGAAAAGTTTATTGGTTTATTTACAAAATTTATAACTAAATATTATGGAGAATAGAGATGTTAGATACCACGTATTAAAATATAGTTTAGGCGATATTGTATTTCAAAAGTATGAACATTCTATACACAGATGTAGGGTAGATGGTTATATATATAATGATAATAGCCCTTTATTACGTTTGTACAGATTTGATATAGATGAATATATAACTGTTGATTTGTATGATCCTACTATATCATCCCATTTTTATACACTTATATCTGATTTCCAATGATAGAAGGATTAACTCCACAACAAAGAAAACAAATCTACATAGACGATATGGTTGCTATGTTTGAATTAAGACTTACAGAAAACACCTGGACAAAGTTTGAAACTTGTTATCGTGCACCGGTGTATGGATGGTCTGTAGAAGATTACCAATGGATGCCTATTGTTGCTGATAAACTCAGAGCAAAGGGATATACAGTTACATCAAGTGTTAATTGGGAAGTAACTGATTGGTTAATAAGTGTTTAGATATTTGTATATATTTTATTTTATTGTTATATTTGTATACCTAAAACATCTATATGACAAATAGATATAACATTAATGACTTTGATAAATTTATAGATGAGATTACTGCATCTAATTATTTTTCTGATAAGTTTGTATCTACTACCTTATTTCAAGATTTAAAAGACTGCTACAAAACAGGATTCGAGAACTTTAGTAAGTTGTTCGATAAGTATCCTGAAAACTCCTACAATTTAGAAAGATGTTGTGTCATAGGAGATAAGCATTTGTTTGATATAGGGTCCAGCTATATAGCTATTTATAAAAATTCTTTTCTTTCATTCTTTTCTAATAGGGTTAATGTGGCTAACTGGTATAATACAGATGATCCATATGGCATTATATTTACAAATGAATACAAAGAGTTTTTAAACAATGTATACCCAGCACATAAAGACTAAGACTATTGGGTTCTTTCACTGATGGGATGGGGCGTAACTGCCCCTTCCTTTTATTATTTACTTTACTAATTTATAATTATGAAAAAGATTTTATTTGCTTTAAGTTTTATTACAAGTTTATCTGTTTATGCACAAAAACCAATTATAGAAACAAATTATAGCGATACTATTTATATAACAGAATCATATAGTAAAATATTATTTAAATGTTATGAATGTCCTGATGCTTTTATTGTTAAAGATGGTAGAAAACATTATGTACTTAATTATAATAATGAATGTTATAAGTATATGTTATTTACAGAAAAATATAATGATCTTGAATATATATGTGAAAACAAATATGGGTCAACATCTAAAAAAATTATTGTTGTATATAACAATAGCACAAATGAAATAACAAACACAAATAGTACAACAAATACAAATAGTAATAATTCTATTAAAACTACAAGTATAAGTGCAGAATGTAGTTCTACAAGATGCAGTGCTACCACTAAAAGTGGTAAAAGATGTGGAAATTACACAACTAAATGTAGTGGTAGATGTCACGCACATTAAATAAATAACTATGGATTACTTTGAATGTTATGACTTATTACCAAAAGAAGTTATTAATATCCTGAGTAGTTTTACTAACAATGATTACACAGATTGTGGTAATCTTGTTGTTAGTTTAAATGAAATAGGGTGGACTTGTGATTATTATTTAGATGCAGTGCCATATAATTTAAGAATGTTATAATAAAATATAGAATAATGACAGTAAAAGAAAATGCAAAAATTAAAGTATGTTCAGATCCAGGTTGTGAAGCTGTGTATCATAATTGTCACACTAAACCATCATATTGTTTTGATTGTGGTGGCAGGATAATGGAGATTAACCAGGAGACATACACAAAGAAGTTTAGCAACAACTGGTTCCAATACGACTACCGAACCAAAGAATATTACAAACCAATTCTCCCACAACTAAAATTAGATTTATAATGGAACTTAAGAAAGCTATAAAAATTTTATCTCTTCATAACGAATGGAGAAGAGGTTCTGATACTAAATTAGAAGACCCATTTATTATTGGAAAATCTATTGATGTAGTATTGAAAGCTGCCATTAAATATGTAAAACTTATTGAAAAAGATGGCAAAGAAGAAGATAGTAAAGAAGGATAAATTTGTTATACTTTCTGTTGCAGAATGGATTGTTAAAACTAAAGGTCATGAATATTTTACAGATCTTACTAATAGTAATGTAGATTATTATAATTTATTTTTATTAATGTCTGATTATGGTGAATATGTGCATAAAAAAACAAAAGAAAAATATATATATTTGTTTTTAAATGACATAAAGGATGAAACAACTTGAACAAGTAAAAGAGTTTAGAACTGCTTTTAAATTACCCATTAACAGTAAACCTACTAAGATTCCTAACCTACACTATAATCTTTTAAAAGAAGAACTACAGGAATTATTTTTAGCCGATAATACTATAGAACAAGCTGATGCCCTAATTGATATAATGTATTTATCTTTTGGGGCATTATTGCAATTAGGTGTAGCTGATAAGTTTGAAGAATTATTTGATGAAGTACATGCATCTAATATGAGTAAACTTGTAGATGGTAAAGCTATATACAGACCTGATGGTAAGGTATTAAAGGGTGAAAACTATTTTAAACCTAACATAGGTAAAATTATGTTTGAATAATGGTTATAAAACATCCATATAAAAAGATAGCATCATTACTTGTTATGACTTATTTAAAAGATAACAGTAAAAATCTTACTGAAGGAAATTTAAATAGAGCATTAGATAGTATAGCATGGGCTATTAATTATATGGTTCTTCCTATAACAATTAAAGAAGGATATGAATATGTAGATAATAAGTTTTCACAGTCTTATTGGAAAGAAGTTTTAAATGAATTATACTTATTAACAGTTCAAGATATTATAAATGCAAGACAAGAGCTTTGAGATTAAATATATATGTTTACGCCATATAGATGTGGAACATAATTATTTATTTGGGATACATGAAGTATATTGGGTTGATGGTGTACCAGAAGAAATATGTCAGATACCAGTAATATATGATGAATCTTTAGAAGGCTTAAGAGATAAATTAAAAAATATGTTAGAAGTAACACATCAAGATATTCCCCTATCAAATACAGAATAATGAAAGCTACCTTAGAATTTAACCTTGAAAGTTATGACGATGAATTAAGTCATAGAAGATGTATAGATGCTTTAAATATGGCATTATGTATAAATGATATAACAGTAAATATTAGAAAAGATACCAATAGATTATTTGAATCTGAGAAAAGTTATACAGCAGAAGAAATGCATCAGATTATATTTGATAAGATAACAGACGCTATAGAAAACAGATCTCTTAATTTAAATAACCTTTTATACTAATTATGGCACATAGCTTACATTCACAATTTATACCACATATTAACAACCAAGACTTTACAAGAGTAACTAAATTACTTAGAAAGTTTTTTACTGATAAAGGTTATGTGGAAGTACACACACAAAATAGATTATCTATACTTGCTGCATGTGAAGACCCACATACTATTTCTACATTTTATTATAACAATGCATTATGGCCTTTACCACAAACAGGGCAAATGTGGTTAGAACATGAGTTGCTTAATAGTGATGATAATTACGAAGGATATTTTTGTTTATCTACAAGTTATCGTAATGAACCTAATCCTATACCTGGTAGACATTGTTTAATATTTCCCATGTTTGAATTTGAATCATATGGAGATTTAAATAAATTAGAAGAACTATTAAAAGAGCTATTAGACTATATTGGATTTGTTCCTCCTATAGTTAAAGAATATGAAGAATTATCTTTACTATATGATTCAAGTATTATAACATCTTCAGTTGAAGCTAAATTAAATAGTGATTTTGGTAGTAATGTATTTATTAAAAACTTTCCAGAAAGAAGTAATCCTTTTTGGAATATGAAAAGAACTGATAACACTGCTAATAAAATAGATGTTATATTACATGGGCATGAAACCATTGGATCAGCAGAAAGAGAAACTGATACTGAAATTATGCGTAATAGATTTTTTAGTATAGAGGATGGTAAGTACGCAGATAAGATTATTACTACCTTTGGATACTCAAGAGTTATAGAAGAGTTAAATGAATTTTTATCTAATAGATTTATTAAAAGATTTGGTGGCGGTATAGGTGTAACAAGATTAATAAATGCTATGTATAGTTCAAATATTTAACTATATTTATATTGTCATTAGGGTTTAGGAATATAACAATGTAAGGCACTACAGGAAAAAGTCTTGTGGTGCTTTTTAAAAAAAATAATATGCTTAATATAGAATCTATTCACATTACATATACAATAACAGAACCTATAGTAAAAGCAACAGCTGTAGAGTTTCATGATTTACTTATTAAAGACCAAGATAAGTTAGGTGTAGTGATAACAAAGTTTGAATACCATGACTCTACTTATATCATAGGATTTAATATTCCTGTGACTAAAGATTTTGGTGGTATGTTTCGTGTGTCAAGTGCTATAGAAAGAGCTATACGGAAACTATATCCTTAGATTCTATTAGTGTATAAGTAAATTCATTCCCCCAAAAGTTTCTGGATTGTCTACAAATACCCATAAACTTATTAAAGTCTTTTACTTTTTTAAACACTTGACATCCTTCTGACCAGTTCTCTACGTAAGTAGATTCTGTTGTAGGATTAGATCTATGTATGTTTATACCAAATACACCTGTAACTTCATCTACATAATCAAAGATCATATCTTTATTCTTATCTCTCCATATCTTTACAGGTTTGTTTTGACCTAATGCTTCATACTGTCCTGCATGTAATCTTATGCCATAACATCCTCTGTATTGACCAGGAATAAGAATAGCTACTCCATTAGGATTACTGTATTGTAGTACAGCTTTTTTACCAGGTTCTGTTGTAGCCATCCATTCTTCATATACCCAAGCACCATTTACTTTATATGCAAGAGTGATAAGGTCGTCAAAGATATTAGTGACTGATTTACCCGGTGTACTATTTCTTATACCTATGATGTTAAGATTATAATTTCCATTGTCAAAGTATTTATACCCTTTAGCAAGTATAGTTTTTTCTATTTGTTCTCTTGTGTATTTACTCATTAGGTGTTTCTATTTTATTGTTATCTGATGTTGTTTTTCTAATGCCTAATAATCCTGCACCTATACCAACAAAGATTATACTTTGTGTAATTATATCTATATCTTTTGATACAAATACTTTATCAAGGCATCCAATCAAAAAGCATAGTGTACCAACAGTACAAATTAACACACCCATAGTACCGGAAGCACTTGTCTTTCCGTCACTATTAGATGTCATCTGTGCAAGACTAAACGACTCTATTCGGTCTAATAACTTCTTCATAGTATTTTATTATTCTATCTATAGCAAGGTTAACTAATGATGGAGAAGGACACATACTGCTTTCTCCATTTTTAAATTTCTGATAATCTTTTAATGTTTCTATTGCTTTATCTACATTCATTTTACTCTCATTTTTAAATACACATTACTAAATGCGGGTGTTCTATTACTGCCTGATGCCATGTTCCATACTGGGTCATTAGGACTACCACCAACATTATTTGTTGTACCACTTATATTATGATTATGGCTTCCTGTATATCCATAATCAGGTCTTGTTTTTAATGCGTTTGGATCAAAGTTTTGTATATAAACTGAATTTGAACCCATCATAAAAGAATCATTTCCAGTTGAATTAAAGTTTAATGCGTCGCTTACTTGTATTGTATGATTATGTTCTCCTGTTGTTGTAGTGCTTCCAGTAACAGTATGGCTATGCTGCGGCATATCATTTGTAACTAATGTATATGATTGGGCACCCCCATCTACATCTGATGAAGATATTAAACCAGCGTTAGGTATAGTTCTAAGATAATTAGAATCACTTGTTAGATCAGGCAATCTAAAATTATTAATACCATCACCACCATATGTATTACCAATATTTGCAAATAAATCAGGATAAGAAGCTATTAATAATAAGTCACCATTAGGTTCTAACCAAGATGGTCCCCATGTATTAGGGTCTCTGTAAGACATAATAATATCACCTATTTCTACAGAACCATCATTAGCATTACAAGCCAATGCAGATACCTGTGCCATAGCATCAGATAAGTTTTGATTAGCTAATTCTAATGCAGCTAATAAAGTTGTTAAGTCTGATCCAGAACTAATTATTGTACTTGTTTGTCCACCTGTACATATAGGTAAATCATTTTGATATATCTCATAGCTATTAACTAACTCTATATCATCTGTATTCTCAGGCACTACTATAGTTGGAAAGTTTACCGTTGCACTATAATCTTCTATACCTATACCTGTATCTCCGGTATCAACACCACCTCTTGGTACTTTAGTCCAGGTAATATCGGCATTGTTTAGCATTACCGGCAACTGTGATGGTCTGACAAATGTAGTAAACCCTGCAGGTGATACACCAGATTGGTCTGTATTTACTCCGTTATTAATGTTTGCATCAGAAGTAGTTTTAGCTATCCCTGCTCTTCCTATTTGAGCCCTGTCAGCTATTTCTTTAATAAATGGGACTGAGTCACACCAGTCTCTCATCGTTGCTTCTGTGGGAATATCTTGCGAACTAAACCTATCTGTATTCGCAGGATCAAAAAAGAATGTTCTGTTTCTTAAAGCCATGATATTAGTTTTAAAGTTATATAAAGTCTGTTCCGAACGGTTTATCTATTTGGAATAATCTATTATCACATGGTGGGTTACCTTGTTCTATATGCATATAGTCTATACCATCAGGTTTAACACCAGGTTCTCCAATGCCAAATCTTTTTAACGTAGTTCTTACATCTATACCATTACATACAAAATGATTGGTAATACATTTTAATGTTTCTTGGTCCGCAAAGTCACCAGGATATTTCCATACAGCACATCCGTCATCATCAAATTCTGCGTTGTATGTATTATACTCTAATGCTTTCCATTCCAACATAGCCATGTATAAAAATAAAGCACCTAAATCCTGTAGCACATGCATCTGCTTATCTCTGTTTTGTATACCCCATTTACCTAACTCAAACCATTGGCATGCATAGGATGAAGTTACTCTGTCAATTATATCATAAGCATTGGCTACTCTTCTATCAAAGTCTGTTACTTGTTGCATCCGCATGGTAAATTAGTGGTGGAAGAAATAGTTGTATTTACTTGTGTGTAACTATTACCGGAGCATGGTGTACAATCGTAACAGTCATTACTGCCACAGTCGTTACAATAACATCCAAAGCCACACTTACTTGTATAGTCTTTTAACTTTTGAAATATATCTACAATCGTATTTATGTTAGTAGTTCTGCTATCTGTTACATCCCAATTACCAAAGTACCATATCCTATCCTGTGCTACTACAGGCATTAGTGCATGGAAGAATAATGTACTCATTTCTATAGCTCTTTTTCTTGCTTCTTCATAAGATATAGATTTATCATCACATGCAGCAGTTGGCGTACACGAATCCATACATAACCATCTTCTCATTAGTGTTGTAATACAAGCATATAAAGCACAGAACTCGTAGATATAATCACATACTTGTTCGCCAGGTATAAGAACAGCAAAAGATATATTACCTAAATTAAAACAAGCCCCATATATTTGATAATTATCACGTGGTCCATTCGCTATAAATCCACCACCATTATCATCTAACCAAGATTGTACATAATCTAAAAATGCTTGTTGGTCTACAGCATCAGATAAATTATAAGGTCTATCTAATATATTTGTTGTAACTATAATAAGTTCATATATCCATGTACCTTCTCCTGTAGTATAAGAATCAAAATATTGTATACAACTAACTTCAGAATCTAAAGTATCTGGACCTAACCCTAACACCTGTGTTGTTACATTAGAAATGCTATCACCATTACTTGTAATGTATATAAGTTGATAGTTTACTGGATCTGCAGGAAATACAGGAGCAAGACTTGAATCATTAGGAGCTAATACAACAGCATCTATAACATTAGGTACAGCTTGTAATACTGTTTCTAAAGGAGTAATAGTACTTTGAAAAGTATTTTCTGGATCAGTTCCACCAATAGTAGGAGATTCATATACAAGTCCTGCTATGCTTGTTGTAACACTTAATACTCTTGAAGCATCTGCACCAAATGGATCTACCCCTTGTGGCATAGGTCCCAGATTAACAACAGATGTTGTGTACTGTACAGAGTCAACAACATAGGTTTCTGATGGAACACTTAATAATTGGGTTGAACATATTTTATATACACCATCACCTGGTAAAATAATACTATTTGATCCTGATGGGTCTAATGTAAATGATTCGGTATATGTTCCTGTTAAATCTGTTACAGTAACATCTTGTGGAGAATACACTGATAAATTAGTAATCGTATAATTATTACATGCAGTTTTTTCCCACTTTATGTTTGCATTGGAATTATAAATTAAAGTAGCCATAGTTTTTTATTTTGTATTTTTTAATGTGTTATCGTAATCATCTATTATACCTTGTACTGTATTTCTTATTAATCTATAGTTAGAACCATAAGGAATAGATTTAGAAAGTTTATATATGTATTCATCTACTGCTGATAGTGTACCTTCTTTTTTATAAATCATATCTACAGGTAAGGTAAATGTACTATACAATATATCAACTATGTTTTCTATTTGCATTCTGTAAGGACCAGGAGTTATAGCATAATCAGCAAACAATTTATAAGGACTAACATAAGTTAAGTTTTCATTAGCTGCACCTGCTAATACATATCTTAATAATTGTTGCCCATAATTTATTTCCTTTTTATCTTTTTGTATGTTGTATCCTTTAGGTGATGCTAATATATTCATAAGTCTTTGACCATAAAATAAAGATTCATCTTCTTTAGTTCTTTTATCATCATCATCATTAAAACCAGATGTAAGCAAATCAACTAAGAAATACATTCCTGCTATAGCACCAATAGTCACACCTGCCCCTACAAGATTTCTTTTTCTATAAGCATCTAATTCTATTTTATCACCAGATTTAATTTGATTGGCTAAATAAAATAATGTTTGTATAACACCTTCAGTCATAACAGGATCCCACACTACTTTTTCATCTATAACTTTTCTGCCACCAATAAACACATCTGGATTTCTTTCAAGCCAATAATATTGTTTTACATTATACATCCAGTTTTTAAGTGACATTACAGACCTTGCCAATGCAAAAGATGATATCATATTTTTATATTGGTTGTTATTTAATTCCCCAACATATCTTTGTGTAACTAATTTAATTCTATTTTCATCTCTTTGACTATAAGCATGCGTTAATTTATTGTCACTAGGTACATTATAGTTTTCTAATAACTGTCTGCTTGCTATATCATTTATAATCATTTGACCATCTTTTCCTTCAAATCTTTTATCTTTTGTTTGGTCATAGTTACCATCTACATCATGTGCATCGTAAGTACCTTCACGTATCATTTGTGCTGTAGCTCCAATTAACTGTGTGTAGTGGTCACCAAACCAATGAAATATCATTTGAAAGTCTGTCTCAGTAACATTTTTACGAGACATGTTTTTAGTATAGTGATTAATTAAATCTTTTTCAGTAATATTTACAAGCTGATATTTTCTATTTAATGCTTCTATTTTTTTAGGATTAGTTACTAATTCAGTAATAGCTTTTGCAACATCATCAGGTCTAAACATATTAACACCTGACAATGCATTTGTTACAGAAGATATAAACCCTTTTAATGCAGCTGATGACATATTCTTAGCACCTAATAATGGATTTACTGCTAAGTGAATCATATTAATTAATCTACCTGTACCATCTAAAATGTTGTCCAGTTTTAATGATGCACCTATAGCAAGAAGTTTACCTGATTCTGGAAGATTACCATAGATTTGTCTGTCTACATAATTTTCTAACTGATCTATAATATCTCCAACAGAAATACCATTTTGTTGTTCTTCTGCTTTTAAAATATCTAAAGCTATATTTACATTATTAATAGCTTCATTCATATATCTTGATCTGGATGATGCAGACATAGTAAACAATCCTATGTTTTGTAGATTGTAAGATATATTATTGTACCTATCTTCATTTAACAATACAACATTACCTGCAGCATCATAACCTAGTCCCAATAAATACATTCTATTTGTAGAACCTAACGTAGTAGCATTATTAAACTGATTCCAGAAAGGAGATAACAACTCATGATATCTTGCTTTGTTTTCATTTTCCAATGAATCACTTTGTTGATAATCTAAATATAAGTTACCACCATACCATGAACCTGCTGTTTCAAAAAACTTAGATACAGCTTCACTTATTTTTCCTTCATTTAATGCAGATCCAATAGATTGACTAAATACAGGAACCATACCCCTTTTGTATCTTGTATTTACTATAAGTTCAGCTTTAGCTCTAATATCTTCTTCTGTATCTTCAGTAGTATTTGCTACAGATGTTCTTTCAACATCCATAATATACTGTACAAATTCTTCATATAAACTATCAGCTAACCATTTACCAAATTCTAATTCAGCATTAGATAGTTTTTTATCTCTTATTGCTTTAGCTGTATCAGGATCATTAATGTCATGGTGTATTTCGTGAGAAGAAACCATTTGTTTTAATCCTGTTTTAGCATTAGTAACTTCTATTTGTTTAAATATATTTTTAAATAAAGCATGAGAACCATCTTTATAATAAGATAGCATTGGATTTAATTTATTTAAACTATCTACCTTATCATTTAATTCTATTTGAAATGGTTGTAAATCATTAACACTTTTACGCATAGCTAAATCTATACTATCAAATACCCATGTTCTTACTTTACCATGCCATCTATCTGCTGTAGCTGTCCATTTATCATTATAATCTATAGCTGTAACCTTATTTACATTTATATCTCTATATGCAGTAAGGTCCATATATATAGTAGATAATTCTAAATACTCATCGCTTTTAAATAATGAATCTTGATTATTTTGATGCACATGATATTTTAAATATTTTAACCTGGATAAAACAGCAAGAGTTAAATCTCTCATCTTTACTTGCATATTATCACCGGACACGTGTGCAACTAAATCTAACAACTCTTGTAGTTTTGTTTGGTCTTTGTATTCACCGCTTTGAGCTAATGCAGTTTGTGCATATTCTTTTAATAATTCTAAAGTTTCTTGCTGATATAAGTTAGGGTCAAATAAAGATTCATCAGTTACTAATTCATATAAATCTCTTTCTAAGTTTTTATTTAAATGACCTACCTTAAATAACTTACCCATAGGCACCACAACATCACTCATGTTTTTCAACATACGCTGATAATCTCCTGTTACTCTTATAGAACCTACCTTTTTAATTTTGATGTTAGGATTAGCTTTTTTAAATGCCATACCAACTAAAGCATTTTTAATAGCTTGTATTTCTGCATTTGTATTTGCTATACCTACTTGTCTAAATTGTTTTATTTCTTTTTTAGTAAGCTCATCTCTATCTGCATAACTATCACCAAGTATTTGTTTATCACCTACACCATGACTATTTAAATTTCTATTTGTTACTGTTACTATAGAAATAGCTTCAGCTGCTTGTCCTTTATCATGCACTATAACTAACGCACTTGTTTTTATATTGGTAGGAAGAACAATACCATAATGTGAAGCTGCCTGATCTAAAGTCATAATATCATCATTAACCCTATCATAATTAATGTGCAGCAACATCTTATCTATTTTATCTCTTAATGCATTTAATTCAGCATCAGACATTTCAGATAATTTATATTTCTTTTTCCAACCTTGAAATATAGTATTTAATGCAGTATCTAATACATCTATGTTAGGATCTTTGATTATATTTAAAAAGTCATACATTTTAGAATCTACTTTTTCATAGAATTCTACTTCATTTTTAATAGCTTCTTTTTTAGCAGCTTCATGTTTATATGGATCAAACTTGCCATCAACTAAATAAGCAGGATTATTAAATCTAAAGTTATATGTTCCGGTTGCACCTTCATATATATTTCCTTCAGCAGCTATTCTATTTACTAAAGAAGATATAGAGTTGAATGCTTCTTCATCAGATGATAAGTTTGCTCTGGATTGAAATACCATATCTATATTAGACATGCTAATATTTTTAATTTTACTACTTGATGATGCCCTCATAGTATATGGCATAGCATGTTTTAAATGCACATCATTCTTCATACCTAAATCCCTGCCATTGACAAAGTCATTTAATATAGCATCTGCTATTTGAGATAATGTTACATTCTGCATATCTAACTCAGTAAAACTTGAATCCATATCAGGATTACCTGTAGTAACTGTAGCAAATGTATCTTGTACCCAAGTAAAATAATCTGTCCATGAAGCTCTTTCTTCTGTACTTTGATTGTACCACATACGTTTATAAAAACGCATTTGTAAATAAGTAGGTATAGCTTCATCAGCCAACTCTTCATCTGTTCTAAGTTCAGGATAATTATTTCTAACAAAATTCATTATCTCTTCATTAGCCAATACAGATTCTTTAAGTCTATTGTATAACTCTGGATTAGATTCTTTTAGGCTTAATACAAATGGGTGAGCAAATTCGTGTAGTACAACAGCTTCATCTGCTAAAGTTGTATTTATATATACTATACCATTTTTATAAAATGATGGCGTATTTGATTCTCCCATTTCTTGTGCTTCAGCCGCAGTAATAAATTTATATTTTACATTAGGTGTAGCTCTATGAAATAAATGAACAACACTTTCTAATGTTCTAACAGAATTATTAAATCCTATAGCCCTTTCTATAGTTGCTGTTGCTCTGTATACTTTTACATGCGGTTCGTATCCATGATCTAATACATAAGTATATCCAGCATAACCAACTGATTTTCTTTCTTCTGCTTTACCTTTAAATTTTTCATCGGTAACACTTGTAATAACACCTCTTGTTCCATCACTAAACTGTATAATATCCCCTATTTGATAGTTATGTACGTTAGCGTTTACTTGTTTTAATGTATAGTCACTAATGTTATCATAAATACTAATTCCATTATTAGCAGCATTTTTTATTTTTTGTAACATATCAAATCTGCTAAGTCGTGATTTTATACTTTCATTACGATCTAAACCTTTGTTCATGTTATTCATAAATATAGGAACAAGCTCATCTAAACTTTTAGAATTAGTTGCTCCCATTACTTTATTAAAAAACTCTTGTAATGTACCATTTGATTTATTATAATACTCTTGTATTTTATTATCAAATGAAGCTATAATAAAATTAGCTATTCTTGTTTCTATATCTTGTCTGTCTGCTGTATTAACAGTTTCTTCTGTAAATTGAGGATACAAAGACTTTATAAAATCATTATGCTTGTGCGTGTTAATTTCTACAATATTATCTTCTGTAGCATATCTTGACATAGTTTGTCCAATATTACTATGTCTTTTATGAGTCATCCTTAAATTATGTTTTACATTAGAATTTGTATCTTCTGGTAAAGAAGTTAATTTTTTTAATGTTTCTACAGGATTATTACTTTTTAGCGCATGATTAAACAAACCAGATAATATATAATTAGTAGCAAACTGATTATTATTAATATTAGATGTAATTGTTTTACCTTTTAAACTTTCAAGCAAAGCAGCTAATCCTTCATCAGTATATTTAGATTTTAATCCTTGAACCAATAATGTTACCCATTCTTTAGATATTCTTTTACGTGCATCTTCTCTTGATTCAACTTCATTATCTGTTACTTCTAATGTAATGTCTTTGTTATTTTCTGTTTTATTTAAGCTATTTAAATATGCTGTGTTTAAAACTATTTGTTTGGCTTGTTTAATAGCAGCGTCTAATTGTTCTTGTGTAGCTGTTTCTAAAGTTAATCTGTTATTTGCTAATATTTGTCTTACTTGATTTTGTAATGCTGGTTTATAATTGTTTTTTAACACATAGTACAAATATGCTTTGTAAGTTAATCCTTCTAATTTAACACCTTCTATTACAGCTTCTACAGGAACTATTTCTGTATTAATGTCAAGTATACTATTAACAGGAATATAAGTATCATTTGTTTGGTTAGACATAGATTTGCCAGAGTGTATTAAATCACTTGATAACAACTCTGCAACTACATCAAATCTTGTACGACCTCTTCTTGATTTTCTATAATTGTCAGCCTCTAATTTAAATAACTTAGCCACACCATAACTAGCTAAAGGCAGTGTAAGTATTTGTTGCCTGTTAACTGTTTTTACAGAAGCTCTTCTTAATAATGACGTAGATGGATCTGATATAATTTGTTTAAGCATACTATTTTTATGCCTTTCATCTAAGAATATACCTTGGGACCTTGATTGCATTTGACTTAAATGACTTGAGTACATTTCAAAATATTCTTCCGGCATTACTTTAGATAAAAATCCTTTAGAATAATTAAATCCTGATTTAGCTATTTGATATATAGCCATTAAATCTCTATACTCTGTAGGCAAGTTTCTCCAACCAGTTCTCATTCTTTCTAAGAAATCTCCTGAGTTAGTTAAAGGATAGTTTACTTCTATAAAAGAAAAATTATTTTTTAATGTTACAGTTAAGTTGTCTAAGAAGAATCTTATAGATTCATTTCTTGCTTTATTTTCATTATTATTTATACTATCTTCTGCTTGTTTTATTAATTCTGGTTGTATTGCTTCTTTAAAATAAATAGGGAACTGTGTAATATAGTTTGTTATTTGCTGTGCATTCCTTAAACCTGGTATTGGTGCATTATCCATTTGACCTATTAAAGGCATGTTAGCTTTATTAATAGCTGCCATAGAACTATTAAATATTCTATTTAATCTATCATTTGTATTTATACAATCAGCAGTAAAAAATTTATGTACACCCCTAAAAAATTCTCTATAAGCATTTTCTTTATGAAAATCTACGCCAGTATTTTCTTGTAATTCTAAATATGCATTTTTAATTACAGGGCTTTTGTCCATAAACAATGTTGATTCGTAATCATCTAAAGTTTGTAATACTCTAAGCTTTTCCATTACATGGTCTAATGATAA
>Ga0172372_10006522_pt1 | contig 15914 bp, 13 predicted proteins | sample LakKiv5m_2_FD_114544 | JGI IMG/M metagenome (GOLD analysis project Ga0172372, IMG submission 114544) | Freshwater microbial communities from Kabuno Bay, South-Kivu, Congo - kab_092012_9.5m | ecosystem: Environmental > Aquatic > Freshwater > Lake | place: Democratic Republic of the Congo...
AATTTGTTTGTACATTGGTCAATCAGTAAAATCTAAGATTGTATGTCAAGAGCCGTGTGAGTCGAGAGGTTCATGCACGGTTCTGTGAGAGGCTTGAACTGAAATGTTCTTGCCTACTTGACCGCAAAACTGTTACCGCCAATGCTAAAAAGATAGTACAACACGACAATGACAGAGAAAAAACAAAAAAATATGAAAGTATAAAAAACCGAATGACTGACCAACCGGAACAATCGACAATTGGAAAAGGTGAACAGAATGAAAAAGTATTATTTTTTACCGAGCCGCATTTTTTATTTTTAATTCCTGATGCTCATTTAGCACATTGCCTACTATCTTGAATAAAAGTTAATAAGTAAAGTAGATTATCACTAGAAAAAAGGCAATAAATAGTTACTTTGTAACTTATTAAGTTAATGTTCAGAAAGAAAAAGATGATTATAGAAAATACGGAAATAATTAAATATACATTCTCTGGACACGACTCCTTTCAATGCCGACAACTATGGCTTAAAAAGGGTTATGACTATGTGCAAGAAGGGAAGAATTTTAATGACGAAGATGCGGTTGTACAGCTTGGAGTTGGTAAAAATATGGTTTCATCCATTCGGTTTTGGTTGAAAGCTTTCAATATTATAGACAACAAAGACATCCCAACTGAATTTGGCAAGCTTTTGTTTGATAATAAAAACGGATACGACCCTTTTTTGGAAGATGAGGCAAGCCTTTGGCTTCTGCATTATCAATTGGTGAAAAATGGTTTTGCTTCTATTTACTCCATCATTTTTAACGAATTCAGAAAAGAGAAACTTTTCTTTAACAAAGAAACCTTTGTGAACTATGTGAAGAGAATTGGTGAAAGTAATCCCGATTTGAATTTCAATGAAAACACAATTTCAAAAGACTTTATTGTTTTTGCAAACCTTTATAAAAGCGATCCTGAAAGCAAAGATGTTGAGGATAGCTTTTCGGGCATTCTGTCTGAAATAGAACTTTTAAAGACAACTGGAAAAGGCAAGAGTGAGCAGTTTTTTATTGAAAATTCTGAAAGAGATAATCTTCCAGAAGCAATTGTATTATATTCAATCCTTGACAATCCAAACTATGGTAACTCAATCAGTTTAAATTCTTTGGAGTTTGACCTGAATAGTCCAGGTTCAATTTTTGCCTTAAATCGTTCGGGTTTGATGAATAAAATTTCTGATATAGTTGATGATATTAAAGACATCACTTTTACTGATCAAGCAGGAATTAAAGAAATTCAATTCAAGAAAAAAGCAGACGCTTACACAATTTTAGATAAATACTATGGCAAATAATTTCACAACATCGGTAAATATTATCAGGGACACTGATAGGGATTTTAATTACATCCCAACGCCCAATGCTAAGCAAGTTGTTAGCCAAATAGTCAATGACTTTAAAAAAGGAATTCGCTCTTTTAATGTAGTTGGTACTTATGGTACAGGTAAATCTTCCTTTCTTTTAGCATTCGAACAAAGTATAAAAGGGAATAAACGCTACTTTGAAGCAAATTTTCTTGTAAATCCGAAGTTTGATTTTGTAAAGTTTATTGGTTCTTATTCTTCAATAGTGGAACAGTTTGCAGATGCTTTTGAAGTTCAAACAAATAAAAATCAACAGGAAAATATTTTCTCAGAGATATTTAACCGTTACCATTCAATCGGAAAGGAAAACAAGGTTTTATTCGTTTTGATTGATGAGTTTGGTAAGTTTTTAGAGTACGCAAGTAAACACAATCCTGAAAAAGAACTTTATTTTGTTCAGCAATTGGCAGAGTTCTGTAATAATCCAAAACATAATATTATTTTAGTTACGACTGTTCACCAAAGTTTAGAATCTTATGCTTATTCATTAAGCAAAACTCAACAACAAGAATGGACAAAAGTAAAAGGTCGTTTTCGTGAAATTACTTTTAACGAGCCGGTTGAACAACTTTTGTTTTTGGCATCTGAACACATTTCAAAGAATATTGAAACCAAAACATCAAAATCAGAAATTGAAAAATGCTTGAAGCTCACTACCGAAACTAAGGCATTTAACTTTAATAAAGATTTTCTCAAAGAAATTGCTTCAAAATTATATCCTTTAGATATTCTTTCGGCAAATATTCTCACACTTTCATTGCAACGATACGGTCAAAATGAACGTTCATTATTTTCATTTCTTGAATCATCAGATCATACAGGTTTGGCTAAATTCGACAAGCAGGATAATCCGTTTTTCAATCTGTCAAATGTTTATGATTATCTGAATTTCAATTTCTATTCATTTTTAACTTCAAAATACAATCCCGATTTTTCCGCTTGGAGTTCTATTCGTTCTTCAATTGAGGAAGTTGAAAGGGCATTTGATTCAAATATCAATGAATACATCAAAGCTGTAAAAACGATAGGGCTTTTAAATATTTTTTCTGCAAGTGGTTCAGTATTAGACTTGATTTTTTTTATTGATTACTTAAAAACTGCTTGTGGTGTAGCTGATGCCAAGAATATTATAAAAAATCTTGAAGCGAAGAATATAATTCGCTATCGCACACATTCCAAGCGATTTATACTTTTTGAAGGAACTGATTTAGACATACAAACTGCTTTGATTGAGGCGGGAAATAAGATTTCAGAAGTGGTTGATATTACAACTCTTCTGAATAGACATATTCAATTCAGTCCAGTTTTTGCCAAACAATATTCATTCTCAACAGGTACACCAAGGTATTTTGAGTTTGTAATTTCTGACTACCCGATTCATAAAACACCTGAAGGTGAAATTGATGGCTTTGTAAATCTTGTTTTCAATGGTAAATTGAAAGAAAGCGACATCCAAAATAAATCAAAGTTACAAGAGGAAGCTGTTATTTACTGTTTCTTCAAAAACTCTACAGAGATAAAGAATCTATTGTTTGAGATTGAGAAAATTCAAAAAGTTCTAGAAGAAAACAAAGAAGATAAAGTTGCTAAAAGGGAACTTGAAAATATCGTTGAATCACAAATCCGTCTACTAAACCACTTCATAACGGATAGTATTTATTCAGGTAGTAAAGAAGTGAAATGGTACTTCAAAGGGGAAGAAAAGAAAATATCGGACAAGAAAGATTTCAATAAGCAGCTTTCTCAGGTGTGCAGTATTGTGTATGATGCAACTCCTTCATTCAAAAACGAATTGGTGAACAAACATAAGATTTCTTCATCTATTCACACAGCTAAAAAAAATTACTTCAAGGCTTTAGCTAACAATTGGGATAAAGAAAACTTAGGTTTTGAAGACTCTAAATTTCCACCGGAGAAGACAATTTTCTTATCGCTTCTCAAAGAAAATGGCATATCACCAATAAGAGAAAACTCGTTGGATGTAATTTCAATTGATGAGAATTCTTCCTTCAATAGATTATGGAGAGCGTCGGAAGATTTTCTAGAAAGTGCCAAAGCAGAACAATTGAAGATTTCAGAATTGTCTGAACTGCTTAGAAAACGACCTTTCAAATTAAAGCAAGGTTTAATCGATTTTTGGATTCCTACATTCTTGTTCTTAAAACGTGACGACTTTGCCATTTTTAATGATGAAAGTTATATCCCGAATTTATCCGAAGAAAATTTGGAATTAATAGCCAAATATCCCGAAAAGTATTCTATCAAGACTTTTGATATTGAAGGCGTAAAACTAGACATATTCAATAGCTACCGCACGTTTTTAAACATAGCAACAGAGAAAAAATTTGATAATAACTCATTTATTGAGACTATTAAACCGTTTATTGTATTCTACAAACAGTTACCAGAGTATAGCAAAAACACAAATAGACTTTCACCTTCGGCAATTAAAATTAGAAAAGCAATTGCAACTAGCAAAGACCCAGAGGATACCTTTTTCGAAGCGTTTCCAAATGCTTTGGGAATAACGCTTTCAACATTACAAAAAGACAAATCGAAACTTCAAAACTACACTACAAATCTGCAAGATGCTGTAAGAGAATTGAGAACCTCTTATGATGAATTACTGAAACGATTTGAAGAATTTATTTGCAATGAGTTTGTAGGTAAGTCTGTTGACTTTGATGAATACAAAGCGTATCTGCAAAAGCGTTTTTCAAAACTAAAAAAGCATATGCTTTTGAGCAATCAAAAAACTTTTGTACAACGATTGGACTCTCCATTAGATGACAAAAAAGCTTGGATGAATTCTATTGCTCAATCAGTAGCTGGCAAAACTCTTGAAATGTTTTCTGATGAAGATGAAATCTTGCTTTACGACCGATTTAAGTCAATGATTTTGGAGCTAGATAGTTTAACCCAAATCTCTAAAACTGATATAGATGAGAGCAAAGAAGAAGTAATTGGAGTTAAAATAGATTCGTTTTTTAGCAAAATTGACCCTAAAGTAGTTCGAGTTCCAAAAAATAAGAGTGCAGAAATAGAGCAATTGAAAAACGAATTGAAAAACAAATTAGGCAAAGACAATACTTCAAACATTGCAGCTGTATTGAACCTACTAAAAGAATTATTACAATGAGCAAAGTAAGACATGTTTTGGGTATATCTGGTGGTAAAGACAGCGCTGCTTTAGCTATTTATGTGAAAACAAAATATCCATCCATCAATTTGGAATTTTATACTTGCGATACGGGAAAAGAACTAGATGAAACTTATCAATTAATTAAAAACCTAGAGGTTTATCTAGGCATTAAAATTGAGCTTTTACAAGGTGCACAAAATAGTTTTGAAGACCCCTTTGACCATTTTTTGAAAATGTACGGAGGTTTTCTGCCTTCCTCAAATGCTCGTTGGTGTACGAAAAAATTAAAATTAGACCCATTTGAAAACTATGTTAGTACTGACCCTGTAATTTCTTATGTGGGGATTAGAGGTGATGAAGAAAGAGAAGGGTATATTTCTACCAAAAAGAATATTCAATCAATATTTCCTTTCCGTAAGAATATTTGGAGTCAAGATGTTGTAACAAAATTGTTAGCCAACCAAAATATGGAGCAACTTTTAGCAATATCTAAGAATATTGACTTTGGCAAAAATCAAGAAAAAGCTTTTCAAACGATTGCTAGAAAAGTGGATATAAGTTTTACACTGAACCAAAAGCTAAATATTTTGTTGGACGCAAACGTGAAGGCTTTTAATCATCTAGTTTTTGATTTTCTGAAAACAACTGATTATCCACTAGCAATCGAAACCGCTTTTCCTCTATTGGATAATGACGAAGTTTTGGTGCGAGCTGATATTTTCAAAATCTTGGAAGAAAGTGGTGTGGGTGTTCCTGCCTACTACAACAAAATTGAATTTGAAATCAACGGTAAAAAAGGAGAATACGCAAGAAGTCGTTCAGGCTGTTTCTTTTGCTTCTTCCAACAAAAAATTGAATGGGTTTGGTTGTACGAACAGCATCCCGATTTGTACAAAAAAGCAATGGAGTACGAGAAAGACGGCTACACTTGGGGGCAGTTTGAAAGTTTGGAAGAATTGATTCAACCTGAAAGAATGGAGAAAATCAAAGAGGAGTATATTAAAAGAATGGAAAAAAAATCAAAAGCAAAATCACCTTACCTCGTGGACATCTTGGATGATGATGCGAGTGAAGGTTGTGCAGCTTGTTTTATTTAATATGAAAGAAATAATTCAATATTTATATAAGGTAACAGGGCAAGAAAGGTGCGGCATCAGACGGCAAAAGACACTTGTTTTTATCATTAATGATATTGAAATATCAATTGATTTCAACCTAATTAATAACTTAAAAAATAACTCTTTTGATGATGTAAACGAATTATTAAAAAATCTCTCAAATCTTAATTTCAGTTCTTTTCATATATCAATTTCAGAATCGTTTGAAGACAGAGATTCTGGTCATTGGGATAACGACAAAAAAAACTTCTACTTCCCCCAAAGTACAAATTCTTTATCAAATTCCTTATTTAACTTAATTAAACAATTAGTTAAAATAGATAAAGAATTAGTCTTGACTAATAAGGTTAAAGTAGATGACCCAAATGATGATGGTATGTGTGGATACTATCCTCAATATATTGGTGAAATTGAGATTGATATTAAAAAGTTGGATTTAAAAAATTTAGAAAAAATTTTAAATGAACTAAATTCCTTCAAATTCATTGAACTAAATAAGTTATACGCCCCATCATTTTACAAACATAACTTACCAAAGAATAATTTTTCTCCACAGTTTTTAAACACGAACACAAAAGTTCGGAGGTTGGGTTACCTAAAATTATTCTTCAGGTTCATTAATGAAAAGAAAAAAATACCTGAAAGTTTTATTGATAAAAAATTTGAAGAATTCAGTTTGCAGTTTTCTTCTCAATTGAATGACTTGTCAAACAATAAAGGCATAATTCAAAATCTAAAAGGCAAATCAGCAGAACCATATATTTCACTTCTTAAAGAAATGAATTTAATTACGACAGTCAATAGATTAGTAGTTCCAACAAAATGGTTAAAGATCTACTTGGCTATTCGTGAAATCTTTGAGGATGATTCTTCGGAAGCATTTGTTTTAGATAAGGTAGATAAAATTTTCTTTATAGAAATTCTTTTAAAAAAAGATTTTTTATACTCCATAGTCATTCTTGAATTTTTATTCTTAAGAGAAACATGCACTTCAAAGGAAGTGATAAATAACTTTCAGAAATTACTTTTGGTAAGAGTTAGAAATTTATTAAACAAAGAAACTTATGGCGATAAGAAGGCGTCTAAAGAGCTAAGAGAAATTGAAAAAAGAGTAGCATCATGGAAGAAGGCAGAGGTATATCTTGAACATTTAATAATGCCAAGAGTAAACTGGTTTGCAGACCTTGGATTAATTACACTTAGCGATAACACAATCACTATTAATGAAAACGGAAAACGGCTTATAAGTGAATTAAACTCATGGGTAGATATAGAAGCAGAGTGTGTTGCAGATTCTTCGGATTTCCTTAGAAAATTTTATCCCCATGTTTACGCTAAATCTTATTTCGAAAGTTATGGTGAGTATCCTAATGAAGAAATAATTAATGGATTGGTTGACCAATATATCAATCAAAGTTTTGCATTATTTAAAACGCTTGCACCAAACCGTGTAACATCATCCCAAGCATTTACCTTTGCTAAATATTGCTTCTATTTCAAAAATGGATTTTCAGTAAGTGAAAGTTATTTGACAAGAGTAATAGAGCAGAATTTTTCTAATAAATATATTTACAAATTTCAGCCAAGCTATGGTGACGGCTACATTCAAAAAATTTTATCAAAATAAAACAAAATGTCATACACAGATTTATTTAACCTAACAACAAATCCTTTCAGATTAACTCCAGCGGTTAATCCTGATGAAATTATTTGGGCAGGGTTTCCCCAAATCAAAACAAAATTTGAGAGCCGTATTAAAAGGGCAATCAAAATTCCTAACTCATCTTTGGTCCTGAACTGGGGAGAATATGGTAGTGGAAAAACACATGCTGCAAGATACTTTGGGAAAGGTTCTGTCTTAACTCAATTGGCAGCCGAAGCAGAAAGTAAAATCCCTTACTTCCTATTCATTACTTTGCCAAAGGGCAAAACGCCTATTGAAGATTTTTTTGTTTCAATTATTGATAAAATTGACATCCCTCAACTTCGTGAGAAATTCAGACCGAACAATGAAAGGATTTCAACATTCATTGATTCCATTGGAGATAATATTTTTATTAAAACTGTAGCCAAGGCTTTTTTCAATGAAGCGATTGAAGAAAATTTATTCAGAAGATATTTATATGGTTCAACCAATGCAGCAGACAATAGAACTCTTATAGATTTTGGAATTCAAAGAGTATTAAACCCTGACACAGATTACGCAAAACTTCTTGCGATTATTTTTTCTTGCTTAACATGCGATAAGTTGCATTATTCAACCGTGATACTTTGGATTGACGAGTTTGAAGATATTGCCATACTTACAAAGGTAAATGGAGACAAAACCAATTCTTTTTTAAGAGAGCTTTTAGATAATACTCCGAACAATCTTTTAGTGTTTTTAAACCTTACCCAATCTGCTCTTTTCAATATTGAAGATTTAGGCGAATACATAAGTGAAGCACTAAAATCAAGAATCAAGGACAGGATTAACTTTGAAGTTCCGAAAGAGCAGGAACTCTTATTGTATGCTTCTGACTTATTAAAGGCATACAGAAGTGAGCAAGATAAAAATGGTGAAGATGCCTATTCACCATTTACAGATACCTTGATAAAAAAAATTGCCTCTGAACTTGTGAATGCTTCATTAAGAAAATTTAATGAAGCACTTGGGATGTTAATTGAATTGGCTGAATCTGATAGTCAAACACCTATTGATGACACCTACTATGAAACAAATAAAAGTGATGTAATAGGATGGAAGGAATAGCCGTTAATACTCAAAATATTCTTGACGCTTGCACCATCATTAATTTCCTTCATATTGATGAGGATGAGTTTTTGATAAAAAAGTTGAAAGCAAAAAAATTTAACCTGTGTAGAAAAGTTTTTGAAGAAACTAACAAAAATGTTTTCAATAAATTTAAGGGTAGTTTTTACAATCAAAATTTAGAAGTAAAAAGCAAAATCAAGGAAGTTAAAATTAAATTAAACTATTTCAGAGAAAGAATTTATTACCCCGAAGATTATTTTCAACTCAAGGAAGAAGTTGCTGCACTTACAAACTATTCCAAAGAAAATGGAGAATTTATCTCTGTCCTGTTGTCATTCTATTTATCCAAGTATGAGAAGTTGTCAATTATATTTCATACAGACGACATTCCTGCTAAACAACACTTTCTACCATTTTTTGAATCAGAAAACATTGGTAGTATTAATGACTCAATTGACCTACTTCTGCTTTTATTTAAAAGCAATACCGATTTCACAAGCAACGATTTGAAAAAATATTTTTCAAGTTTGTATTCCGAATACACTTTTGCAATTGGTGGTTTACTTAAAGAAATTAATGAGTTTCAGATACCGAGTAACTTAATACGAAACAAGCAGTTTAGAATTACAAGAGATGCCATATGGCAAAGCCTAAAAACTTTGGATATTTTAAGTTTGATAAACCAGTATTATTTGGTAGTGGAACACAAATCCGAATTTAGACCTCTTTATGATATTCTTTCTAAGTATGAATATTTTTTCAAGCAAAAAATATCAAATGAATATCTGACTAAAATAAAATACCATTTTGATTATGTTGAAGAGTAGAAAAAAGCACAACGATAAATTTGCATTTGAAAATGAATAATATTGAACATCTAATCTATTTTGACAATAACGCCACCACCCCAATCGACCCAAGGGTGCTTGAAGCTATGTTGCCTTTTTTAAAGGACAACTTTGCCAATTCAAGCAGTACCCACCATTTTGGTCAAAGCATAAATGAAAAAGTAAAACAAGCAAGAGATCAAATAGCAGATTTTTTCAATGCAGAACCGAATGAAATTATATTTACAAGTGGAGCAACAGAAGCTATTAATATTGCAATTAAAGGAGTTGTAGAAAGCTATTCTAATAAAGGAAAACATATCATCACAGTTTCAACCGAACATAAAGCTGTTTTGGATAACTGTAAAGATTTAGAAAGAAAAGGTTTTGAAATTACTTATCTACCAGTTCAAACTAATGGATTAATTGATTTAGAGGAACTTACACAAGCTTTTAAACCTGAGACTATTTTAGTTTCAGTCATGCATGTCAATAACGAAACTGGAGTTATTCAACCAATTAAAGAAATTTCAGCTTTAGTTCGCGAAAAAGGAGCTTTGTTTGTGACAGATACTACACAAACCGTTGGCAAAATCGAAATAGATGTAGATGATTTAGGTATTGATTTGCATTGTTTTAGTGGTCATAAAATGTATGCTCCAAAAGGTATTGGTGGCTTGTATGTAAGAAATAAAACAAAACTCTCCCCACAAATTCACGGAGGCGGACACGAACAAGGTTTAAGAAGTGGAACATTGAACGTTCCTGGAATAATTGCCTTGGCAAAAGCTTTTGAAATAGCCAGGGAAGAAATGGCTTTGAATCAAAGAAGCATTTCTATTTTGAAAGACAAACTTGAAACTGAATTATTAAAACTGCCAAATACCTCAATAAATGGTAGTTCAGAAAATAGAATTTATAACACAACAAATATTTGTTTCCTAGGACAGGATGCCAATGTTATGATTGGCCGAATGAAAGATATAGCTGTTTCTAATGGATCAGCTTGTTCCTCGGCTATTGTTGAACCCTCTCATGTTTTAAAAGCAATGGGATTAAGTAATGAAGATGCTTTTGCTTCATTGCGCTTTTCTTTAGGTAAATACAATACTTTTGAAGAAATTGATGTAGTGGTTAAAAAAATTAAGGAACTCACAAATCCAAATTTTAAATATGCTTAAAGATTGCGTTTGGTCATTAGATAGAGATTATAAAACAGGTTCAGAAAACGAACCACTGCAATTCTATTTAGATGGCTTAGCCAAAAGTAATGAGTTTAGTTTATTGTTGGGTTATTTCAGTTCGTCAGCTATTAATTTGCTTTCTGTTGGGTTTGCCACTTTTATAAGCAAGGGTGGAAAAATGAGAATGGTCATCAACCATTTGCTTTCTGCCAAAGACAAAGAAGCAATTTTCCGAGTGGAAGATAATCCCAATGAAATAAGAGTATTTGATTTAACTGATATTGTTTCATTAGGAAGAGTACTTGATGAATATGACACTCATTTTTTTGAATGTTTGGCGTTTTTGATTTCTGAAAAACGAATTGAGATAAAAGTTATCAAGCCTAAAAACGGAAAAGGAATTGCTCACTATAAATCAGGGGTTTTCAGTGACGGGCAAGATGCTGTTGGTTATCAAGCTTCTTGCAATTTTACTTATTATGGACTTTCAGAAAATATAGAACAACTTGAAGCTTTTTTGAGTTGGGAAAATGGTAGGTCAAATAAGCTTATCAGAAAGCAACTTAAATTAATTGACGACTATTTTGCTGAAAAAGATGAAGATGTTGAATATATTCCTGTTAGTGATATTGAAGTTGTTCTCAAAGATAGATTTGGTAAGAAAGACATCAATGAATTGTTGGTTCAAGAAGAACAACTTCTTAAAAAGAAGCAAAGCTTAATTTCAAACCCCAAACTTAAAACGACAATCGCAAAGCTTTTTAATGATATTGAACTAATCAGAAGAACACCAAGGTTTCCTTATTCAGAAGGCCCAAGAGAATATCAGATTAATGCCTACGACAGTTGGGTTAGGAATAACTACAAAGGAATGTTTGCAATGGCAACAGGAACTGGTAAAACGATTACTTCCCTCAATTGCTTGCTAAACGAATACAATATAACAGGAATTTACAGAGCAATTATAACAGTTCCAACAACTGCATTAGTAGAACAATGGAAAAAGGAATGTGCAAAATTCAATTTTAAAAACGTCATTACAGTAAGTTCTAAAGAGAATTGGGATAAGAATCTTGCGTTTTTCAATACGGCTTCAAAACTGATTGATACCTCGTATATAGTGATTGTAACTTATGCTTCATTACCGAGACCTAAGTTTCAAAGCTATTTTACTCAACTTCCTAAAGACACAATTTTAATAGCAGATGAAACTCACAATTTAGGTTCGCAAGGACTTTTAAGATTGTTGCCAAATATACACCTTGAAAAACGAATTGGCTTATCTGCAACTCCACACAGGAAGTTTGATGAAGCAGGGAATCAAGCAATTCAAGATTTTTTCAATGATAAACCACCATACATTGTATCCTATTCAATGGAAGAGGCATTGAATATTGGTTGGTTATGTAAATACACATATCACCCTCACATAGTAAAGCTTACAGACCAAGAGATGGAAAAATACAAAGAACTTTCACTTCAATTGTTGAGGATGGGTTTATTTGATAAAGAAACAGGAAATTTCAGAAGCACTCCTGAAATAGAGAAGAAACTCCTTGAAAGAAAGCGAATTATTCATAAAGCAGCTAATAAATTAGAGGCATTTAAAGCTATTTTAAGAAGTGAGTTTGATAAAAGACAGCATCTGAAATATACTTTAATCTATGTACCTGAAGGCATTGAAGCAAATTTTGATGAAAAGGATTACAGTGTTGAAACCGAAGACGAAAACAGATTAATTAATGAATATACAAAAGCAGTAAGCCATACAGATGATTCAGTAATGGTGAAACAGTTTACCGCAAATTCTACTAGTCGTCAGGAAATCTTAAAAAACTTTGAAGAAAGTAAAATTCACGTATTGACCTCTATGAAATGTTTGGATGAAGGTGTTGATGTACCGCGTTCCGAATTGGCGATTTTCTGTGCAAGTACAGGGAATCCAAGACAATTTATACAAAGAAGAGGAAGGGTTTTAAGATTGCATAAAGATAAAATTCACGCAACTATTCACGATTTAGTAGTAGTTCCAGAAGTAGCCGACGAAAGCACCTATGAAATGGAAAAGGGATTAGTGAAAAAGGAACTTGAACGAGTGGTTGACTTTGCCAGTTTGGCAATGAATAAAACCGACACTTACGAAACGTTGAAAAACATATTGGATTACTATAACCTTAATCTTAACGATTTATAAAATATTCATATGGCAAGAAAAGATGATATACTCAAAAGTTTTTTAACACACGAGCTACTTGAAAGTAAGTATATGTTAAGAAACGAAGAGCTTCCTACAACAGTAAGGGAAGCTCTCAATTCTGATATTCCAATAGTGAAAGCAATTGCATTGATTATAGAAGGATTGGAAAAATCACCTTCTGCAACTGATTATGAATTAAGAACCAGCATTCTTCAATTTTTAAATTCTGCGATATGATTATAAAGAAAATACAAATTGAAAATTTTCTCTGTTACTATGGATTAAACACATTCCAGTTTGAAGATGGCTTGAATATTATTTTGGGTGAAAATAATGAGGGTAAAACCAAATTTTACGAAGCAGTTGATTGGCTATTTAATGGGATTAATAATGATTTAGAGAATTTAGTTTCAGCTAAAAAGCTAAAAGAAATCGCACTTGAAGATAGTTTTAAGGTAAGCTCATCTTTGACAGTTGAACAATACAATAATGAATATAAGATTAGCAGAAGTTTTACTGTTCACAAATCTAATAATAACGAAATTGAAATATCAAATTTTATTTTTGAAGGGCAAGAAACTGATTCAACTACTGGGCAAAGAATTCCAATAAATGGTCAAGTTCTACTTGATAGAATATTTCCTTTTCAAATTCGAAAATATTCAATGTTTAAAGGGGAAACAGAACTTAATGTTTTTGAAAACGAAGAAGCACTTGCAAATTTAATTAATCTGTTTTCTGACGCCAGACATCTTGAAAAATATACAGAAAAAGGAGTTTTTTTAAGAGAAAAAGCTGAGAATGCTGTAGATCAGTCAACAAAACTAAACCAAAAAAACCAAAAAGCTTATAATATACTAGAAAGTGAAATTTCACAATTAGAAAAAGAGAAAGAGAGGCTACGTATACATATAAATTCTACAGAAGAAGAAAAAACTAAACTTGAAAAGAACATCAAAGAGGCAGAAAAGTATGTCGATAATGCTGAGGCACTCCAAACAATTAATAAACGTATAAAAAACATAGAAGAAAAGATATCAAGTTTAAATAGTAAAATTGATGAAAGTTTCACAACTTCTCTGTTTGATGAAAATTGGATTTTAGTAAATTTTGAATCCTTTCATAAAGAGTTTGCAGAAAAAATAACCGGACATAGCAAAACTAGAAGAGAACTTCAATCGGCTTTTGACAAACAAAAAGGCATTTTAGAGGGCGAGAAAAGAGCAAAAGCAGAATTATTAAATAATGCTATTCCGCTTCCCAATAATGTTCCATCAAAAGCAGTTATGGAAGAAATGTTGGATGATGAAATCTGTAAAGTTTGCAATCGGGAAGCTAAAAGGGGATCTGAGCCATACGAGTTTATGATGAAAAGGCTGAAAACTTATTTAGAAAGTCAAGTTATAGAAGATAGAGAAAAAGATAAAGATGAACCTCTTTTTAAATTTGATTATACATATAGACTAGATAATTTGACTATAAGCCACGAAGACAACTTGAAAAATCTTCGATTAATAAGATCTAAAATTAAAGATTTATTTGAGTTCAATGATAACCGTAAAAAAGATGTTGAGGAACTTAAAGAAGAACTTGAAAAAGAAATAAAGGAAAGGGAAAAAATTATTGGGAACGCAAGAATTGCTAATGAGGATAAGTTACTAAGCATATTTAAAAATTATACTGCTTGGCAAGAAGATTTTAGAGGTTTAAATAAAGAATTCTTTAATTTAGAGGCCAAACAAAATGAAATATTAAAGCAGCTCAAATTGAAAAAAGAAGAAAAGGATAATATAGATTTAAATTCTGCCAATTCCTTTTACCTAAAAACAAGAGATATTCTTAGAAACATTGAAACAATTTTTAAAGAAACAAAAGAAAAGAAATTTGATGAATTTATTGATAAATTAGAAAGCAAATCAAATAAGTATCTTAGTCAAATAAATGTTGAAGCATTTACAGGCGAAATTAAATTCACTAAGAAGAAATTTAGTGGGGATAGAATCAAAATAGATGTTTCGCTTTTCGAGTCAGGTGGCAGATATTTTATGCCTGGGACAGCTGTTAGAACTTCTCTTAATATTTCAATTTTACTGGCAATTTCAGAGCTTGCAAATGAGGTAAGGGATGAAACATATCCTATGATTTTTGATGCTCCAACTTCATCTTTTGGTGAAACCAAGACGGGAGATTTTTTAAATCTAATTTATGAAACCTCTAACCAAAAAATTATCCTTTTAAAAGACTTTATAGGTTCTTATAAAAATCCTGATGGGTCCGTAAAAGAATTATTTATAAAAGATGAGTTTAATTCTATAAAACGTAAAAAAGCATTTTGGGTAAAATTGGAGAGACCATTTGATAAAAAAGATTTATCTACTATAAATACAGAAGTAAACCCACTATAATATGAAAAATTTATTTGAAAAATGGAAAACTAAAGAACCTGAGTATGATATTAAATTCAGGGAGTTATTGTTTGACAAGTTAACTCGAAAAGGTGGTGGATCTGAGCAGTCAAAAGAAGATAGAGGTAAGCAATTTGCGAATAACTATGAGTTATATATATATGCATTTTTCTTAGGGCTTTATAATAATGAGTTACAACCAATAGAGATTGGAGTTCAAAAAGTTAGCTTTCGCTATCAAATTTCACTTTGGGGTAGTAAGGTAAATAGGTTGGATAGAAAAGACTTTACCAACCTACAAGAAAATATATTCATAGCATTAATAGCAAAAACTGACATCGACCTAGTCGCTCTTGAAAAAGGAGAATTGGACGAAGATGATGCCGTGAAAGCTCTTATTAAAACTATGGAATCTTACACCAACGGTGGACTGATTTTGATTAAAGAGAAATTGGAAGAAAACCCAAACTACTTTCTTCAACCGACATCATTTCTGAATATGATTTTAGAAACAGAAAATGTGTAAACATGAGTATTCCGGAGTAAAGTGGGTTCTTCGTCACTTTTGGTGAAAATTTCTTATTTTGTTTTAATTAGAAAAATAGGAATGATCAAGAACTGGCTAATTTTAACAGGAATCTTCATTGAAATGGGTGTGATTGAAATAAAATATGAGCTTAATAAAATTAATGTATTCACCAAAAGTGACGAAGAACCGTGTAAAGTGAACCACCTATTCCGAAGCACTTTACTCCGGAATACTCATCTAATCTCTACTCATAAAATGAGCGTATTTTTTTCCTATAATTTCCTTATTTTTAGGTCAGTGGATATATAAATTTTTAAAATCAACTGCCTAAATGATTGGAAATGCGAAAAATTATCTTTGTTTTCCTGA
>Ga0172372_10006523_pt1 | contig 15913 bp, 15 predicted proteins | sample LakKiv5m_2_FD_114544 | JGI IMG/M metagenome (GOLD analysis project Ga0172372, IMG submission 114544) | Freshwater microbial communities from Kabuno Bay, South-Kivu, Congo - kab_092012_9.5m | ecosystem: Environmental > Aquatic > Freshwater > Lake | place: Democratic Republic of the Congo...
GCGCGGGCGCAGGTGACGCACTTGGCGATGGCGGGGTTGACCCGGGCGCCGTCGTGTTCGGCGACGATGAGGATGCGGTTCATGCGAGCCCCTTGCGACGCAGCGCGTCGACCAGTTCCTGTGCGTCCTTGACCATGATGCCCTTGGTGCGCTGCGGCGGCGGATCGAACTTGACCGCTTTCAGTCGCTCGACGGGCGTGACGCCGAGCGATGCCGGATCGACGGTGTCGAGCGGCTTCTTCTTGGCCTTCATGATGTCGGGGAGTTTGACGTAGCGCGGCTCGTTGAGGCGCAGGTCGGTGGTGACCACGGCGGGCAGGTCGATCTCGAGCGTTTCGAGACCGGCATCGACCTCGCGCGTGACGCGGGCGACCGCGCCTTCGATCTCGACCTTGGAGGCGAAGGTGGCCTGCGGTCGGCCCCACAGCGCTGCCAGCATCTGGCCGGTCTGGCTGCAGTCGTCGTCGATGGCCTGTTTGCCGAGGATGGCGAGGAACACCGATTCGCGCTCGCAGAGCGTGCGCAGCAGGCGCGCGACGTCGAGCGGCTCGACCACGGCGTCGGTCTGGACGAGGATGGCGCGGTCGGCGCCCATGGCGAGGGCGGTGCGCAGCTGCTGCTGGCAGTCGGCTGGACCGATGGACACCGCGAGGACTTCCTCGGCGAGACCTTTTTCCTTGATGCGCAGCGCTTCTTCGAGCGCGATCTCATCGAAGGGGTTGATGCTCATCTTGACGCCATCGGTGATGACGCCGGAGCCGTCGGGCTTGACGCGGATGCGGACATTGTAGTCGACCACCCGCTTGATCGGGACGAGGATACGCTTCATCGGACACCGTTGAGGGGATTAACCCCCACATTCTACAGGCCGAGCGAGCCGGGGTTAAGCCTGCGTTGCGGGTCGACGACCTGCTTGAGCTGTCGTATCAGGGCCGCCGTCGCCGGGTCGCGTCCTCGCATGTAGGGGTAGAACTTGCCGATCTGCAGGTGGGCGGCACCATGCCGTTGGAAGAGGTCGGCGATGCCGTGTTTCATGCGATCGACCAACGCCCGGCCGTCGGGGTTGTCCTCGAACTTGGGCAGTGTGGCGGCGTAGCCCTCCGGCATGAGCCGCTCCTGCGTGATGTTGGTGACATCGGCCCAGTAGAACACCGGCTCGTACAGGAAGGCGTTGGTGCCGACGGTCATGAACATCGCGCCGTAACGGATGCGCAGCCGCTTCATCTCGGCCTCGTTGGCGGCGTAATAGGCCTGCAGATCCTCGCGGAAACCGGCGACCCGCGAGAACGGCAGCAGGCCGTGGACCGGTACCCAGCGCTCACCGAGCGGACTACGCACGTTGTAGAGGGGCATGAAGGGCATCGCGTTGGCGACCGTGGGCACCGTCGCCGGCACCTCGGCACCGTGGGGCTGCAGCGCCGCCCTCAGACGCGCGACGGCCGCACGGCAGGACGCATCGTCGATGCCGTCCACCAGCCAATGCGCCGAGAAGACGGCGTCTTTCAGGAAGCCGCGGCCCGCGACCGCCATCTTCGCGAGTTGGCCGATCCCATCCCAGACGCCACGCGAGGTCTGCCAGACGGCGAGCGCGGATTTGATCGCCGTGGCCGCGTCGGCCTTGCCGAGCTGACCCTGTTGGAGCGCCGGGTCCAGACCGAAGTTCGTGAGGTTGAGTCCTTCCTTGGCGGCGGCCTCCATGCCGGCTGCGAGCTTCGCGAAATCCTGGAAGCCGAACGAGACCCCCATGACATGGCTGTTGCGCCGCATCAGGCGGAGCGACACCGCGGTCTTGATGCCGAGCGCCCCGCAGTCACCCATGAAGAGCCCGGTGAGGTCGGGTCCGTAGGACCGCAGGAAGGGCGCACCGTTCGCGCCGCCCCAACTGCCGGTGCGGATGGTCTCGCCGGTGCCGAGCACCACCTCGACCCCGAGCGGCGTCTCGCCCGACACGCCGAAAACGCCGGTACCCCAGGTGACGCTGTTCTGTGACAGCGAGCCACCGACCGTCGCCGTGAGGCCCGAGAACGGGCCGTAGAACGGTGTGCGCAGTCCGCGGACCGCCAGCGCTTCGTTGAGTGCGGCCCAGGTCACGCCGACCTGGACGACCACATACATGTCCCGCTCGTTGATCTCGAGGATGCGGTCCATGCGCGAGGTGTCGAGGCTCACCGAACCCGCCTCGATGGGCACATAGCCGTCGGTGTAGGACGCGCCACCACCACGCGGCACCACCGCCACGCCGCGGCCGACGCAGGCGCGAACCACGGCCGCCACCTCGGAAGCCGAGGCAGGGCGGACCACTGCCGCAGGCAGTGCGCCCGCACGATAGATGTCGGTGGAGTAGAACGCGCGTTCGGCGTCGTCGGTCAGCACATGCTCAGCGCCGACCAGCGCCACGAGCTCGCGGGCCAAGGGGTCCGGCGCCGTCTGTGGAGCGGCGTTCATGTCAGCGCACCGCGGTGAGGCGTTGCTGTTGGTGCGGCGGGTCGCGCTGTTGGTCGGCGAAGGACTGCCGGATCTTCTGCGCGGTGTCGCGCAGCTTCGGCAGGAAGCGCTCGACGGCGAGCTTGAGCGGCACCGCGGTGCCGCTGAACCGGATGGTCACCGCCGCGAGCACGCGGTCGTCGACCATGATCGGCACCGCCATGCTGATCTCGTCCGACACGCGTCGCGGGCGCACCGCCGAGGCGTAACCCTGCATCCGCGCGTCGTTGAGCATCTTCATGAGCTCGGTGCGGTTGCGGGCGAGGGCGTCCTCCTCCTTGTTGGACCGCGCGAGGATGTCGATCAGGGACTCGCGGTGCGTCGGTGACGAGAACGCGAGATAGACGCGGCCGGACGACGAGGTGAGCAGGGGCACGCGGAAGCCGGCCGAGTACCGCTCGACGGCGAGCGGGCTGCGATGGTCGGTGGACTCGCGCACCATCATGGTGGTGCCGGAGAGCGAGGCGATGGCGACCGGCCAGACGATCTCCTTGCCCAGTTCGTGGATGTAGGGCCGCGCGATCTGCGTCACCCAGGCCTCGTCGTCGTAACCGTCCGAAAGGCCGCGGACCATGATGGTCAGGCGGTATCGATCGTCGTTGGCGTCGCGGTAGACGAAGCCGGCGTGGCTCAGCGTCTCCAGGATGCGGTAGGTGGTGGTGCGCGGCAGACGGATCTCTTGAGCCACTTCGGAGACGGTCGCGCCGTTGCGCAGGTTCAGCACGGTGAGTGCGTCGAGACCGCGGATCAAAGCCCTGATCGGACGAGTCGAGTCCATCGTGTGATACCCCCGTATCGATGGTTTTGTTCTGCCTCGGATTCTAGACAGGCCTGTCCGCCGTTGTCCACATGGCGGACGAAGACCGATAGGTGAACCGCCGACCGAGGTGCAGAAGGATGACCATGTCCATAATCGTCCGGGCTCTGCGACGCGTCTATGTAGGGGGGGGGTGACATGTCGGAGGATGCAGCTCATGCGGCCGTGGGCCGTCTCACCACGGGCCAATTGATGGCCTATGCCGCGCCTACCGTGGCGCTGCAGTCGGTGCTGACTCCGCTCTATGTGTTCCTGCCGCCGGTGTACTACTCGTCCGAAGTCGGACTGTCGGTGGCGATGGTCACGCTGGCGTTCTTCATCGGGCGTTTCTGGGAGGCGCTCATCGATCCGCTGGTCGGCGCGCTGTCCGACCGCACGCGCAGCCGGTTCGGGCGCCGTCGCGTCTGGATGCTGGTCGGTGCGCCGGTGGTATTGGCCGCGGCCTGGTTCCTGTTGGCGCCGCCGCCCGGCGCATCGATCGTCTATCTCATCGTGGCGCTCGGCGTGTTCTATGCCGGGTGGACGATGGTGTATGTGCCGCATCAGACCTGGGGCGGCGAACTCTCCGAGGACTACGCCGAGCGCTCGCGCATCGCAGGTTTCCGCGAAACCGGCGCGTTCCTCGGGTTCTTGAGCGCGACCGTGGTCGGCATCCTCTACTGGAACGTCTATCGCGGCATCGCGGCGCCGAGCTACGCGCAGATCGTGCAGGCCGTGGGCGTGTTCTTCGCGATCGCGCTGCCGCTCGGCATCCTGTGGTGCTTCGCGCGGGTGCCGACCGCGCCCGCCGCCGCGGAGCGCACGCCCGGCTGGGGCGAACTTGTCGCCATCCTGCGCCGCAACGCGCCGTTCCGTCGTCTCGCAGGCGCTTACCTCATCGACCGCATCGCGATGGGCGCGTACTTCGCCGTGCAACCGGCGCTGATCTCGCAGGCGCTCGGCATCCCGGATCAGGTGCTGGTGGTGGCGCTCGTGAACACCATCGCGGCGGTGCTGCTCGCCTTCACCTGGGTGCCGATCGCCAACAGCATCGGCAAGCACCGTGCGTATTGCCTCGCGAATCTCGTCACCGCGTTCTCGTACCTGCTGCTGCTCGTGGTGCCGGCCGGGCTCGCTTGGCCGGTGCTCGCGGTCAATGCGCTGATGGCTTTCGGCAACGGCGGGACGATGGTCACCCCGCCCGCGATGACCGCCGACGCGGTGGATTCGGACGAACTCGAGTCCGGCGTCGCGCAGATGGGCGGGCACATGGCGTTCCTCGCCTGTGTCTTCAAATTGGGCATGGGTCTCGGTCTCGTGATCGGATTGCAGTTCCTGACGGCGTTCGGCTACACGGGGATGGGCGCTGCGCTGTCCGACGAGGCGACCTCGGGCGTCAGGCTCGGCGCGTCGGTGTTGCCCGCGCTGTTGCTGCTGGTGCCGATCGCCCTGATGTGGCGCTATCCGATCGACGCGGCCCGGCATGCCGCGATCCGGCGACAACTGGCGGCGCGCCGCGTCGCGGAGGCGGGATGATGGGCAAGTTCTTCAGATGGACCGGCCGGATCTTCGGCGGTGTCGTGGGGCTCGCGCTGCTGGGGGCGGCGGGGATGCTGGTGGCGGCGTGGGTCGCCGACCCGACCGTGCCGCGCAATCTCCTGTTCGGGCAGTCGTTGAGCGAGCCCGCCGCGGTGCAGGACTCGCAGCCGCAGGAGCGCGTGCCGGGACGGCCGCGCGACGACATCGCCATCGGGGCGCAGGTGACGATCGATCCACGCGGTCTCGCGCTCGCGGAGCGGTACGCGGACAAGATGCGGTCCGTCGCGCTGCTGGTGTTCCATCGCGGTGCGCTGCGCTACGAGCGGTACTGGCCTGGCTTCGACGCCGCGACCCTCACCAACCCCAACTCCATGCACAAGGGCGTGCTCGCGCTGGTGGTCGGTGCCGCCGTCGCCGACGGCTACATCGGCTCGGTGGACGAGCCGGCCTCGAGATGGATCCGCGAATGGCAGGTCGATGCACGGCGGGACATCACGGTGCGCGAGCTGCTGCAGATGTCGAGCGGTCTCGAGGTGCCGGTGTTCGGCACATGGAAGTCCTCGCGGATCCTGTTCGGCTCGGATCTGCAGGCCGGCGTGCTCGGGCTCGGCGTCGAGGCCGCGCATGGCGGCGGGTTCCAGTACAACAACGCAAGCTCGCAGGTCCTCGTGATGCTGCTCGAGCGGGCGACGGGCAAGCGTTACGCACAGTACCTGTCGGAGCGCATCTGGCAGCCGATCGGCGCCTCCGATGCGGCGCTGTGGATGGATCGTGTCGGCGGTCAGCCGCGCGGCTTCTGCTGCCTGTTCGCCACGGCGCGCGATTGGCTGCGGATCGGCCGCTTGATCCTCGACCGCGGGCGCGTCGGCGACGCGCGGGTGTTGCCCGCGGCATGGATCGACGCGATGGTCACGCGGTCGCTGCGGAACCCCAATTTCGGCATGAACGTGTGGTTGGGGTCGCCGCAGGGCACCGAGCGCACCTACAACCGTTACACCACCCGTGCGAAGGCCAGCGCCTTCCATTCGGCGCCCTTCGCGGCGTCGGACATCATCTACCTCGACGGTTTCGGAGGACAACGCGTGTACATCGTCCCCTCGCTCGAACTGGTCATCGTCCGCACCGGCGTGTCGTCCACCGAATGGGACGACGCCATCCTGCCGAACGCGCTCATCGGGGCGGTGCGTCGATGAGCGGCCGCGGACGCGACGGGGGACTGCGGCTGCTCGAGGGTCTGCTGTCGGCGGCGATCCTCGCGATGGTGGTGTTCCAGGTCTATCAGTCGACCAAGGTCGGCACCACGCCTCGGGGTACGGCGGCACGCGAAGCCTTGCAGCACCTGCATGTCTCGAACGGCCTGACCATCCTGCTGTTGCTGTTGCCGCGCTTGTGGCTGTGGTTCCGTCTGCCGCGCGAACCCCGGCCGACCCGCGTGCCGGTGGCCGCCGACGACCTCGTACGCCGTTGCAACCTCGGCCTGTACCTCATCCTGCTCGCGATGTGCCTCATCGGTCCCTTCTTCGCTTGGGCGGAGGGGCACGCCGTGTCGTGGTACGGGCTCGTGACGTTGCCACCGATGATCGACGCCGGCTATCGCAGCGCCACGACGCTCGGCTATCTGCACAGCGCGGTGTCCTTCGGCTTGCTGTTCCTCGCCGGCGTCGCGGTGGTGGTCGCGGTCTGGCAGGCGCTGCGCTATCGGGTCGGCCCCTGGCGCATCCTGCCGGGGTTTCCGTGGTCGGATTCGCGCGTCGCCGACCAGGCCCGTACCGGTGCCGGCTGGAACGCCGTGCATGCGCTGCTGTTCGCCGGCGTACTGGCGCTCGGTGCGTGGATGCCTTACCGGATCTTCGGCGTGGTGCCGTTCACGACGGGCGCACAGCTCGTCGCGGCAGGACCGCCGCCCGCGACCGACCCTTACCTCGGCGTACAGCCTCCCGTGGCGATGGACGCCGCCACAACCAAAGATTTCATGTGGTGCCGCTTCTGCCACAGCTTCGAGCAGGACGGCGGACACGGCGTCGGTCCGAACCTGCATCGGGTGTTCGGCCGCCGCGCGGCGAGCGCACCCGGGTTCTACTACTCGCCGGCGTTCGTCGAGGCGGGCGAGGGTGGGCTGGTCTGGGATGCGGCGCAGGTCGAGGCGCTGATCGCCGATCCGGAGGGATTCCTCGGCGGCCGCCACCGGATGCGCTATCCGCCGATCAAGGACGCGGAACGCCGCGCGAAGGTGGTGGCGGCGCTGCGTTGGGAGACCCGTTAGACGGTGGCTGTCCCGTGCACACAGAGTCGTGCCGCCGACGCGCCGGCCAAGCGGCCGAGCGTCACCGCCATGCAGAGTCCGACCGCGGGCAGGTAGCCGGTCACCGCAGGCCCTGAGATGCTGCGTGCGGCGCCGCCACCGGCCGTGACATTCGGCAGGGGGCTGCCGTCGGCGCGCAGCACGCGTGCGCCGTCATCGACCGCGAGTCCGCCTTGGGTGTGGAAAAGGGCACCGGTCACCTTCACCGCGTAGTACGGCGGCTCGAGCGGCAAGAGACCCTCGAAGCTGCGTCCAAACCCGTCGGGGACGCCTGAGGCACGCGCGGCGTCGATGGCCGCGCACTCGGCGGCGAAGGACCCCTCCGGCACGCGACACAGGCGCTCGAGCCCGGCCCAGTCGTCGGCTCGGCGCAGTGCGCCGACCTCGGCCAACTGGCGCTGCTCGACGGAATGGGCCGCGCAGGCTTCATGGCGACGACCATCGAACACCACCCAAGCGATACCTCCCGGCTGCGCGAGCACGGGCACGCACATCCCGGAGATGTTCGCGAGTTCGTGCGTGAAGCGTCGCCCTTCGGCGTTGGCGAGGAAGCCGCCTTCGATCAGCAACGGATGCGGCACCACGATCTGTTGCGGGTCGGCGAGGGTGCCCAAGCCTTGATAGGCGGTCATGTCGCCGACAGCGCCGCCGAGCGCCTGTCCCCACAGGATGCCGTCGCCCTTGTTGCCCTCATGCCCGAAGTATTTGGCGTTCGCCATCTCCGGGATGTGCTGCGCCACCATGTCGTGGTTGCCGCCGAAACCGCAAGCGGCGAGCACCACGGCGCCGCAGCCGAGATGTTCGACCACGCCGCCCGGACGCTCGACACGCAGACCGACCACCCGATCGTCGGCGTCGGCATAGAGGTCGGTCACGGTCGCCTCGGTCATCACCTCGGCGCCCGCGCGCCCGCAGGCGTTCTGCAACAGGGCGAGCAACTCCTCACCATTGCGTCCCGGTGGGATGTGCAGCCGCGGTCGGGAGTGCCCGAGCCCCGTCCATTTGAAATCGAGCAGCAGCGGCACGCCGTGCCGACCCGTGAGCCAATCGAGGGTGGGTCCGGATTCGCGGCCGATCAGGCGGGCGAGCGCGGGATCGGCACGCCCCTCGGTCTTCGCCATCACGTCGATGACGAATGATTCCGCATCGTCCTCGACGCCCGCCGCCCGCTGAGCCGCCGTGCCGACGCCACAGACAGCGCCGAGCGACATGGAGGTGCTGCCCCAAGGTCTCGCGTCCCGCTCGAGGACGAGGACTTCCCGGCCCGCATCGCGGGCCGCCAGCGCGGCGGTGAGGCCGCAAGCGCCGGCGCCGACGACGGCCACCTCGACGCTGAACTCGAATTCGGGGATCTGCTCGCGGATGATGCCCATGTCACTGTCCCTGTGCGGACGGGAACGCCCGTCTGACGGTGACGAAGTCTAGCATCGTGCTCCGGCCACGATGTCCGTCCGCCCCGACTCGGCTAGACTCTTGTCGTGAACGACATCGAGCAGTCGCGGAGGAGCAGCGCATGTCCCAAGCCGTCCATCTGATGCCCGGAGCCGTCGACGGAGCGATAGCCGAACTCCGGCGCGTGCTGGGCGCCGAGCGTGTGGTGACCGACCGTGCAGAGCTCGAGTTCCACTCGCAGGATGTCTATCGCGCCGGTGAGCGGCCTGCCGCGCTGATCCGGCCGACGAGCACCGAGCAGTTGGCGGCGGCGCTGCGCGCCATCGCGCCTGCGCGTCTGCCGATCGTGCCGCGGGGCGGTGGCATGTCCTACACCGACGGCTATCTGCCGAAGGCGCCCGACTCGATCATGGTGGACCTGCTCGCCATGGACCGCATCGAGACGATCGATGCCGAGGACTGTTTCGTCACGGTGCAGTGCGGTACCACCTGGAAGGCGTTGTTCGATGCGTTGGCGCCGCACGGTGTCCGAACGCCTTATTACGGCCCGCTCTCCGGCCTGCGCTCGAGCGTAGGCGGGGCGCTGTCACAGGGCAGCATCTTCTTGGGTTCCGGCCGCTACGGTCCCGCGGCCGAGAGCGTGGTCGGTCTGGATGTCGTGACCGCCGATGGCCGGGTGCTGCACCTCGGCAGCCACGCCAACAAGAACGGTAAGCCCTTCTTCCGACAGTTCGGACCCGACACGCTCGGCATGTTCCTGTCGGACTGCGGCGCGCTCGGCATCAAGACCCGCGCCACTTTCCGTCTCATCCGGCCGCAGCCCGAATCGCGCTTCCTGTCGTTCAGCTTCCGCGATCCCGGCGCGTTGTTCGCCGCCATGGCCGATGTCGCCCGCGCCGATGTCATCTCCGAGCAGTTCGGTTTCGATCCGGGGCTGCAGGCCGTCCGCATGAAGCGGACGAGTCTCGCGGCGGATGCCAAGGCGCTCGGTGCCGTGGTCAAGAGCGCAGGCGGCGTCCTGAAGGGCCTGAAGGAAGGCGCGAAGGTCGTGCTGGCCGGGCGCGATTTCCTTGAGGAGGGCAGCTTCTCCATCCATCTCTCGCTCGACGGGCGCGACGCGGCCGACGCCGACGCCAAGGCGGCCATCGTGCGACGGATCATGTCGGCGCAGGGCACCGAGGTCGAGAACACCGTCCCGAAGGTGATGCGTGCGAACCCGTTCGCCGAGCTCAACAGCATGCTCGGGCCGGGCGGCGAGCGTTGGGTGCCGGTGCATGGCACCGTGCCGTTCTCGGAGGCGCTGTCGATGTATCAGGCTTGCGAGACCGTGTTCGCGCGGCACGCCGAGGCGATGCAGCGCTTGGACATCGACCGTGGATACCTGCTGTGCACGGTCGGCGGGTCCGGCACCCTTCTCGAGCCGGTGCTCTACTGGCCCGACGCGCGGCAGGGATTCCACGAGCGTGTGCTCGACGCCGGTTATCTCGCCAAGCTGCCGAAGTTCCCGCCGAACCCGGAGGCCGCTGCGGCGGTCGCCGCGATCCGCGGCGATCTGGCGACGGCGTTCATGGAGCGCGGCGCCGTGAGCTTCCAGATCGGCAAGTTCTACCGGTATCAGGAGGGGTTGGACCCGACGGCGTCAGGACTGCTGCGCGACCTGAAATCACTGCTCGACCCCGACGGCCGGATGAACCCCGGTGCGCTCGGGCTTTGACACGCCGTCCATCCGCAACCCTCCTCGGAACCGAACAGGGGACCCCAATGGCCAAGATAATCGTGCTCTTCAACCTCAAGCCCGGTGTGAGCGTTGCCGACTACGAAAGGTTCGCGCGTGAGACCGACCTGCCGATCGTCAACAGATTGCCCTCCGTGCGCAGTTTCGAGGTTTTGAAGTCGCAGGGCCTGCTCGGCGGCGGCGCGGCGCCGTTCCAGTACATCGAGATCATCGATCTCAACAGCCTCGAGCAGCTCGGCCAGGACGTCTCCACCGAGACCATGCAGAAGGTGGCCGCGACCTTCCAATCGATGGCGGACGCTCCGCAGTTCATCGTCACCGATCCGCTGTGACCCCACCGCCGGCGGGCGGCGCGCGGGGCGGACGCGCCTTCTACGGCTGGACGGCGATCGTGCCGTCCGTGTTCGTCATCCTGCTAGTCACCAACGGCCTGACGTTGGGCGGCATGGCCGCATTCGACCCGACGCTGATCGCGCAGCTCGGCGTCAGCCGGGCCGAGGTGAAGTTCGGGGATTTCATCCAACTCGGGATCACCGCGATCATGACGCTCGGCTCGGGCTGGCTGTCCGACCGGTACGGCGTGCGCCCGGTCATGGTGGTCGGCATCCTCGCTCTGGCCGCAGGATTCTTCGGCTTGGGGCGTGTCGATACGCTGTCGGATCTCTATTGGGCCCGGTTCATGATGGGGCTCGGCCTCGCGGGCGCCGGGCTCGCCATCTGCGTGGTCGCCGTCTCGCGCTGGTTCGTCCTGCGGCGCGGTCTCGCCCTCGGGCTGGTCCTCGCCGGCACCAGTCTCGGCAACGGTTTCTTCCCGCGGATCTTCACGACGCTGATCGCGGACCAGGGTCTGCGCACCGCCGCGGATGTCGCCGCCATCGCCATCCTCGCGATGCTGCTGCTCGTGTGGTGGCCGTTGCGCGAGTGGCCGGCCGCGGTCGGCGCGGAACCGCTCGGGCGATCGCGTCTGGCGGCCGCCGGCGTCGCGACGGAGGGCGGCGCCGAGGGGTCGGTCGGCGCCGAGCTGACGTATCGTGAGATCCTGTCGCGGCGCGAGTTCTGGCTGATCGGTGTCGCCGCGTTCGCCACCTTCTTCGCCATCCTCGGCGTCAACAACAACATGATCCTGCACATGCAGTCGTTGGGTCTGCCGCCGGTCACCGGCTCCTTGATCGCCATCCCGTTGTTCCTCGCCGGTCTGATCGGCAAGCTCGCCGCCGGTTGGCTCACCGACCTGCTCGGGCGCAAACCCGTGTGGGTGGTCAGTCTTTCGCTGATGCTGGTGGCTGTGCTGTCGCTGTCGGCGATGAGGCCCGGATGGGTCCCCGCCGCTGCGGTGGTGCTGGGTCTCGGTTGGGGAGCGAACTACACCCTGCTGCAGGCCGTGGTGTCCGACGTCTTCGGCACGCGATCGCTGGGTCGTGTGATGGGCGCCATCACGGTGATGGACGCGGGCGGCGGCGCTCTGGGGCCGTGGGTCACGGCGGCGATCGCCGATGCCACCGGCTCGTATCGGGCGGGTTTCGCGGCCATCGCGCTGCTTTTGGTGGCGGGACTGCTCTGCGCATCCCGCCTAGGCATCAACACTCCGGACCGGGCCGTACGCGGCACAAGGTGACACATGCCGATCCCGCATCGCCGCATCCGCGGCAAGCTGCACTACACCAGCGATGCACCCGGCCGTGAGGGCCAGCAGCGCGGTCGCGAACATTTCACGATCACGGTGGCGGCCGACGGTCGGCGTACGCTCCGCGCGCTGACCGAGATCGACGACGCGCCGAATGTGCTGCGCGATGTCACGCTCAGCCTCGGCGCGGATTGGCGGCCGCTCGACGCCTTCGTGCGCATCTCGGTCGGCGACCGGTTCGGCGGGTCGAGCTGGTTCCGCTTCACCGAGCGGCTCGCGGAGTGCGAGGGCTACACGGCAGGCGATGGACGGATCTCGCAGCGCTGGCCGCTCGAGCGGCCGATCGACGGCTTCGGCACGCATCCCATCCAAGCGGACTCATGGTTGACCAGCATGGTCGACCTCGGGCGGGGGCCGTCACGCGGCGAGTACGACAACCTCCTGATGTGCTCGCTCGACCATCGAGGTGCGACGGGGCCGATGCTGACGCGCTTCCCGAACCCGGTGAAGCTGTCCTATCTCGGTCCCGAACGCATCACCGTCCGTGCCGGCACCTTCGACGCCTTGCATTATCGGTTCGCCGAGACCACCGATGACGGCAGCGGCGACACCGCGAACGAGCCGGGCAAGCATCCGCCTTACGATCTCTGGTGCACGGCCGATGGCGATCGGATCTGCCTGTTGGCCTATGTGACGGGCTACATGATGACGCGCTACGAACTCGTCGAGTACGAGGTCATCGGTCCGAGATGATCTCCAGCCATTCGCCGGCGGCGCCCGCCAGCAGACCGGCGCGTCGACCGTCGTAGGGCGCTTCGGAGCGCGTTGCGGGCCTCGTCATCCACGGTAGGTCATGCGCGGTCCGCTCGAGCAGCGCCGGATCCGCCTCGAAGCTCACCATGGCGATCCCGGGCGGCAGGTCGCCCGCGCGACGCGGGCGCGGCGTCGCGCTCGGCGGATACTGGTCCAACTCGAGGGCGAAGCCGGGGGGTAGCGGCACCAGCGCGATCGGCGTGGCGGCATGGGCGCCGAGACCATGGGCCGCTTGCAGCACGCCGACCGGGGACTCGTAGGCGTCGGTGACGACAAGACCGATCACATCCCGATAGAACGACTGCATCGCGGACATCGACGGACCGCCGAGCACCAGTATGAAGCTGCGGTCGACGGGGCTGCGGGCGGGCGTCTTGACGAAGGTGCCGCCGGTGGTCGGGAGCCGCGTGAAATAGTTGAGCTCGCCGGCGGGCCCCAGGGCCTGCATCGCGACGATGGCCGGGTTGGACGCCAGCGGCTCGGGCCGTCCGATCACCCGGAACGGCGATCCCTGGGCGGCGAACCGCACTGCGAGCGCGTTCGGGTCCAGCGCCAGGACCTCGTTCGCGTTCCAGCCATGGGTCATCAGCGCAGCGTAACCGGGCGTGGCGGGGCGCTCGATGAGCCGAAGCGTGAAACCCGGCGAGGCAGGTGCGTGCAACAGGACGACACGGCTGCCGGCGGCCTGCGGGGCGGTCCAGTTCGCCGCGAGTCCGGGCGACACCGTCCCTCGTCCCGATACCTGGTAACCCAGCCAATCGACATAGGCGCGTTCGGCGGCATCCAGGTCGGACGCGCAGAGGGTCACCACGAGGATGGTCTGCAGCACAGGTCATCGTAGCCTGCGGCCGCCACGGGCTGCACCTGAGGAGGTCGCAGAGTGGACAGCCACGCGGCTTGCCCGTTGCGCGGACGCACGGACGGCGGGGGCAGGCGTAGTATCGGGGCGAGCGGCCATGGGAGGCCGCGCAACGGGAGTCCGTCGCATGAAAGCCATCCCCCATAAGCGCAGCCGCGAGGTCGAGGACTGGCTGCGCAAGGAAGAGGTCGAGCAGCGCAAGCGCTACCGCAAGATCGTCGCCGAGCAGGAGGCGCTCTCGCCGAAGCGTGACAAGTGGATCGCGCAGTTCCTGCAGCGCATCCAGACGCGTGGCGTCCATACGCACTACGACCAGATGCGCAAGGTCCGACCGGAGGAGATCCCGGTCAAGCCGAAGCGCAAGTTCCGCGTGGTGTTCTGACGCGACCCTTTCCAGAGAGGACCGACACATGGCCCGTCCGCATATCGAACCGTTCGTCGACCGCGATGTCCCGTTCAGGAAGATGACCCTGCCGGGTTTCCCGAAGGGCATGCAGTACAAGATGCTGTCGCTCGACACCGACGACGGCGCCTGCACCATGACCGTGCTCTTCGAGCCCGGCTACAAGCAGCCGCCCGGCATGAGCTACTCCGAGTACGAGCTCTTCATCATGTCCGGGTCCATCACCATCGGCGAGAAGGTGTGGGGTCCCGGCAGCTATGTCTTCGTGCCGGCGGGCGTCGCCATCGAGGCGCTGTCCTCGCCGCGCGGTGCGACCGGGCTCATCTTCTACAACTACGGCGAGCCGTCGTTCGTCGAGTCCGACAGCGACCACAAGCACGCCGAGCGCAACCGGCTCGCGATGGTGAACGCCTACGAGAACATGCACTGGACCTCGACCAACTTCTTCCCGGCGACGGCGCCCGGCTGCATGGTCAAGGTGCTGCGCTTCGACCCGCGCACGCACGGCTTCACCTTCCTCTACTGCATGACGCCGAACTTCTGGCAGGACAACATCTCGTACCACGATTGCTGCGAGGAGGCGTACCACATCTGGGGCTCCTCCTGGATGATGCAGTTCGGCGACCTGCCGACCGGCGGTTATTTCTGGCGCACGCCGTACATCAACCACGGCGCGTTCGCCTCCAAGCTCGGCATCCTCGGCCTCGGCCGGACGGACACGCAGCTCTACAACCATTTCCACTTCAATCCGTGGACCAACATCGAAGAGAACCAGGAGCGCGCCGCGAGCCGCCTGATCCACCGCAACCCTGAGCTCTACAAGTGGGTGAACTCCCACGGACACAACCATCCGATCGACTTCGAGTTCGACCACGGCCATGCGCACGGTGATATGGCCCACCACCACGGCGACGGTGTGGTGGAGCACAAGCACAAGAAGAAGAAGCGCAGCCGGCGCTGAGCGTCACCGCCAGTCGTCGGCGACCTTGTGCTCGTCGATGAGCGTGCGCAGCCGCGTGCGGCCGTCGGCGCCGATCCACTGCCAGACCCGTGAGCGCAGGCGCAGCGCGGCGTCGAGCTGGATCATCTCGTAGAAGCGGGTCCCCGGCTCATCGCGCCGTCGCCATTGCAGCAGCAGCGTGCGACGGTCCGGGTCGAAGCGGTCTTCCGCCGCCCACCCCTCGATCGGGCCGTCGTCGAACCACAGGCGCTCATCGCACCACCGGCCGCGGAACTCGCGCGTGTCCGTGCGACCGTCAGCCCAGGTGTAGAGGTTGGTCTGGTGGTAGTCGTAGCCGTCGCCCGGTGCGACCCGGCAGGTGAGGCGCGAGGCGTGCTCGTCCACGAGCCGACCGTCCGCGTCGTAGTAGCGGTAGGTGCCTTCCCAGACACCCGCTTGGCCCGCGAGCAGTGGCATCAACTTGGCAAGATCGATCATGTCGGAGATCTCCATTCGAAGGACCTCCCGTCGGAACCCCTGGCGGACGCTACCACGGGCTCGTCCAGGGGGGGACGGGCGGTCGTCGAGGCTTCGGGGTATGCTTGTCGGCTTGGCCAGCCAGCGGCCACCCCGATAAGGACCCCAAGGGAAGGACCCTGAGATGACCACGCCCGAGTCGGCCGTCCGCACCAGCGACAGCCTGCGCAATGTCCGCTACGAGATCCGCGGCAAACTCGCACGCCGCGCCCAGGAGATCTCACGCAAGGGATACGAGGTCATCTCGCTCAACATCGGCAACCCGGCGTTGTTCGGATTCCGCACGCCCGAGACGATGCGGCTCGCGATGATCGAGAACTTCTCCGACAGCGAGGGCTACTGCCACCAGAAGGGCATCTTCCCGGCCCGCGAGGCGGTGGTGATGCAGCAGCAGGCCCGCGGGGTGACGGGCGTCAGCGCCGAAGAGGTCTTCATCGGCAACGGCGTCAGCGAACTCATCGATCTGAGCCTGCGCGCGCTGCTCAACGA
>Ga0172372_10006524_pt1 | contig 15913 bp, 14 predicted proteins | sample LakKiv5m_2_FD_114544 | JGI IMG/M metagenome (GOLD analysis project Ga0172372, IMG submission 114544) | Freshwater microbial communities from Kabuno Bay, South-Kivu, Congo - kab_092012_9.5m | ecosystem: Environmental > Aquatic > Freshwater > Lake | place: Democratic Republic of the Congo...
AAGCGTTGTTCGGGCCGATAGACGTGGTGCCGCCGCCCGTGAAATAGAGGTTGCCGAGCGTGGCGCTGTTGGCGCTGATGACGCCCGTGACGTTCACATCCCCGCCTGCGTTGACGTCGTCGCAGATGACGTTGCCTATAGCCGTCAAATTCCCTGTAACGCTTACGGTGCCGGTGACGAGGTCGGTGCCCAAACCGATGGTCACGGTGTCCGTGGTTGCGTCGGTAGTTAGCACCACGTTCGTGTTGGCTGCGGCCAGCGTCAGCGTGTCGTTGGTGCTGTCCGCGGCGACCGTCGTCTGCCCGCTCACCGCAACGTTGCCGAAAGCGTTGGCGCCCGTCGCGCTGTTGGTGATGGTGACCGTGTCGGTGCTGGCGTCCGTGGTGATGGTGATGCCGGTGCCTGCCGCAAGCGTGAGCGTGTCGGTGCTGCTGTCCGCTACAACGCTGCTCTGCCCCGCCACCGCCAATGTTTCGAAGCTGTTGCTGGCGGTTACGCTAGCCGCGATGGTAACGCTGTCCGCGCCCGCGTCGGTGGTCAGCGTCACACCCGTACCTGCAACGAGGGTCAGCGTGTCCGTCTTCGCGTCTGCTGCCACCGTCGTCTGCCCAGCTACGGCCACGCTGCTGAAGGCATTTTGGTTCACCTCCGCACCCGTTGCAATGCCGGACAGCTTCGTCCGCTCCGCGCTGGTCAGGTACAGGTTGGTCGTGCCTTCGGCTAGATCATCCGACGTGGTGGCGCCTGCCGTGTCTGTGTTCTCAGCCAAAGTAATAGCCACCTTCACCCCGGCCCCGCTGCTGTACAGCTTGATGTAGTCGCCGTTCTGCAGGTTGAACGGTTCGACCATCGTGTCGACGTCGTCGTCCGGCAGCGACGTGGCAGGCACGGTTATCGGCACCTCGATGCTGGCGCTGTTGTCGTACACCGCGAGGTGATAGGTCAGCGCGCCGCCGCTTTCGTTGGCGATGCGCACGGACTTCACGTGCGTGGCCACCGCGGTGGCGGTGAAGACGGTGTCAGGCGAGCTGGCGTCGCTCGTGGCCGTGACCAGTTTGTAGTTGATAGCCATTTAGTCCGCAAGATAAAACGCCCAGTACTCTGCGCCCGTAGAACTGCCACCCCCGGAAAGGCCGTCGACCGTTGTCTTGAGCGCGCTCACATCCACCCCGTCGACGGTGCCGCTTACGATGATGTTGCCCTGCACCTTTGCGTTGCCTACAATGTCCAACGCCTCAACAGGCGCTGCTTGATTTATACCTACCAAACCTTTATTGGATGCCGCATCGATTTGCATGCAGTTCACGCTGTTCGGCGTCGGCGTGTCGTCGTCCTGCAGCACGAAACGCATTTGGCCTGGGCTGCTTTCCGTCAGCGAATAGTAGCTGTTGCCCGATGCCGATTTGAGCTGCACCGTTTGCTGCTCAATCTCAATGACCATGCCGTCAGTTTGGCCGGCTTCATAGGTGATGGATGTGGTAGCAAAGCTGCTGGATTTTGGCCGCACGGTTTCAAAGACGATGCCCAATTTGGTGTCCATCACACCGACCGTTGCGTCGGTCACCGTGTCGGCCACCTGCAGCGCTTCGATTTGTGCGGCCGGCAATCCGCCCGGTCCCCACGTCGGGCCGGTGGGGTCGCCGAAGAATTCGACATCAGGCACCGACATGTTCGTCAGCTCCCGATCCAGCTTGAACATCGAAATGTCGTAGCTGTTCATGTAGGCGCTGAAGGTGTAGGCGAACAGCGCATAGTATTGCGCATCATCCACGAATAGGTGGTGCATGCGGATGCCTGGCACCGTGGTGGCCGGCCGTTCATGCAGCGTGCCGAACTGGGTTGGCACTGTACGGTTTTGGCCCGACAGCATTTCGTAGCAACCCAGCCGATGGATGGTGCGTGTGGTGGCGTCGTCGTCGGTGTACCACGTTTCAGTAGGCACGAACGCTGCGCTGCCGTCCAATGCCTTCAGCAGGTGGTTTTGGTTCTCGGCCAGTTTGTCGCCGATGCGCGTGTCCGGAAGTTCCAGCACCGCGCGGCCGTTGTCGTCGTCGTTGATAACCCGGTACGTGGCTTCCTGCCCTTCGATGCTGGTGGTGTCGCCCGGCAACAGTTGCACGAACAGCACCTGTTGGCGCTGATATGTGTTGCTAACGGATGTGAACTGGCTGTCGTATGCCGTCGACGTGCTGCCGGTGGATAGCACCGCAACCATGTCGAACGCCACGGTGCTGGTGTTGTTGGAAAGGTCGGCGGCAAACGGCGGACCTTCGATTCCGAATTCACCCTCCCACGATCCGGCCGCCAACATGTTCAGCGGCGGCGTCATGAATTCCACCCGGTTGCTGCTCGATGTCGACCACGATGCGGCGTTGTAGCTGTAGTTCACAACGCTGGCTGTAGGTTGCCCGACGCCTGGCACCGGGTATTCGGTCAAGTTGCTGCTGTTGATGACGGCCGTGCGTGCCAAATAGTATTGCCCCATCTTCCACGTCACAATCACTTTGTGCCGCACCATCCTGTTGTCACCCGACAGCGCGCCGTTGCCAGCCCATGCCAGGCGCAGGCGGAAACGCAGCGATGCGATGTCTGCTTCCTGGAATGAATTATCGGCAAAGGTGGACAGCGTTTCGGTGCTGCCGGTCAGCAGGTCTGCGCCGCTGTTGTATATCTGAATGTAGCCATAATAGATGACGCCGCTGAAGATGTATTTGCGCGTCACCTCCGACAGCGGGTGCAGGTAGCCATGCGTCCACCCGCGTTCCTTCACGTAGTTCGCGCCGGGGCTGAAGGTCGCGCGCGCCACCGTACTGGTGGCCCCTACGCTGGTGCTGTCAATCGGCGTCAGCTTCGCGTTGGTCGTGTCCGCTTCGCATGCGAAAATGCTTTGCGTCATAAACGCCCCGTTGACCTGAAACAAGCGCAGGCCCATGAGCGAAAGGATTTCCGCCAGCACTGCGTAGGTGCTAGGGTATTCCGCGTTGCCGTTGTCGCTGATTTGGTACAGGCCGTGATGCTCGATGGCAATGGCCGTGGCCGCCGTCACGACCGGTGTGGCCTGCTGGCTGCTTCGGAAGAAATCTTCGAAGGTGGTGCGCGTGCCGCTGTTGAGCGAAATCCACCGCACTTTGTTGATGCAGTTCACCAGGTGGGAACCCAGCGACGAAAGGCCGGTGTAAGGCACCGTGTCGCTGACTTTGTACGGGATGCTGTCCAGCCCCTTTAGGTCGTCCGATGCCGTCATGCGCACCTGCTGCGGCCAGTATTCGTCCGCTACTTCCACCTGATCGGCGAACAGCACGCCGCGCCAGTAGGGTTGGTACGTGGTGTCTAGGTATTCCACTTCCAGCAGGTAGCGGCCTTCCTTTGCCGTCTTCAGGTTGTCGACCAGCTCTTCCTGCGCCGCGCTTTCGATGATGTAGGTGAACGTCAGTTGGGATGGGATGATGTATTGCACCCGGTCGTCGTCCGCGCCGTCGTAGGCCAGCTCAAAAATGTCGCCGCCTACCTTAAACGGAATGACGGTTGCGCCGCCGTAGGCGCTGTCATAGATGCGCAAACGCCATTGGATGCCAACCAGCGATGTGGCTTCGGCTTCGAATCTTAGTGCCATTTATCGGATGCGTTTCCGGTCGCGTGACGACCTTTCGTTGGACAGCATAATGTCGCGCCCTGAAATGCGGCCGGTCACCGTGACGTTGGATGGCTGGCTGGCGCCGGCCATATCAAGGAATTCGCCCATGCGTTCAAACGGTATCACCGCCTCTTTGCCCGATGCGTTGTCGCCAATCATTGCCAGCATGGGGCCGGTCGTCATGCCGCCGGTAGCAAATGCCGGCACGTTGTTGCCGCCAGCTGCGTTGCTTAACGCCATTTTAGCGACGGAACCCACAGCTATCAACGCGATACCTGCCGCCACCGCCAGCACCGGGTTCAAAGTTTCTAATGCCGCCTTGATGCCTTCCACGGCAATACCAACGCCGATGGCAATTTTGCCAACCTGTATGGCCAGGTCCGCCAGTGTCCCCAACAGGAATTCGCCAAACCCGGCAAACCCTTCGCCACCTGCGATGGCGCTGGCCGTCATTTCCGCAAAGCCAATGGCCACAGTTTCCGATGCGCCTTCGATTGCCTGCGCTACGGCAGCCGAGAATCCCTGCGCCGCCGTCTTCGCCCGCAAGTGGGCCTGCACAAATCGTTCGGCACCTGCGATGGGTTCTTCGTACAGCGCCTCTGTGTCCGGCAGTTCGATTTCGGCCAGGCCGAGCGAATCCAGCGACGGCAGGTTGCTGCCTTGAAATGGGGTGCGCGTCGCCGCTACTGGTTCCTGCAGCTGTTGCAGTTGCAGCTGCCGCATTTCTTCGGTGACCATCTCCAGCGCGTGCGCTTCCTTCAGCGCTTCCAAACGCCGCTGCCGTGCTGCTTCGGTATTGTCCGTGGTTGCTTTTGTGTTGTTTTCAGTTGCAGTAGTACTGTTATCGATTACCTTTCTTTGGCGTTCCTCCTCCCGATTTAACGCGGCGGCCTGTTGATACTGTGCGGCCAATTCTACACGCTGTTCCTCCAACGCATCTATCAGCGCCGCCGTGTTGTTCAGCTGCCGAATTGTGTTGTCGGTGACGCGCGCTCCTTGAGCTTCCTGCACCCTGCGTAACTCTGCATAGATGGCACGCTGTTTTTCCAAATCCGCATTGACTTGCTTTGCCTGTTTGGAAATAGATCCCATTGCGACTTTGCCCGTCTGTTCGAGAATGCTTTCGTCGAAATCGTCTTTGGCTTTTCTTGCTTTGTCGGCTGCGGATTTGTACGTCAGAATAGCGGTAACAAGTACGGCTATCGCTGTGGCTGCTGCCACGTAGGGATTCTTCAGCACCGCCAAATTCAGACGGTTTTGCGCCGCCGTCGCCGTATTTGTGGCTGCTGCTTCCAATGCTTTCGCCGCCGCCGACGCCGCAATCGCGCCACGTATGGTGGTGTATGCGCCGACCAGTTGGCCGGTGAGCAGCAGCAGCGGCCCAACGGCCGCAACGAGCAAACCGACCACCACTACCACCCTTTGCGTTGTGGCACTCATGTTGGTAAACGCCGTGGCCATGCGACTAATTTTTTCGGTCACCTTGATGATGGCCGGCGACAGCGCTGCCCCGATTTTAATTTGCATCCCTTCGATAGCGCTTTCCATGGCCTTGATCTTGCCCCTGGCGCTGTCGTTCATGATGTCGGCCATGCGTTTGGCCGCACCGCCGGACTTTTGGAAACTGCCGGTCAGTTCGTCCAACTTGGGCTTTGATTTCGACAGCACAAGCAGCGCCGTCTGCGCTTGCCGCCCGACCTCATCCTCCGCCCCGGCCAAGTTCAACCCGGATGCGGCGAGTTGGTCGATGCGCTCCGTAACGCTGCCGCCCGTCCTCCCTAGGTCGCCGATGATTTTACGCAGCGACGTTCCGGCCTGCGAACCTTTAATGCCGGAGTTAGCCAGCGCACCGAGCATGGCGGTGGTTTCCTCAAGCGAAAGCCCCGCCGCCGCCGCGATCGGCGCGACGTACTTCATAGCCTCCGCAAACGAATCCAAGTCCAAAGCCGTGGCGTTAAAACTTTGCGCCATGACGTCCGTCACCATACCCGTCTGCGATGCGTCAAGGCCGAAACCCCGCAGCGTAGATCCCGCAACTTCCGCCGCTCTTGCTAGGTCGCTGTCGGTGGCTTGCGCTAGGTACAAGGTTGCCTCCGTTACCTTGTCAATCTCCGCTGCGGTAAAACCCAACTTGGCGAACTCCTGCTGCAACTCCGCAACCTCTGACGCGGTAAAGACGGTGCTGGCTCCTAGGTCTTGGGCCTGCTTTTGCAGGCGTGCGAACTCGGCCGCGGTCGCCCCGCTAACCGCCTTCACCTTTTGCATCTGAAATTCGAAATCCACGAACGTTTTGCCCGACATCGCCGCAAACGCCCCGATGGGCGCGGTCAGGCCGATGGACAGTTTTTTGCCAACGTCGGTCAGCGCTTCCGATGTGGCGCGCAGCTTCCGGCCGACTTCGCCCAGGGCTTTGTCCAGCTCTTTGGTGTCCGCGCCAAATATGATGTTTAACGCCGCGTTACTCTTTGCCATTGCTGTTGAGTTTGGCGGCCATCGCCGCAAACAGGTTTTCGTGTTTTGGCGTGATGGGCTTCACCGATTTGGCGCGCTGCTTTGAGCTTTGGTACGGGTTGAAATCGGACCATTCGTAGGCCTTCGCGTTCTTTTGACGATGCAGGTTTGCCCACATCGACATCATTGCCGACGTGTGCATCCATTGCAGTTCGTCTTGGAATTCGTAGGCGCGCAGCATGACCATCACTTCGCCGAAGGTACTACGCCAAAATGTGTCGGGTTCGCGGCCGCGCAGCAGCCATGCCACGTACAGGTTGCGCATGGTCAGCGGTTCGTCGCTGCCATCGCCGTCGGTCATTTTTTTTTATCGTCCAGCTGCAGCGATTGCAGCACGCGTTCGCTGATGGCCTGCCATTCGATGCTGCCGAACAGGGCTGCGAACTTTTCGTAAGACATCGGCACGTCTTGGTCGCGCAGAACGCAGGCCGTGCGCACGCCACACCAAACTAATTTGGGCAGCGCGCGCAGGGCCTTTTGTTCCATCAGGGATTGTAGGTCCGCCAGCTGCGCGTTTTCTTCCTCCAAAAAAAGGTTGAGTGCATACAAATTCAGAACGACATCGACGGACAGCGTGTCCGTCAGTTCGACTTGGAATTCACCGCGCAGCTGATTAGCCATTAGGGGTTCAGGTTGAATGTTGCTTTCGACGTGTCCAGCACCGCTTTGTAGATGGTGCCATCGCCTTCGAAGTTAACGCTAAAAGACGCCACCTCGTTCAGGCCGGCGGTTTCTTCGTACGACGTGATGTAGCCTTTGCCCCAGTACATCAGGTCACCATCAAGGCCGGTGGTCCATGCGATTTTTACTTTCGTCTTTGCCTTCCACAGGGTGAACAGGTCGGCCGCTGAACGGACCGACGACGACAACCCGTATTCGACCAGGCCGTCGCAGGACATCGTCCAGCTCAATGAGCTGGTAAGGATTTCGCGTTCGCCGTCGTTGTCTTTCGTGGTGGCGTCGATGACTTCCATGCTGCCGCTGAAGGTGCCGGATGTCGCGCACGCGACGATTTCCCACGTGTCATTTTCCGACGTGTTGTCGCCGTAGGTTGCGCCGCTGAACGTGCCGCTGTTGGCGGATTCGTTCGAAATAAAAATGCCGATCGCATTGGACCGGATTTTGCCAGTTGTTGCCATGTCTATAGATTTTCAAAGGGTTTCAGTTGGTGAAGTTCGGGAAAATCGCCGACCACCTTTGTGGGTGGAAAATGCTGCGGTTTGCGCGCAAATCCTGCGAAGCTGTTGATGTTAACTTCCGATTTTAAATCCACAATCAACGGCGTTTCGGTGCGCAGTAGGTAGGTGAGCTGATCGGTACACCTGCTGATATTCGTGCGGAACGATGCGTCCATGCCGGACATCAGTTCGTAATCGTAGCAGCGGTTCAGGTGTTTCTGCGAATGCTCCAACAGGTAGCGTTTGGTGCAGCGCCCGACGTTCGATTGCCCACGGCCGGCAAACAAGTTCGATTCGCCCGTCTTCGCGTTTACGATGTAGAATTGGTTGTGCGCCACCCATGCACGGTCTGCCTTCAGTTCCTTCGCCATCAGGTCGGCCCAGTCGTTTCGCAGAATGTTGTCGCTGCAGTATTCCATGTAATAATCAAACGTCATGTGGCGCAGCATATGGCGCACGCCCATTTCGAATTTGCGTCCTACAGGGTGGTTGCTGCATTCAAACAGGTGGTAATCGCGTTTCTTGCATACGGCCGCCAAGCCGGGGTCGTCGCCGATGACGCACACTTCCGTTTCGATGCCGTGGCGCAGGAACTGGCCGCGCACCCGGTCCAGCGCATCCATCGCGATGTTGCGGATTTTGATGCGCTTCCACACGGGAAAATGAATGGCAACCTTCATTTCGATTTTCGTTGCGTGATGTACCATTGGCCGCCGATGCAATGCACCGTGATGCCGTCGTAGGCACGGTCCATCGTGGCCGTCGCGCTACCGTCGATAGTGACGCCAGCATCTGACGCGTTTGGCCTTACGACCACCGTGCGTTGGTTGGACAGGTGGCTGCCTGTCTTCACCCGGATTTCGCGGCCGCTGTTAGTAACCACTTCCGGCAGATACAGGTTGGCCGTCAGCGTGCCGGATGATACTTTGTAGTTCAGGAACAACAGGTGGTCGTCCGCTGCCACGGACAGGTTTTCGCCGCCATCCAAACTGACGATTTTTGGTTCGCTTACCATAGCGCCATATAAGTTCAGGTTGCGCGTTGACGACCAGGTGACGTTGTTGAACTCCAGCCGGCTGTAGGTCAGCGGCGCTAGCGCATCGACGTCGGTGATGTCGTCAAGGTATAGCGCACCCAAATCGGCCAGCGCCTGCGGCACGGTGACGTTGTCGCGCGACAGCTTTACGTCGTAGATCATTGACTGCGTGAACAGGTCGGTGGCTTCGAATACGTCGGTGGCCTGATTCACGAAACGGATTTCGGCGATGTTGTTGCCCGAATAGCCATCCAGCGCCGCACGCACCAGCACGGCCAGCGCGTTGGCTTCCTTTGGTTTGTCCTCAATGACGGTCACTTCCACCGTGTGGGTGTCCATGTTGCTGGTGGTGTCGTGCGTGTCGGCCGGGTCGGTGCCGGTGAGCTGCACGACGATGGCCGGAATGGTCGCGCCTTCCAACCTCGACAGCGGGTAGATACGGTCCGCTGTCGTAATGGCCGTGACGTTTGCGTCCGCCTTCAGGATGTCAATTACCAGGTTAATCATGCGAACCCGTGTTTGCGTTTGAACCGCGAAATAATAGGCTGGAATAACGTGTTGAACTTCTGCACCGCCGCATCCGATTTCCTTTCCACGGTGCGGCCGTAGATGTCGTGTCCGCCGAAACCCGAATGCCGGATGCCAGCGATGCGGTGCAGGTAACCTGTCTTTGCGTTGCGCACTAGGAATCCGCCTTTGCCGGTCAGCCGGCGGCCACCCAAACTTCCGAACTTCAGCGCCCGTGGCCGTTTGGTGCCGACGGTTTTGCCCAGGCCGCCGATGCGCAGGCCGGGTTTGCTTCCCTGCTGCAACAGGTGGTTGTATTTGTTTGGGCTGGCAATGGTAGGCTTTGGGCTGTTCATGTGGTCGGAACGCTTCACCACGACAAATTTTTTGCGCGATGTGCGCACGATTGCGTATGGCTGCTGCTTTGCGCGTTTGCCTTTGACCACCTGTTGGGCGCTTACCCAGCTGCCTGTCCTGCTGTACTGGTTGCCAATTTGTACGGCGCCTTCCTTCAGTTCCTGCGCCGCCTTCACAAATGCTTCCTGCACCGGTTTGCGCCGCAGTTCTTCCGGCAGTTCCGCCAGCGACGATTGCAGCTGTTTCAACGCCGCTTCGTCCAATTTGAAACGCAGCATCAGTTGCGCAGTTCGGTGTACAGGATTTGCCCTTCACGCCGGCCCAGCTCCTCTACACCTACGATGTAGTAGTACAGGCCGCCATACGAAATCCGCATCGTAGCGTCCACGCCCGATTTGTAGCGGATGTTGAACTGGGTGCGGTTTACGGCCGTCTGCCGATTTGCTTCCACCGTTTCGCCTGCGCCTTTGTCCAGCTTCGTGGCCCACACCGTGGCGAACGTCGTCCACGTGATGGTGTCGTAGTTCCAGTCATCCTTCGCAGCCGTTGGCGATTCAATCACCACCCGGCGATCCATACGGCCCGGCCTCATGCGTAAACCCGGTAAGGGGACAACAGCGCGTGAACGGCCAACGGCATTTCCGTGGCGATGGTGCCGGTAACGACGGCCTGCCGGTTGTCGTAAAAATGGGCAGCCAGCATCCGCATCGCCTGCAGGATAGGACCAGGCACCGTGCTGTGGCCTGCGGTGGTTGTGATAATCACCTGGCCGTAGCGTTCAAGGTAGACGGCCGGCGGCGCGTCGAAGGCAATGCGCTGCGGTGAGCTGACCAAGTCCGCATACCACCGGGCGGTGGATAGCGTCTGCAGCACGTCGTCCACGTCGTAGTAGGTGACGCTGCTGATGGCCGTGACCGGGCCGGCGATGAAGCTGCTGTCTTCGAAGCTGTCGAGATAGTAGGTCACCGTGCCGGAACCCAGCAGGCGGCCGGTGTATTCCTCGCACGCCTGCCGCGATGCCGTCAGCAGGTGGCCCAGCACGGTGTCGTCGTCGCTGGTGTCAATGCGCAGGTAGTTCTTCAGGTTCGTCAGCGAAATGAAATTCGTGTCGGTGGGTTCAGATGCCCGTGTGTAACGCATTGCCATAGGCCAAAAATAGGAAACCCGGACCGTAGGGGTCCGGGCTTCCAATTCGTTCAGTAGTATCAGGCACCGACGGTGAAGCGAACGTCGCCCGTATGTGCGAAATCCGCGTCAGCGTACATGTTCAAAATGAGGCGGGTGATGCCCGTTGCAGCCAGGGTGTACGGGTCGATGACCAAATCGGCCGCGCCGCCACCCCAGTATGCCACGTAACAGTTCTCCATGTTCGCAATAACAATCGGAACCAAATCGGCTTCGTTGCCAATGTTTGTGGCTGCCGTCGTGTTTGCGTACACTTCGCTATAAACGTCAAAGCTGGCATCGGTGATGAGGCCGGCAGCAGCCAGCGACGTGCCGAACGCCTGGTAACCAAAGATGGCGTTGTCCTGCATGATAGGAATTGCGCCGCCGCTGACGGTCGGGGTGTAGCGCGCCGTAGCCAACAGACCGTGCGACGTGATGAACGCCGCGCTGTTGGTGAGTGCGTTAGCATTGCCCAAAGCACCGATGAGGCCGGAAGCTACGGCCGACGTCAAGCCAGCGACGGTGGCGGCCGGCGTTTCGTTACGCTTCACAAAGGTGGACGCCGCTGCTGCGATAACCTTCAACAGGAACATTTCGTCGATCTGCGCAGCGGACGCCCGTGCGAATTGGCGTTGGACCGTAGCGTCAATGCTTTGGTTCATGGCCGCCAACAATTCGTTGGTAATGTCGATGCGCGAAGCCACACGCTGCGGCGAAAGCTGACGCGCTGCGATGGCCGCTGCGCCCGTAGCCGATGCCGTTTCGTTGATGATGTCCGTGCCGTCGTTGAGCGAAGGCAGGTTGATGTTGCCGGCCAACCCGCGCAGCACGTTCGCACCTGCTTGTTCGAGAATCGGGGTGGGCACCAACGCTTCGTGAATGTTGGTATTTGACTGGCCAGGCACGTTCGTGCCGCCGATGGTCGACGTGTTCCGCAGGATGAACCCAGGGATTTGCGCCAACCCGCGCACACCTACACCGGCGTTCTTCAGGTCCGATGCAGCTTCCTGCGACATTTCTGCTTCCAACCCGGTCAGGCGGCCGGTCATCGCTTCGCGCACCAATTTGCTAATGCTGTAACGCTGCGCGACTTTCGACTGCTCCAACACTTCGGGCTGCGGCGTTGCAGCGCTGTAAGCTGCGCGCAGCACCTGTGCTTCCAATTTCTCGGCACGCTCGATTTTGGTGTCCAGTTCGGCCACCTCTGCGTTGATGCCGTCAACGGTGGTTTCTTCAGCGTCGGTCAGGCCGCGCTGCATGAGTTCGGCTGATTCGGCCAGCGCCTTCAGCTGTGCAATTTTTGACGCCCGGAGCGCCTTGAGGTCATTGAGTTTCATATCTGCAAAAGGGTTTGTGCGTTCAAAGGTAGAAAGGTTCAAAGAATCGGTTTCGGCTAGCTGGTCGTCCGGCATTTCCATGTCCGGCTGGTCCGGCATTTCGGTAACAGTCACCTGTACATTGACTTGGATTTGGTCGGCGCGTTCTTCGGGTTCGTCCGAAAGCAGGCCGGCCGCCATAGCGCGCGCCTGCACCGTTGTGGTAGGTGACGCCGGGTAGGTCACCGGGCTGACATCGTACAGGCGGCCCACACGTTTGATGGTGCGCAGCTTCCGATCCGCAGACCATTCGTCGTCGTCGATGGTAAATGCAAATGAGCTTTGCGAAATGTCGCCGCGCTGGATGAGTTTGTACAGGTCGCGGCCTTCCTGCGTGTCGGCCAGCTGTGCACGGTAATGCAGGCCACGGCCGTCGGTGGTAAGTTCGAGCGTGCCGTTTGTCGTGCGCGCCAGCGGCATGCCTTCGTGGTTGATGAGCAGGCGCACGTCGTCGTCCAGCCTGCCATCGAATGCGCCCGGCGCCACACGTTCGGTGAAATAGCCCAGGTCGTATTCGTCCCCATATACGGACGCATAGCCCGTGATGGTCATATTTTCTTCGGCGCGCACCTCGATGGCGCGCACTTCCACGTCCGGTCCGTACTGGTTGCGGAGTACAGAATCCATGTCACGCGCTTTGTCTTCCATTTGTTCCATTTCTTCGACTTTGTTTTTTGCCCACGTCAGGCCGGCGTTGCCACCCCACAGCAGGTAACTGATGGTGCCGCACGCTTCGGTGTCGTCCGGGTTGTAGTACACTTGCGCGCGCGACAGGAAGCTGTACATGCGCACCGTGCGTTCGTGGCTGATGGTTTCACGCCCCGAAAGTATGCGCGCCGTTTCTTTGCCTACGTCGGTGGCGCATCGGCCGCCCACCGCATCGTTCAGTTCGATGCCGCGCCGCGCGTTGTCGCTGACTTCCTGGGGGTAATCACGGTACGGCATTGCTGCTGATTTTCGTGCTGTAGTCCGACATCGCGTTCAGGTCCATCTGATTCACCTGCACCAGGTGAACATCGCCGGCCGCGCCGATGGTGTTGTAGTCCTCCTGCGTGCGCACTTCGTTGATGGTGAAGACGCCGTCGGTCAGCATTTGGTGGTAGAATTCGCTGCGTGCTTTGGTGTCGCCGCGCAGCAAATCCTGCATGTTGAATTTGGCAAAGAAATCTTCGCGTTCAAATTCCGCAATCAGTTTCATGTTTACTTCCTGCTCGATGCGTGTGGCCCACGGCACGATGGTGTGGCGCGCGAAGTTTCTGCCCTGTTCTTCCGTGTTGGCAAAGGTCGTCTGCGTATTCACGCCTACAATCTGCGGCGGAACGCCCATGATGGTGCAAATGGTTTCGTCAGAATAGCGGCGCGTCTGCAGGAATTGCGCCTGCTCCGGCGGCAAACTAATCTGTTGGTACTTAAACCCAAACGGGAGCACCTTCACGCCGATGCCGCCCGTGGCCCACGAACGGCGCACCGCGTCCATCTGTTCGTTCTTGATAGGGTTGTCCGTAGACAGGATGCCCAGCATGCTGCCATCGGATCCAAAGAAATCCGCGCCGTAATTCTCCGCCGCCTTCGCAATGCCGATGTTTTCTTGATGCAGCTCAATGGGCGATTTGCCGTTCAGACAGCTAACGCTGAAGACGTCTTCGTATTTGATGTCCCCCAGTTCGGAATGCCGCACGAACAGCATGCCGTTCAGGTTCATCATTTGGCAATCGTTCGTGTGCAGGATGTGCAGCGCCATCGGCCGGCCATCGAATGCGTTGCGCTGGATGTGCGCAAATGCACGGCCATACACGATGGCCATTGCCGAAATTGATTCCCAAAATTCGTATGGCGTCTGATATTCATTTGGCCGCACGGCACACAGCTGGTGGGCCGGGTGGTTGTACGCCAGGCGCCGGCCGCTGTCGATGCGTTCCAGCACGTTCAGGTTCATGTAGCCCAGCGTCTGCGAAATGGCGCGCACGCACGCATACACCGTCGCCACCGTCATGGCGTTTTCCTTTCCGACCATCGCGCCGGATCGGGTGCGCATGGTGTATGCGGTGCTGTTCCAAAATTCGTTGCTGCCGGTGTATGCCACACGTGCGCGCGTGCTGAACAGGCGGCGGATTCGTTCCAACATGTTGCGAATGTACGCAGGTCAAATTACAGCGTGACCACCTCGAACAGTTCGTCGCCTGTGTCGGTGTTGTTCAGCAGGTTGCCGAACGCCATGATGGATGCCACAACGCCATCCACCTGGTCGCCGCGCCGGTTCCTGTTCTTCGTTACTTTGATGTTGTCGGCCGCATCACGGTCGATGCGCACGCACCCCATCTGATAGCGCAGGCAGGCGTTGCCGCCGTGAATCAGGTTGCCTTCCACCACCTCTATTTCCAGCATCTTCGTAGGGTAAGACATGTCGTAGAACCCCTGACCAAACGGCACCATTTCGATGCCGGCGTCCACCAGTTCCGGCACGATGTAGGTGCTGAACTTCCGGTCGAACGCCACCGAATGCAGCTGGTATTTGTCGGCCTGCCGGATGATGTAATCGCGGATGTAACGCATGTCCATCGCATTGCCCGGCGTGATGGTCAGGTCGCCGTCGCGTTCAAATCGCCTGTAATCCACATGCTCCGCATAGCGGCCGCCGGTCCGCGCTTCCGGCAGGAACTGGTGTACCTTCAGGTAGTAGCGTTTGTGGCGTTCGTCGTGGAACATCAGCGCAAACGCCGTCAGGTCGCGCGTTGCCGCTAAGTCCATCCCGCCGAAGCAGGGCAGCGTTGCCAGGTATTCGTCGGGTGGCAGCTCCGCCCGGCCGCGCATCCATTCGTCGTCGCTGATCCATGCCGTTTCTGACTGCGTCCAAATGTTTAGGTGCAGGCGCAGGAATGTGTTAAGCAAAGCAGGGTTTGCTTGACACTTGCGCACTTCCTGTTGGAAATACTCCCTCCTGCATATAGTTCCAAAGCCGGGGTTGGCTTTGCGCCACGTCGCTTCCTGCGTCCAGTCATCTTCGCGGCTGGCACGGTACAGCACCGGCAGGAAGGTCGGGTCGGTGATTTCGCCGCTGGCCACCCGCTCCGCATATTCGTGAACTTCGTAGCAGATGGAATTGACGTCGTGGCCGGCGGTGGTTAGCGCAATAATCAGCGGCTGCGCACGTGACGCCACCGACGTCGTCAGGACATCGTACAGCTCACGGTCGCGCTGGGTGTGCAGCTCGTCGAACAGCACCGCGCTGCAGTTGAATCCGTGTTTGGTGCGCGCCTCTGCGCTGATGGATTTGTAGAACCCGGTTTTGAAATGGATAGCGTGCTGCAGCACCCGGCACCGGCTGGCCAGCGATTTGTTCTGCTGGATCATGCCGGCCGCGATGTCGAAGACGATGCGCGCCTGGTTCCGGTCGCCGGCGGCGCTGATGATTTCCGCGCCTGCTTCCGGTTCGGCAATCAGCAGGTACAACGCTATGGCCGCCGTCAGGTTTGATTTGCCGTTCTTCCGTGGAATCTCGATGTAGCAGGTACGGTACTTGCGCGTGCCGTCGGCGCGTTTCCACCCGAACAGCGGCCGGATGATGTCGTCTTTCTGCCACGGTTCCAGCAGGAACGCACCTTGGTGTCCTTTGACGTGCGTGCAAAATGTTTCGATGAAGGTGATGACGCGTTCCGCTGCTTCAGCATCGTAGTAGCTGCCATCGGGCTGAACGGTCACCCCTGCAGGAATTCCGACAGTTCGTCTTCCGGCAGTGATGCGTTTTTCTTCAGCGCGTTCATGATCACGCCCAGGCGTGCGCGCAAATCCACCAGCTGTTGGTATTCCGGCCGTGGCCGCGTCTGCACATCGCCGCTGGTGGCTATGACTTCGTAGGTGGTCCCCATGCGGTTCACGTACTTCTGCAGGCCGCGCATTTCCTCCATGATGCACGCCAGCATTTCCAGGCGTGCGTAATCGTCCACGTTCAGGGTTTTGTAGGCGCTCCATTGTTTCACCAAAAGTTCAAAGCGCGCATGCTGCGCGGCCGTCATGTAATCCAGGTCCAGTTCCATACGGCCAAGATGCGAAGGAATTCGGATGCCAGCCAAATGCCAAACGGCGCAGATTCATTGAGTAAATGCAGTTTTCAAAAACGGGAAAAAAATACAATCGGCCAAGAGAAGAT
>Ga0172372_10006526_pt1 | contig 15909 bp, 12 predicted proteins | sample LakKiv5m_2_FD_114544 | JGI IMG/M metagenome (GOLD analysis project Ga0172372, IMG submission 114544) | Freshwater microbial communities from Kabuno Bay, South-Kivu, Congo - kab_092012_9.5m | ecosystem: Environmental > Aquatic > Freshwater > Lake | place: Democratic Republic of the Congo...
CCCCGCCGGAACGCTTCAACGTCAACCGGTCAGACTGAGGAACAGGGCGGGCAGACGTTCGGGCAGACGTTGCACATGATCGATGATCGTGTAGCGGTTGGCTCCGAAAATACGGGCCACATAGTCATCGGCTCGAGCATCCAGGGTAAGACAGTAGGTCATGATGCCACGGGTGGACAGTTCCTCGACGGCTTTACGGGCATCGTGCCGCAGGTATTGTGGATCCCGTTCGTCGATGTCGGCCGGTTCGCCATCCGACAGCAACAGCAGCAGTTTACGGGTTTGCGGTTGACGCAGCAGATAGTAGGCGGCGTGACGGAAAGCGGCACCCATGCGGGTGGACAAGCCGCCCTGCATCCCGGCCAGACGGGCCTTGGCCTGATCGTCATAGGGCTGATCGAAATCCTTGAAGCGATAGTACTGCACGTCATGACGGCCATCGGAGGCAAAACCGTGTATCGCAAAGGGATCACCGATGCCGTGCAGGGCATGGGCCAGCAAGGTGGTGGCTTCCTGGGCCAGGCGAATGAGCGGTCGGTCGCTACCCGGCAGGGTTTCCCGGGTCGAGGCCGACAAATCCAGCAACACCAGTACGGCCAGGTCACGCACCTTGCGCTCATGACGGATGTTCACCCGGGTATCCGGTGTCTCGCCCATGCGCAGATCCACCAGGGCACGAATGGCGGCATCGATGTCGATCTCCTCACCGTCTTCCTGTCGGCGTCGACGGATCAGGCCTTGCGGTTGCAGGGCTTCGATAATGGACTTGAGCCGGGTGGCCACCGGTTTGTACTCCAGCAAAATCTGCTCGATCAGGGCGGCCTCGCCTTTGGGCTGACGTTTTTCCAGCACCGTCACCCAGTTCGGACGATATAACTGCACCGGATGATCCCATTCGGGATAATGAAAGGGATCACTGACGGGTTCGCGGCCTTCGAGCTGATTGATGGTGACTCCTTCCTGATCCAGATAGAACGGCGTTGCCAGCGTCCAGATTTCCTGGGCATCATCACCGGCCAGTTCGCAATCCACCTCATCGATCATTTCCATGAGACTGACCTGCTTCCTGACCTGACGCTGACTGGCCGGTACATACTCCACCCCGGCCCAATCCGCCGCACGATACGTCCAGAGATAGCGGTTATCGTCCCGGTACGGCAGGCGGAGTTGTTCGAGTACCCGCAACGAGGGCAACGGAAACTGCTTTTTGAGCCGGTTGTAAAGGCCCATACCCAGATCCCAACTAATGGCATTATCCTCTGCCCGGGTTAGCAGGGCCGCTTCAAAATCGCTCAGGGTGGCCAGGATCAGGGTATCGGTTTCCCCGGCGGCTTCCCGTTTCAGCAGTGCCCGGGCCAGTCGTTCCAGCCAGACCAGGGCCGGCTCGCGCTGATCGTTGTCGGTTGCGGCTTCATGCAGTGCCAACCAGAGTGGCTTGAGGCCGGGGAAACGCTCGATCGCCAGATACTCGATGCGGGCATCTTCCATCAGGCCGATCAAAAACATCTGCACCGGATTCAGTGCCTCGGCAGACAGTGCCTGGCGGGTAAAGACGATATGGGCGGCGGCATGGGTGGCGGCCGCCCGGTACAGTGCCATGCCGCTGACCGCAGCATGGTCATCAAAGGCATCCGGCAGGAAGATCACCGGTGCATCGATATGCGGTTTGACCTCCTCCCGGGTCTCGTAATCACCGGAAACGGGCCGCAGGAAGAAATCCCGTCCCCACAAGGCCCGCAGGTAAAGATTGAGCCGCCTCTGGGTGTCGACGAACAGGGTTCCGCGTCGTTCCTTTTGCAGCACGGCCAGGCTGTCGGCGGTGTCCAGTGAAAAATACCGGGCCAGATTCTCAAAGTCGCGGGCATGGGCCTGCGCCCCCCACAAGGCCCAGCGTCTCAGTCCGCCCAGCGTGAGCTGGTGAAAGAGCGGTTCCAGGTTTTGCAGCAAGGGGCGCAATCCCCGGGGTGCCCTGGCGGAAAGCTGATGGATCAGGCCCAGATACTGCCGGAGCAGATCGGCATCCCCCAGTCGGTTGGCTGCGGTCGGCAAGCTGTCGAACAAGGCGGCAATGACCCCTCCGCTCACCATCGACGACAGCTTCATGACCTGGGTCACGGTATCGGGAATGATGTCTTCGCCAACTTCACGCACCACCACCGGCATCTGCTGAATGTACCCCACGACCAGCTCGCTACCCCGGCCCAGTTCGCTGAGTGCCCGGGCTCCCTCGATGTAGTGGCGCAAACCACCCGGCGACATGACCCGGGAAGCCTCCTGAAAAGAGGCCTCCAGGGTGCTTTTCAGCTCCGGCTTGAGTCCTTCCAGGGCTTCACGGTAGTCGTCGAGGTAAAGGCTCATGAACCCTCCGGCGGCTTCCGCAGGCGGATGCCCAGTTCGCGCAGTTGCAGGTCGGTGACCATGGCCGGTGCGTCGATCATGGGACACCAGGCCGACTGGGTTTTGGGGAATGCCATGACTTCACGGATGGAGGTCGCACCACTCATCAGCATGACCAGCCGGTCCAGCCCGAAGGCCAGCCCACCGTGCGGCGGGGCACCGTATTTGAGGGCGTTGAGCAGGAAGCCGAATTTCTGCCGGGCTTCTTCCTCGCCGATGCCGAGCAGGTTGAACACCGCCTGTTGCAGGTCGGTCTGGTGGATACGCACCGATCCGCCGCCGATTTCCGTACCGTTCAGCACCATGTCGTAGGCTCTCGACAAGGCCTTACCCGGATCGGCCTGGAGTTCATCGAGCGAACCCTTGGGAGCCGTGAACGGGTGATGCAGGGCAAACCAGCGCTTATCCTTGTCGTCCCACTCGAACATGGGAAAATCCACCACCCACAGCGGTGCCCACTGGCCCTGAATCAGGTTGCGGTCATGGCCCAGCCGAATCCGCAAGGCTCCCAGGGCTTCATTGACGATGCGGGCCTTGTCGGCTCCGAAAAATACGATGTCACCGGTTTGTGCGTCCACCCTGTCCATGATGGCCAGCACCGCATCGGCCGGCAGGAACTTGATGATGGGGGAGTTGAGTCCCTCGATACCGGCCGCACGATCCGCCACTTTGATGTAAGCCAGCCCCTTGGCCCCGTAAATACCCACGAACCCGGTCAGGTCGTCGATCTCCTTGCGGGAAATATCGGCCCCGCCCGGTACTTTGAGTGCGACCACCCGTCCTTCCGGGTCGTTGGCCGGCCCGGCAAAGACCTTGAATTCGGCGGATTGCACACAATCGGCGACATCTATCAGTTCCAGCGGGATTCTGAGGTCCGGCTTGTCCGAACCGTACCGGCGCATGGCTTCGTCCCAGGTCAATCGGGGAAAGGGATTGGGCAGTTCGACTTTCAGTACTTTGGCAAACAAATCCCGGATCAGGTCTTCCATCAGATCGGTGATCTGCCTTTCATCCATGAACGAGGTTTCGATATCGAGCTGGGTAAATTCCGGCTGGCGGTCGGCCCGCAAATCCTCGTCCCGGAAACAGCGTACCACCTGATAGTAGCGATCCAGCCCGGAAATCATCAGCAACTGCTTGTAGAGCTGGGGTGATTGCGGCAGGGCAAAAAAATGATTGGGGTGGGTACGGCTTGGTACCAGATAGTCCCTGGCCCCTTCCGGCGTGGCTTTGGTCAGAAACGGGGTTTCGATCTCGAAGAAGCCATGGTGATCGAGGAACTGGCGCAGGAAACGAATCACATCGCGCCGCAACCGCATACGCTGCTGCATGACCGGACGGCGCAGGTCGATGTAACGGTAACGCAAACGGGTTTCCTCGCTGACCTCCACTTCGCTTTCCAGCGGAAACGGCGGCGTTTCGGCCCGGTTGAGGATTTCGAGTTCGGTGGCCAGTACCTCGATGCGGCCCGTGTTCAGGTTGGGATTTTCGGTGCCGGTCGGGCGCGGACGCACCTTGCCATGAACCTTCAGCACAAATTCGCTCCTGACGGTCTCCGCCTGGGCAAAGGCCGCGGCGTAGTCGGGGTCGAACACCACCTGCACCAGGCCTTCCCGATCCCGGAGATCGATGAAAATAACCCCGCCATGATCCCGGCGGCGGTGTACCCATCCACAAATATCCACCACCTGATCCAGATGGTGTTCCGTCAGTTGTCCACAAAGGTGGCTACGCATGTTTATTCTCTAGTCCAGTTCACGGGTGAAAAGGGGGCAATGATACGAACCGGCTTTGGCTGATACAAGACCGGTCGATGACCGATGCAACCTTCAACTGTCGGTCGTGGGGGCGGATGAAGCAGGCGGTGTGGCTGTCGCCGGAGCCGGGCTTTCGGTTTTGGTCTCCGTGCCGCCGCCCACCAGATTTTTCTTCTTGTCCTTGTCGCCCTTGAAATCGGTCTCGTACCAGCCGCCGCCCTTGAGCCGGAAACCTGCTGCCGACACCAGTTTGGACAGTTCGGGTGCACCACAGGCCGGGCAATCCTGCAAAGGGGGCTCGGAAACTTTCTGGATGGTCTCGAATGCGTGACCACAGGACTTGCAACGGTATTCATAAATGGGCATGGGTTTGACTCCGAAGTGGGTGTAAAGGTTGAGCCTGCCTTTTGGGGGCAAGATGGCCATTTTCAAGATGAGGTCTGGTCTCCGAATCTTGACAAGATGGCGGTGAAGCCTTTACAAAGCCCCATCCGAATCAGATGGAGATTCTTCTGCTTGAACGACATACCCATAGGCCTTTTGACGGCATCACTGGTCGCCTTGTTGATACTGTCCGCATTTTTTTCGGGGTCGGAGACGGCCTTGATGATGCTGAATCGTTACCAGCTCCTGCATCGGGTCAAGCAGGGCCATGCAGGAGCCTTGCGGGCGCAGGCCCTGTTGCAACGGACGGATCGCCTGATCGGTTTCATTCTGCTCGGTAACAGCTTTGCCAACATTCTGGCTTCCTCGCTGGCCACCGTGCTGGCCATCCGCCTGGCCGGTGAACAGGCCATAGCCCCCGCCGCCGCGCTGCTGACGCTCGCCATCCTGATCTTTTCCGAAGTCGCCCCCAAAACCCTGGCCGCACGCCATCCCGATCGCGTAGCCTATCCGGCCGCCTGGATCATCACCCCGCTGCTCAAACTGTTTTACCCGATCGTCTGGGTCGTCAACCTGCTGGCCAATGGCTTGCTGCGACTGGTGGGGGTCCGGACGGCCAGTCATAAAAACCCGGCCCTGAGCCGGGAAGAGCTGCGTACCCTGGTGGCCGAAGCCGGTGCCATCATCCCGGATCGCTACCACGACATGCTGATGGGTGTACTCGACCTGGAATCGGCTACGGTGGGTGACATCATGATACCGCGCAACGAAATCATCGCGATTGATCTGGATCAGCCCCTGGAGGATATCCGGGCCTCGATCCTCGGCAGCCGCCACACCCGGCTTCCGGTCTATCGCCGCAGCATCGATTCCGTATACGGGTTTTTGCACTTGCGCAAGGTATTGACCGAGATGACCCATGGCGAACTGACCCGCGAACGCTTGACGGCCATCGTGAGCAAGATTCACTTCTTTACCGAAAACATGCCGCTGCCGCAGTTGCTGCACACCTTCCGGCAGGAGCAGATCCGCTTCGGTCTGGTGGTGGACGAATACGGCGATGTCATTGGTCTGGTGACGCTCGAAGACCTGTTGCAGGAGATCGTGGGTGAATTTACCGTCGGGGCGAACACGGAAATCAGGCGGCAAAAAGACGGCAGTTTTCTGGTGGATGCCAGCATCGGCCTGCGTGAACTGAACCGTCACACCGGGTGGGCCTTGCCGACCGAAGGCCCTAAAACCCTGAACGGCCTCATCATCGAATACCTGGAGACGATTCCAGCCCCGGGCACCTGCCTGAACCTGCTGGGCTTTTATCTCGAAATAACCCGCATGGACAACAATGTCATCAAGGAAGTAAGACTGTATCCCGGCCAGAAATGACTTCAAACCCCATCGAGACACCCAGATGACACCGGAATCCCTAGCACCCTACCCTTCTGATCGCTATAAGGCTGAACTGCTTTTCAAAGGACCGCTGGCTGAAGAATACGCCATGCTGCAAAAAATCTGCCCGGCGGCAGCCGAAATGAGCCAGCGGGTTGGCCGCTTCGTCAATGCCTTGCCAACCCCTGAACACGGTTCACTCCGGTTACTGGAAATTGGCGGCGGGACCGGCATCACCACCCTGCATTTGCTGGCCCGGCCCGATGTGCTTATCACCTCGGTGGACAACGCCCCCGCCATGCAGCACCAGGCGCGTGGTCATCTGGCGGATTACCTGACCTGGCAGCGGTTGCAACTGGTAGAAAACGATGCCCTGTCCTTTCTCAGGCAGCAGGCCGACCGGCACTTCGATGTGGTGGCCAGCGCCTATACCCTGCACAATTTTCTGGGGCCTTATCGCGATTTGGTACTGGCTGAAATTTTCAGGGTGCTGCAACCCGGCGGCCTTTTTTTGAATGGTGACCGCTACGGTCTGGAAGATACGCTGCAACACCTGCACCTCATTCAGGAAGAAGCCCGGCATTATTTCAGGACGTTCCAGGCCATGAACCGCATCGACCTGCTGGAACACTGGATCATTCACCTGTTCAGCGATGAGTCGCCTGATCACAGCATGCGGCTCGATCAGGCACTGGATACGCTGGAAACCATCGGTTTCGATCCGGTACGCATTCATCACCGTGATGGAGTAAACACCCTGGTCTCCGCACTCAAACCCGACAACGGATGAAATGAAAACCCGGGACAGCAAAACCATCTACCGATGCCGGGAATGTGGGCATGGCCAGAGTAAGTGGAGCGGGCAATGTGGCGGTTGTCAGTCGTGGAATACCCTGGTGGAAGAACCGGTTGCGACCGGCATCACGCCGCGACAGGCCGGTTATGCCGGGGCGGCCAGTCGTCAAACGGTTCCCGTCCCCCTGTCGGCCGTCGAGGCCGAGGAAATCGACCGCACCCGAACCGGCCTGAGCGAACTGGATCGGGTGCTGGGCGGCGGACTGGTGACAGGTTCGGCCATCCTGATCGGTGGCGATCCGGGCATTGGCAAATCGACCCTGCTGCTGCAACTGCTGGCCAGCCTGGACGGCAAAAAAAACGGGTCTCTCTACATCACGGGGGAGGAATCGATACAGCAAGTCAGTCTCCGGGCCAAACGCCTGCAATTGCATACCCGCGACATACAGATACTGGCCGAGACCTCGCTGGAACGGATATTAACGGTCGCTGCCGAGCAGCATCCGGCCATTCTGGTCATTGATTCCATTCAGACGGTCTACAGTGAATTGCTGCAATCAGCACCCGGTGCCGTCGCCCAGGTCAGGGAGTGTGCCGCCCAACTGGTACGTTTCGCCAAACAATCGGGCACTACCGTTTTTCTGGTAGGCCATGTCACCAAGGAAGGTGCCCTGGCAGGGCCCCGGGTGCTGGAACACATCGTCGATACGGTGCTGTATTTCGAGGGCGATAGCGGCAGCCGGTTTCGTCTCATTCGCGCTTTCAAAAACCGCTTCGGGGCGGTCAATGAACTGGGCGTGTTTGCCATGACCGAAACCGGGCTCAGGGAGGTGCGTAATCCGTCGGCCATTTTCCTTTCGCGCGGCGATGAGGAAGCCGTCGGCAGTGTGGTGCTGGTGATGCGGGAAGGCAGTCGGCCCTTGCTGGTGGAGGTGCAGGCTCTGGTCGATGAATCCCACCTGCCGGCCCCGAGACGGGTCGCGGTGGGACTGGACGCAAACCGTCTGGCCCTCCTGTTGGCCGTGCTGCACCGGCACGGAGGCATTCCCTTGTTCAATCAGGATGTCTTCGTCAACCTGGTGGGTGGTTTGCGTCTGGGGGAAACCGCAGGCGATCTGGCCGTGGCCCTGGCTATCGTATCCAGTTACCGCGACCGGATCATTCCCGGAGGGTGGGTAGTATTTGGCGAGATTGGCCTGAACGGCGAGGTCAGGCCGGTGCCCAATGGTGAGGAACGCCTGCGGGAGGCCGCCAAACACGGGTTTACCCACGCCCTGGCACCGGCCCGCAACATACCAACCGGATTATCCGGACAACTGGACATCACGCCGGTCAGAACGCTCAGGGAAGCTCTCGCCGTGTTGTAGGCGTTCAGGCCGGAACGGCGAAAGCTTCCCGCTCGGTCGACGGATCGGCATACAGGGCGGCGGTGGCCTTGAAAGCCTCCTCTACTGTCATGAAGGCATCGACGATATCGGGATCGAAATGCAAGCCCTTGCCGTTGAGGATGATCTGGCGGGCGGCCTCGTAAGACATGCCTTCCTTGTAGACCCGTCGACTGATCAAGGCATCGTACACATCGGCCAGGGCCATGAGCCGGGCAGATACCGGAATGTCGTCACCGGACAGGCCTTGTGGATAACCGGTTCCGTTCCAGCGTTCATGGTGTCCCAGTGCAATCTGCTTGGCAAACTGAAGGAACGGGATTTCCTTGCCCAGCTCCCGCTCGGCCTGGAGTATGGCTTCATACCCGAGTCTGGCATGGGTTTTCATGATCCGGAACTCATCGGCATCGAGCGGTCCCGGTTTCAGCAGAATGCGATCCGGAATGCCCACCTTGCCGATGTCGTGCAGGGGGGCCGATTTGAACAGCAGATCAATGGTGCGATCATCGTCCAGTTCCGGGCGGAACTGTGGGTGATGACGCAGGGCCTCCGCCAGTATCCTGACATAATGCTGGGTGCGACGAATGTGATGACCGGTGTCGTTGTCACGGGTCTCGGCAAGGGATGCCAGGGTATGCACGGTAATATCCTGGATCAACTCGATTTCTTCCGAGCGCCGTTTCACTTCCCGTTCCAGAAAATGGTTCTGGCCCTTGAGGAGCAACTGACTTTGCCGGATGGTCAGGTGGGTTTTTATCCTGGCCAGCAGGATGGGAGGACTGATGGGTTTGGAGATGTAATCGACGGCCCCCAGAGCCAGGCCACGGGCTTCATCCTCCACACTGTTACTGGCGGTCAGAAAAATGACCGGAATGTCATTTGCCACCGGTTTTGCCTTCAGTTGCCGACAGATCTCGTAACCGTCCCTTCCGGGGATCAGGGTGTCGAGAAGAATGAGGTCGGGTGGATCATCCGATTCGACGATGGTCAGGGCGGCATCACCGTGACGGGCTATCTTTACCCGGTAAGATCCATCAATGATTTGCCGCATGAGGGCCAGATCATCGGGGGTATCGTCTACTATCAGGACCGTCAGTTCGCTGCTTATCGCTGTGTGGTTCATGGAACTCGAATCATGAAACGTGGTGTATCGTGCGGTAAATTTCCGGCTGAAAATCGTTTCCAGGAACGGGCTGTATCGTGAGTGGCCGGGTGAACTTTTATTACCCGGGTGCATTATAATCGCTGTCCTCCAACCTGTAAGGCATACAAAAGCATTTCGACATGTCGATTCGTGCGTTTATCATCAGAAAATTATCCGATATCGATCCCGGAGCCTGGAATGCCCTGATGGATGGTCAGTATCCACACCTGAGCCACGAGTTCCTCAATGCCCTGGAGACTGAAGGCTGTCTGGGGGCCAAGGTGGGATGGATGCCCTACCACATCGTGCTTGAGGACGATGCCGGAAAACCGGTGGCAGCCTGCCCGGCCTACCTCAAATCCAACTCCTTCGGCGAATTTGTCTTTGACTGGATGTTTGCCGATGCCTACACCCGGGCCGGTATCGACTATTACCCCAAACTGGTGATCGCCTCCCCTTTCACGCCGGCTACAGGCCCCCGCCTGCTCGTGCATCCCGACTACCGGTGTCAGGGGCTGGCTCACAAACTGACGGAACAGGTCATTGATATCGTCAACCAGAGCGGTCTGTCATCGGCGCACTGGTTGTTCAGTGTGGACAGGGCCCTGATCGATTCGCCCGGTCTGCTCAAACGCCTGGGATACCAGTTTCACTGGAACAATCCCGGCATCTCCACCTTTGATGAATATCTGGCCTGTTTTACCTCAAAACGACGCAAGGAGATCCGGCGTGAGCGACGCAAGGTCAGTGAGGCGGGCATCGACATGAAACGACGGCGCGGCGACCAGGTGGAAGCAGCAACCTGGGATCGGGTGTATGAACTGTATTGCAAAACCTTCGACCAGTATGGCAATTACCCGGCCCTGAGCCGCCGCTTTTTCCATGTACTGGCCGCCACGATGGGCAAACGCTTGCTGCTGGTCACAGGTCATCACGGGCAGGAGCTGGTATGCATGGCTTATTTTCTGGTGGGAACCGATTGCCTGTACGGTCGCTACTGGGGTGCTACGGTTGATATTCCGGCCCTGCATTTCGAAGCCTGTTACTACCAGGGACTCGAATACTGTCTGGAGCAGGGGCTCAATCGTTTTGAACCCGGTGCCCAGGGCGAACACAAAATCAGTCGGGGTTTTCTGCCAACCCCCACCTGGTCAGCGCACTGGATTGCCCATCCGGTTTTTCGCTCTGCCATTGCTGATTTTCTGGAGCGGGAAAACAGCCTGGTGGAACGCAAGATCAGCAGCCTGATGGAATCGTCACCTTACCGGTTGGCCAGCGTGGAGCCGGACACTTGAAACTCAACATGCTCACCGTTCTTAACCCCTTCGATCCCGCGCAGCCCTTCCCACCCGTCACCAAAGCACTGAATAACCCCAATGGCCTACTGGCAATGGGGGGGTGTCTTTCAGTCAGAAGACTTGAAAATGCCTACCGGCACGGCATATTCCCCTGGTTTAATGAGGGAGAACCACTGCTGTGGTGGTCGCCGGATCCACGTCTGACGCTTCATCCAGAACACCTGAAAATATCCCGCAGCCTCAAAAAAACCCTGCGCAAGGGGCTGTTCGCGTTCAGTTTTGATCAGGCCTTCTCCGCTGTCGTCAGGGGCTGCGCAGCCCCCTGGCCGGATCGACCGGATACCTGGATCAGTGCAAACATGATTTCCGCCTACGAAGCCTTGCACCGACAGGGCATTGCCCACTCTTTTGAAACCTGGCAATCCGGTGTGCTGGTGGGGGGATTATACGGCGTAGCCATGGGGCAGGTTTTTTTTGGCGAATCCATGTTCCACACGGCTACCGATGCGTCCAAGGCGGCCATGGTGTTTGCCTGCAATCGTTTGTCGCGGTGGGGTTATCATTTGATCGACTGCCAGGTTCATACGACCCACCTGGTCAGTCTGGGGGCCGGGGAGATACCGCGATCCCGCTTCATGCGATTACTGGAGCAGACCATCAGGATGCCGCCCTCCCCGCAGGCCTGGGTTCAGCACGGGCAACCGCCTACCTTTAGTTCAGCAGAATATCCCTGGCCTGATTGATTTTGGCGGCCAGATAACCGGAACCGCCCCGATCAGGATGCAATTTCTGGATCAGGCGACGGTGAGCCTCCTGAACCGACTGCCGGGAGCAGCCTGGCTCCAGCCCCAGAATTTCCAGGGCTTCTGCTTCCGTCATCTTGCCTGGCTGTGCCACCGAACCCGCCGAACCCGCTGTTTCTGCTTCGCCATACCGGCCCTGTGGCGCGTGTCCAAACAGACGGAGCAAAACCGGACCCAGCCGAACCAGCAAGGCAAGCGCACCCGCGAGCAGTGGCAGCAGCAGACCCGAGCGATTCATCAGGACGAGTGCGAGAAAGACGACCACACCCACCAGCATGAGATTGCGCCGCCGTTGCCGCCCCTGCGAATCGGGGGCGGCCAGCACATACTGACGAATGCCATAGCCGGCAAGCCCGAGTGCGCCAAGCAATAAAAAAAGCGAAATCAAAGCCTGATTACTCCCAAAACATGGCGATTACACCCTGACATTGATGGTGTGGCCCCCTTCTTCCAGAGGACTCACCGGGTCAACGGCATCGACGGTTTCAACTTCAACCCGCTCCTCTTTCTGCATCAGATCATTCGAGAGTTTTAGGGCTGAAATTTCCTGTTCATGGGTGATCTTGTTCTGCTGCATTGCTTGCGACACGCCCACGTAATTGGTAATGGATTCGATCATGGTCAGGTACTCCTGGTTTTGCATGGTAGACCCCTCCTGTCTGAATGATTTGAATGGGGGTGTCGATATTTCGACCGAACCGGAAAAATCCTGAGGGTTGCCTTACGCCCCCCACACCTGCACGGCATACCCGTCCTGATGGTGGGTCGCTTGCCAGATTCGCTGATCCCAGTCTGAATCCGGTCTCCGGTCGAAAATCAAGAGATGGGCTTCAGTGGCTCCGCACTGGTGGGCATAGTCTGCTGTTTGTGGCAGACCCGTTTCCAGCACCTTCTCCAACGTGCCTTTGCGCCACAGTTTCAGTTCCAGCACGATGCGCTGAACCGGGCCATGAAAACCCAGCACTTCGTCGAGCGGCCATTGAATATACAAATCGGTGCGCTTGCGGCCCAGGCCGTATTCGCGGTCGATGCGCCCGCCGCCGTTGACGATGCGCTGCAAAAACGCCTGAAGTAATAACTGCGGCCCGGCTTCCTTGTAGTCGAAATGCTCCAGCCAGCTTTCCGAGTGTTCGCGGAAGAATTGCTGGAAGGCGGCTAACAGTTTGGGCATGTCGAGGCGGTGATCCGGGGTGAGATACCAGGCCGTCAGCGATGTCATGCCGCCCCGCCAGTTGTCGGTGAGTTCCCGGGGCAACACTTCCTGATAAATCCGGTTGGCGATGGCCAGCACCGGTTTACGCCGGATCAGCCCCAAATCTTCAGCGTATTGCAGGTCATCGTTCTGCAGGCCTGAGGTTTCCTGTTCGCTTTGCAGCAACGGGGCGACGACACGGTGCACCCGGGGTTCGCGCAGTTTGTCGATGAGTTGGTCGAGATGGGTATCCCGCCGCTGGATCAGGTTTTCCCGGGCGGTGCGGTAATCTTCCAGGGTAATGGGCCGGGTGCGATCCTGATGGATGGAGTGGTTTTCATAGGTCAATACCCCGCACGATAACCGCAGGCCATGTAATGACCGGGATCGGCTATAACCCTGCCATTCAATCATGTATTACAATCCGGACAATTTCACTTGTTCAGGAGATAGCCCCATGATGCCACGTATCGGTATGTTCGCGTCTGTCCGCAACCGACGCGGCGTAACCACCGGTGTGGAGCCGTTCGATGGCCCCGCCGGTCGCCTGCACCTTGTCAGCATCGAATACAAGGATGATCAGTTTCCGCGCAGCGAGAAGCTCCTTTGGGAGCTGGAGCCTGCCGGTCGCCTGCTGGAACCTACCGCACTGCCGAACGTCAGCACCAGCGAGCCGATGCCGGTCGAGGACTACGATGCCTTGCTGCGGGCCACTCGCTGGTCGGCAGCGATGCCGTTCATCGACCCTGATGGCTCCGGCTCGCTCGGTCGTCTTCCCGTCGCCAGTCCGTTTCATGGGGCGGTGCAGGTCGATGACTTCCAGCTTGTGCCTTTGCTCAAGGCTTTGCGCATGCCACGGGTCAGCCTGCTGCTGGCCGACGATGTAGGGCTTGGCAAGACCATCGAAGCCGGCCTGATTCTGACCGAACTGTTGCTGCGCCGCCGGGTGCAGCGGGTGCTGGTGCTGACACCGGCTTCACTGCGCTTGCAATGGCGCGACGAGATGTGGGACAAGTTTTCGCTTCCGTTCGACCTGATTGATCGAGAGCAAACCCACGCGCTACGTCGGCGTCTCGGCATGGATGCCAATCCCTGGCGCTCTTTCAGCCGCATCATTGCCTCGTACCACTACCTGCGGCAGGATGACGTACTGGAACAATTTTTGGCCGCCTGTCGCACTCCGGAAGGTTCGCCTCACCTGCCGTGGGATCTGCTCATCGTCGATGAGTGCCACAACCTCATGCCCTCAGCGTTTGGCGACGACAGCGACCTCTGCCGCATGCTGCGCCTGCTGGCGCCCCGGTTCGAGCATCGCCTGTTCCTGAGTGCTACGCCGCACAATGGTCATACCCGCTGCTTTTCCGGTCTTCTGGAAATTCTTGATCCGGTGCGCTTCAGTCAGACTGACCAACTCCGTGAGGCCGAACGCGGCCGCGTACAGCAAGTGGTGATTCGACGCTTGAAGCGCGAGATCAATGCCCGCACCAACCCGCCCAGGTTTTGTACCCGGCTGCCTCCAGAAGCCCTGGTGCTTCGCCTCGCCCCGCAGGAGGTGGCCCTCAGTGCAGCTTTCGCTGCGTTCCGCACGGCCATCTACCGGTTGATCACCAACGAACGCGGCACCCGTCGGCGCACTGGATGTTTCGCGGTCGAGATTCTCGGCAAACGGCTACTGTCCTGTTCGGTCGCATTTGCAGATTCCTGGCGGCGTTGTCAGCAAGGTCTGGCCGAAGATCAGGCTGCGGTCGATGCCGAAGTGCAGGCCGCTCGCCGTAACCTCGATGCCGAAACGGGCGATGACCGTGAGACCCAGGCGCGGGTGGCAACCGCAGCCGGTGTGGTCGGTGCCTGGCTCAAAGGTATCGCGCCCGGTCTCAGGGCCGAGATCGAAGGGATCGATTCCGCCATTGCCGGGCTGGGCCTCGATCAGGCCACAGGCGACCTCACCGAATGCAATCCACTCGCCGATTCCCGCTACGCCGCCCTGGAGGCACTGATCGAGTGCCTGCTACGAACGGAAGGCCACTGGCGCGACGACGAACGTCTCGTGGTCTTTACCGAATACAAGACCACGCTTGACTATCTCGTACGGCGGCTGACCGCGAAGTTCGGTACTGACCCGATACTGACGCTTTTCGGCGGCATGGACGATATCGAGCGCGGCGATGTGAAATCCAGCTTCAACAATCCCGCTCACCCCGTGCGCGTACTGGTGGCGACCGACGCAGCGGCCGAGGGCTTGAACCTCCAGCGCACGGCCCGCTACCTGCTGCATTTCGATTGCCCCTGGAATCCCTCACGCATCGAGCAGCGCAACGGTCGCATCGATCGCCATGGTCAGCCGCGTGATGTTACCCTCTTTCACTTCGTTACCGACCAGGACCAGGATCTTGCCTTCCTTTCCCACCTCATCAGGAAGGCCGATGAAATCCGTGAGGATTTAGGCTCGGCCAACGAGATCTTCGACGAAGCCGCCCATCGCCGCCTGATTGCTGGCGAAAATGCCCGCGAGGTCGAGACCGACCTCGATCATCGTGTCCGCCAGGTACTCGGCCGTGTGCGCATCGATGCCGATGCCGCCATCGATACCCACATGGCCGGAACAAATGCCGATGTCCAGCTCAAGGCACTGGCCGCCGAACTCGATCTCGATGCCGGATCGCTGCGTGATACGCTCGAATCGGCCATGGCCGTGCGAGGGGGTCGCCCGCAGCTCGACTGTAGCGGGCAGGCCCGTACCTGCAAGCTCATCAACCCGGCACTGCCGGGGTGGAGCGGGGGGGTCGATGAGTCGATGCGTCGCCCACAGAAGAACGGTGTGCCTGGCCCGGTTTCGCGCATCGCCTTCGATGCAACCCCCTTTCTCGATGACAGGGGTGGACGACTCGTGTTTTCGCCCCGCCCCGATGTACTGATGGCCCATCTGTCGCACCCCCTGTTGCAGCACGCCATCGCGACACTTACGCGCCGTCGCTTCCCCGGCACCGGTGAGGAAGTGTCGCGCTGGACGGTGCGGTGCGGGCCGTTGCCAACGGGTACGGAGGCCTGGGTACTGCTGAGTATCGAGGAGCTGGCGGTCAATGACCTGCGCGAGACCTTCCATCACTGGGTTCATACCCTCATTTTTCCCGTGGTGAAAGGCACGCTGGGCCCGGCACTGCCGCACAGCCGCGCACTCGAGCTGCGCGGTGGACAAGCCACTCGCGACCCAGGTCATCAGGCCGCAGCCCGGGCCATCATCGAAGAGGTGGAACCGGATATCAAGGCGCAGATAACCCGCCACACCGGGCAACTGACACAAACCCTGCGGACACAACTCGACCAGGCCGGTCAGGCCGCACGGGCCGACGAAGAACAACGCTACCGCA
>Ga0172372_10006529_pt1 | contig 15902 bp, 13 predicted proteins | sample LakKiv5m_2_FD_114544 | JGI IMG/M metagenome (GOLD analysis project Ga0172372, IMG submission 114544) | Freshwater microbial communities from Kabuno Bay, South-Kivu, Congo - kab_092012_9.5m | ecosystem: Environmental > Aquatic > Freshwater > Lake | place: Democratic Republic of the Congo...
CAAACGGATTAGAGGCAATCGTTATCTACAGAGAAGATTTATCAAAAAATTACGAAGAACAACAAATAAATAAATTTTTAAAACATACTAAAAGCTCACCTACAATAAATAAAGAGCCTGAATTTGTAGGGATAGAACTTGAAACGATAAAAATATCTAAGGAAGAAAATCTCTAGATATTTAATGGAAAAATCTAGTCCTGAAATTGACTTTATAGAAGAACATTTAAAAGACCTCCAAAGAGTATATTTTGAGACGAATAACAACCCAAAATTAAAAGAAGAATTACATAAAAAAATTTATGATTATCAAAAAGCATTATTTACATTAAAATATAACTTAAAGAAAAAATCTCTAGTATAATACTGAACGACCGAACTCCTCCCATAAAAAAGGTCAAGTAGGTATAAGAAACATAGGCGGGCACCAATGGTTTTTATTGATAGAGAAATCTATCACTAAAAAACATTTATAATTTAATCTCTTCAAGTAAAGAGTCATTATAATTTTTAAGGATTTCATAAAAATATTTAATACTTCCTTCTATCTCTTCTTTAAATTTATCCTTTTCTTCTCTAAATTTTAAAATTTCTTTAGCCCATCTAGAATTTATCACAAATTCTAATTTAAGCTGTTCTTCTGTAAGTTTTGTCTCAACGTTTCCCTCAGTATAATTCTTTTTAATATATTCCTCAAGTCCTTCCTTCTTAACTAAATAATAATAACAAGTATTATCTTCAATATATCTTAAAAGGACTGCTTTATCATCATTCTTAAAAATTTCTTTAGTTATAGGACATTCAACAAATACAAACATTTTAGATAAAGTTAAAATAGGATTTTCAAGAAGAAAATCACCCAATCCTTTATCAAGATTATCATAGATTTCAAAGAATGAAATTAAAGTTAATAATTCCTCATCTACTGCGTCTAATTCTTCAGCTCCTCCTATTTCTTTATTAATAATTTTATAAGATTCATATTTGGTAGGTAATTTAGGAACTTTATTAAATTCTTCGCTTTTCTTCCATTCATTAGGAAGATTAAAAAAAAATAAATCATTCAAATCTACAGTTTCCATATAAAATCCTTTAGATATTTAATTTTAAAAATCTAAAGTATTATATATAATGTTTTTTAGTGTAAAATCTCAATATCATCTAACCCCTCTCTTCTTCCAAAAAAAAGAAAATATCGGGAAATGGTTAATGGAACAATCAAAGACAATATGGAATGAAAAACATCCCACAAATAGACTAGATTATGTGGTAATTGATATAATGAAAAATGAACCTCCTAAAAATTTAGTATTACAAGATAAAGATACTGAAGAAGAAAAGAAAGAGAAAAAAGAAAAACTTAAATTAACACCTTCTCAAAAGATAGATAAACTTAATAATGAAATTCAAAAACTAGAGGCAAAACTTCAGAAAAAACAAATGGAATATAGAATGACGATAAATAAGAATTCAGTTAATCTGTGAGTTAATACAATTTTTTAAATATCTGATATATTTCCTAATGTTTTCTTCTTCTTCTTTAGTTTTAACTTCATTTAACATTCTTAACATTACCCTTAAATTTCTAGGGGCAATAACACGGCAAAAATAACTACAATTTTCCATATAATTAATATAAGATATTTAATTTTAAATATCTTATATTAGATTTTTACTAAAAAATATCTTAAAAATGATATATACAAGTAAAAATAACGTTATTTTTACTTTTAAATATATATATTTTGATTATTACTTGTAAATATCTTAATAAAGATATTTAAATTTAAATATCTTTATTAAAATCTTCCTACTTTGGGAACTAAAATGGTAAATCTTTGATTTGATTACGTGCGAGTGATATTGGGTCGTATCTCCTTCCCGTTCCTGTTAAGGCTCTACCTATATCACTACCTAATGAAGCCATTTGTAATCCGGTAGTAATACCTTTGAAAGGATTAAGAGAACCAGCTAGATTTTCCGTGAAACTCATCACTCCTTCATTAGACATCATTTTACTTGCTTCAATAGTTTTCCTGATTTGTTCTGAGAAACCAGCGAAACTTTGGGCTCCCGTTCTTAAGAACATTAAACTTTTGGGAAGAGGAATAACTTCTAAAATATTTTTAACTAAATTAGAAAGAGGTTGAATAAATGAATTTTGAATGAAAGATAAAAAGCCGGTTCCTATTCCACTTACGAAAGCATCAAATGGATGCTCATCTCTCCATTTTTGATAAGCTCTCTGACGTTCTGCTTCCCGTATGGCTCTCTTATCCATCCAAAAGGTGCCTATATATCCTGCCTCTTGATATTCATTAAGAACATTTAATAATTGGTCTCTTATTTCTTCATTATTAATATGAGAAAAGGCTAATTCAAAATCATCAGTATTAGTGGCTGGTGGAACGCTAGGGTCGGGAACTAAATAAGCGAAGGTTGTAAAGTATTCTACTAATGAGTTCATCGTGGCTCCCATTAGTTCTCCGTCTTCTTGTTGTTCTGCGAAATTTAGAGTGGCTACCATTGAACCTAATTGAGCGCCTCTCTGTTGATTTTGGAATCCTCTAATACCTCCAAATTGTTTATAATATTGTTCTAATTTTTTGATTAGAAGATTTACTCTGACGATTCGTTGATACTCTTTATAATCCTTAATATCTTTCTGAGTTTTAGGAGCATAATATTTTTGATTTTTATAATCATAATATTCTCCTCTTTGGATTTGTTCTGGTGTAGCTAATAGATTAAGTTCTAAAGAGGTTGAAGGGTCAGGTAATACGTTTGAAGATTCTTCTTGTGAAGTTAATTGTCCTTGTAATTGTCTTTTTTCTTCTTCTAAAGAGGCTCTTCTTTCATCAATCTTTTTCTTAGTAGCATTAAAATTAAGAGTTTTAATTTCACCTCTTCTTAATTTTTGACTATTTTGATAAGCTTCTTTTTTAAGCTTTTCAATTTCGTCATCAATCTGTTTTAATTTTATTCTATCTTCGGAAATATCACCTCCTGATAATCCTCTTCCTTTTTTTGGATAAAGCAACTTTATGACATTATCAATAGCCCTTCTGAAAAAACCGGTTCCTATTTTTTTATTCTCATATAAATTATCTAAATTTACAAGATAGAATAATTCTTGTTTTTTTGAATCAGAAAGTTCAGAAAGTTTTAAATTTCCTTTTTCTCCCTTATTAAAATCCTCTAAATTTCTTTGAGCATTTATATAAATATGAACTGTATCAAATATTTTATCAATCAATTTCTGCTGAACTTCCTCATTTCCTATATTTTTCCATACATCATAAAAAATAGTGCTAACAATATTTATCATTTCTATTTCTGTTTTCTTGTCATTTTTAAATGAGTTCTTTACCTTTTCTAACATCGTCTCGCCACTCTGCCCTTTCTTAGCGAACCAGTGTTCTACAAAATTATTAATTGTTTCAATTGTTTCAGCATCGGCATCTTTAATCAGCTCCAGTGTTTGTGGAACTTTATTTTTAGTTTCCAAAACCGTTAAAATAGCGTCTGCCTTAGCTTTTTTGATTAGACTTTCACTATCAAGCTCTTCATCATCATCCGTTTTCGAATATTTTTCATCCAAATCTTTTCTTGCTATTGCTGACAATTTAGCTTCTTTTAATAATTCAAACGCATCAAGTTGTAATCTTTCTGTTTTCTCCCGATTTAATTTTCCTTGAGTTTTTTCTAATTTGGCAATAGAAAAACCAATAGAAAATAATTTGTCTAATTCGTCTTTATCCACTAAATTACTTATCGTAAAGACTTTTGTAGGAATACTATTTATTATGGCGAAAGCCTCCGTCAACAGTCTAATTTCATCAAAACCTTTTACAATGAGATTAAGTGTAGATTGTATATTTTCTATTTCTTCTTTAGTTGGTTCTTTATCTTTAATTTTACTGGTAATATATCCGAGTATTACTTGTCTTAATTTCCAACTACTAGAATCATTTAATTTATCATTAAGTTCTTTATATTCTTTACTATTAAAAATAGGTTTTTTTATCTCAATAAGTAAATTCTCTTTATCATCCGGCATTTCGTCAAGGTCATTATAATTAGATATAGCATTATCAAAAATTGTTTTTCCTTCTTCTTTAAATTCTTTAGCTGTAGAGATAAATTGTTCCTCTTGTTTTTTTAGTAATTTTTTCATTTCATCTTCCTTTTCTTTTGCTTTTTTTTCTGCTTCCTTTGCTATTTTCTCAGCTTCTTTCTTTTTTTTCTCTGCCTCATCAGCTTCAGCTTTAGCTTTTTTCATTGCTTCACGTAAGAAGGCTTCTTCTTCTTTTTCTTGTGCGATTTTTTTCTCTCTTTCAATTTCTTTTTTAGATTTTTGTTTTTCTTTCTTTTCTTCAGGTTTTTTCTCCTCTTTTTTCTTAGGCTCTTCTTTCTTAGGTTCTTCCTTTTTTTCTTCAGGTTTTGCCTGAGCTTTTTTAGCCTCAGATAAAGCTTTATCTCTTTCCTTTTGTGCTTCTTTTAAAGCTTTCTTTCTATCTGCCTCTATTTTTTTAAGTTGTGTTTTAGTAAGAGGTTTATCAGGAACTTTTGAAGCTTCGGGTTCTTCTGTTAATTCAGGAACAACTTTTAAAGGAGGAGAATCAGTAGGGAAAAGTGAAGGTAAATCAACAAATGGATTTATTGTTGTAGGAATTGGAGGTTTTGGAGGTTCATCAAGAGGAAGAGGTAAATCAGCAATAAAAGGATTATCTTCTTCTGAAATTTCAGGAGCTGGTGGGACTTCCTCAGGTATAAATTCTTCAGGTGCTGGTTGAGCGTCTTCTTCAGGTGCTGGTTGAGCGTCTTCCTCAGGTATAAATTCTTCAGCTTTTGGTCTTAGTCTTGGTGCTTCCTCTGCTTTGGCAGGTTCAGCTTTAGGTTGTAAATAAGGAGGTAAATAAACTTGATTGAGTCTTTGATAAATTTCCTCTAATCCTTCAGTTGCAAATTTTTTTAAATTTTTATTTGCGTAATAATTTGCTGTTGCTATTTGATTTAAAGTAAGGTCATAAGCATATTTTGAATTTTCATAAAATAATTTAGCTTGAGTAGACAATGTTTTAAAGTCAGATGTCATATTAAAGCGTGGGTCAAGTGTTTTCCTTTTCATATCGAAATAATTATAATCACACTCATACAAAAATAATTTTAAAACAAAATTATCTACCCTACTAACCGGACGAATACTGATTAATTTATTTCTAAAATCTTCGTATTTTTTAGTATTTATTCCTTGTCCTATTAAGTCATTAAATTTTGTCAATTCAAAAATTCCAGCTCCTGTAATTACTGATAATCTAGTGGGGTCTGGTCTATATTTGGAAGAATTAAAAGGTTTTATGTATGGATATAATTCTATTCCAAACATATAAGGGGCTAACATATAATCACTTAAATATTTGGTATGACCTTCTAAAGATGTTTCGGTAGCTGTTCTTGTTGAAGAAGCTATACTATCTTTTAAAAATCTTGTTAAAATACTAACTCCTAATTCAAATTCATTCTGAGATAATTCATAAGTTTTAGTTATAAAGCTCAAGGTATGTCCTACTAATTTTTTAAAATCATAAGTCGGACTAACTCCTATTAGTTTACTAATATCTTTTATATCATCCTTTGTTAGTGGTGTTTTTCCATATAATGGCTTAACTATTTGATTTGGATATAAAAGGAGTGTGGATAAATTTCCTTTAACGAGTCCGGATATTAAAACATCACTCGGTTGTTCAAAAGTTGTTTTAAACCAATTATTTATGCTTGTTTTAGGGTCTATTAATCCTGTAGTGTTATTCATATATTCCCCAAAAGTAAAGTCTAAATCACCTTTACCTCCAATTAATCTCTCTTCACCTTTACCCGTTAATTTAGAAACTGTTCCTCCCAAATCTGTAATAAATTGAGCCGTTCCTTTAACATAATCGGGAAGTTCTTTAGCCAGTTCTTCCATTGATTGAAGAATAAAATCTTTAGCTTCAGTTGTTGGAATTTGATTAGATTCTAAAATATCCATAATAAATCTTTGACAGTTAGTAGTAAAAGCACTATATCTGAAAAAGTTCTCTCCTACTTTTTGTATAGTAAAATCTATTAATTGTTGTAATGAGATTCTTTTTGTAAGAGGTGGTAAGGTCATTACCTCCGTAAGTTCGCTTGTTTCATATTTTGTAGAAATATTAGGCGCTTCGTTTTTTTCTATAATAATATTCTTTTCTCCTTTGTGAGTTTTTACCGTAGCAACTAAAGCCAGATGATAAAATTTATCATAACCATATTTTTTCTTTAGTTCATCTATTTTACCAAAACTGACAGCAGATAATAAAGTATTAATCATTCCACTGAGAGGCGTTCTATAAATCTGAAGTCTTACAATTGGAAAGTGTCCGTATTCTTTGAGCGTTTTCTTGGAAATATTATTTAATTCTTTTGATGGTGAAAAAACTCTTTGAATCGCTTTCTTAGGTAATTCAATAGCTTTTGATACACCTTTAGAAATAAAAGTGCCCGCTTGTTTAAGGAAGTCAAAAAAACCGGCTCCTTCTAAAGTTTCTTTATTACTATCAATTAATTCTACTATTTGCTTACGATTCATTTTAGAACATCCCTTAATTCCGCATTGTTTAAGGATATACTTAAGCTCTTTTGTAGATAAATTTTTATAATCGTCCATATAACATTATATAGATTTTTAATGTAGGGTTTTAAACCCTACATTCAACCCTACATCAATAATTTTATTTATCTCTTTCAATTTATATATAAAAATGTAGGGATGTAGGGTATGTAGGGTTTATAATTAATATAAAAAAAAATTGATTATTTTTTTTTTATAAAAAAAAGTGTAATATAAATATACGGAGTAGAAATAGACCATACATCATACAACCCTACATCTTTTTATAAAGTTAGTCCATTAGGTCTTTTACTAAGTAAATTTCTCTTTCCTCAAGGATAACCATCGGGAAATTTTTAAAGATAGTAATCCAGCGGGTATCAGCTTTTCTTATCTTATTGATAATCTTTTTATCAATACCTAAATATTCTTCTAATAAATATTTCATCCCTCGGTTGTAATTGGCAGGGAAAACAGTTATAGTATGACATTCATTTAAAACCGTTTTCAGTTCTCTTCCGGTGAAGTTATGATTAGTAATAATAGAACTTACATTTATACTTCTTCCACCCTGAAGGATTTCGTCCCGTAAATGGTCGATTAAAGCTTTATGAATTTTATTTGAGATGATATCAGTATCATCAAATAATACCAAAGAATTTTTAAAATCTTCCATTTTCAAAGGGTCTTCAATTAAATTATCTCCTATTTTGATTCTCAAAGGTTTTACATCATCTAAATTTTCATCTTCCTTTTTTCTTGAAAATAAATATACCGGATTCTTTTTATGTTGTTTTTGGTATTCTTTGACGAATTTTTTAGTCCAAGTTGATTTACCAGAACCAGACGCACCACTGATAAAATGACAATCCCGCTCTTTCGTTTTATCAGGTATTGGTTGAAAAACCGCATCACTAGGTAATTTTAATTCTTTAAAAGTTGGAATCTTTTCGATTTCTTCTTTTTCTTCTTCTTCCCTTCGGGTGGTATCACTATCAACATATATAATTTTACCATCATATTTACCTCCTTTAATGATAGCTATAGGTCTTCCTATCCCAGCAAAATTTAAGGACATTTTATTATATTATTTTAGATATTTCCTAAAGTTTATCTTATCCTTTTTGATACGTTTTAATGTTTCCTTATTCAGTTTCATTTTTATTTTCTCTCTTAAATCTTCAATACTTCGGCTCATCTTTTGAAAGTCTTTTATTTTACTGATTTTATCAAATTCTTTATAAAAATTAAGAGGTATCTCAAATTCATATACATTTCCAAGTCTTGATTTTAATTCTTGGATGTAAGTAATAATTTTATCTCTTATTTTTTCTAAATTTGTATTGTTTAACTTCTCAATTAAATTTATAATGTTCTCTAAATTTGATGAGACTTGATAAGTTCTACCTAATCCAGAATTGAAGATATCAACGAGTTTTTTAATTATATTTTTATGCTCTCTTAATTTAGCAATAGTAAAAATTCGTTTTAACATTTTGATATAATTTTTTTCGTCATAATAATAAATTATATCTTCTTTGATACTTTTGATAACATTTGAATCTTCTTCAAAATTAAGAGGTTTATTACCAACTAAGAACTCAAAGAGATTCGTCATTTCTATAAATTCTCCATCAATATAAGCGAGAATGTCAAGTTTAATTACTGATTTATCATCAAGACTTTCAGAGATAGTTTTTTTCTCTTCACTTTTTACATTTTGAATATTTTTAAGTTCTTCTTCATTGATTGGAATTTTTTCTTTTTTGTAAAATTCTTTAATTTCTTCTTTAGTTTTAGGTTGTTGTTTATTGATAATTTTATAACCTTGTAAAATTTCTCTTGGACTCCATCTTAAAGTGTAAAGTTTTCTAGTGTATTCTTTCAAATCATCTAAATTTTTGATAGAATTTATTTTATTTATCTCTTCTGCTGTCAATAGATTTTTTTTATTATTATAGAATTCTTTGATTTCTTCTTTAGTTTTTAAGGTTTGATACAATTCATTATTATATCCTAACTTGAAATCCATAAAGAAAATGTCAGGATTTCGAGCAATTCTTCTTACAATCTCTTTAAAATTCTTCTCAATAAGTTCTTTGGCTTCTTTGATTGATTTATATTTAATAACAGAATATAAATCTAAATCGACACTGTATAACTGAGATTTTAAAGAGGCAGTTCCCATAATGGAAGGTTTAAAATTATTGAAAGAGATTAATTGAATGTTATCTAAAACTTTATTTGAAAATGATTCTTCCGGTCTTTTTTCTAATAAATCATTCATTATTAATTTATTAGATAAAAATTATACTTCAAATTTCCTGAGGGCGTAAATATTTTGTCCTTCATCATTATAAAGTGTAAGAGGAGTAAATCTAGAATTAGAAGGGAAACCAAAACGACCGGAGCCTGACATACCTCTTCCGGCTGGAGCAGGAGGATAATATTCTTCTACTAATCTATTAATAATTTCTTCCGGTTCCATATTCCTATATCTAATATGTCTTTCATTTGCTAAATCTGTTAGTTCTTCATAAGAAAGTCTTTCTAAATTAGCTCTGAAAGCATTTCTAAAATATTCTTCTTGTTCTTCTGGTAGTCTTGGCATTCCTTCAGGAAAATCTGGAGCGAAAGGTGGAGCAGGTGGAGCAGGTGGAGCATCAGGTGGAGCAGGTGGAGCATCAGGTGGAGCATCAGGTGGAGCAGGTGGAGCATCAGGTGGTGCTTGTCCTTCAATTTCAGCCATTGCCCTATCAAAAATATTTCGTCCCAAAGCTCTACCGGTTTCATCTTTAATATTTCCCACAACAAAAGGAACCTCTTTAAAAGTAGAAGCGGAAAGATAAGAAGTCATATCAGATACAGCTTGCTCGGCATTAGATATAAATTTATGAAAGGCACTTCCTAAAGATATTTCAGGAGCATCTATAAAATTAGGGTCAGCCATAAAAAGTTGAAGTAAATCTTTAATTTGCTTTAAACTATCTATTTCTGGTCTTAAGCTTTCAGTAAAAGTTTGTAATTGAATTGGTGTAAATTGTTTAGCGTTAATTTTCATAAATCTCATTAAAATATTGAAATAAGCGACTACTCTAATGATTGATTTTTGAATTTCGGGATATTCAGATGTCATTAAAGATATACCACTCTCTCTTGTTAAATCCGGAAAACGTATTACAGCTTGGGTGTTAATATATTTTTTGGATACTGAGTCAATTTCACCAAAAAATTCGGCAACCGCCCTTTTAAAGTCATCTACAATTTTAGTAAATCTAAATCCTTCAATAATATCTGAGCGGGTTATAGGTTTAATGTCTTCTGTATTTATTTGTATTTTATTTCTAACATTAGAAAGTGTTCTTTCTCTAGCGAAATTTTCCTCTTGAACTGCTTCATTATAAAATTTTTCAAGTGATAATAATCTTGGCATTTAATATATAATCTATTTTAGATAAAAAATATTTATTATTTATCTAAAATCTTAATAACTTAAATTTTCAGCTTTGATAATTTTTGAGGCTTCAGCAAGTTTAACGCCTCGTTCTTTCATAATTTTCTTAACTAATTCAGCTCGTTTTTTCATTTTATCAGAAGCCTTACGTTTTCCACCTGACATACTACTACCTTTTTGAGCTTTCATTATTAATTCACCTCCTAAAAGTTTCTCAATCTTTGGGTCAATTTTTCCTACCTTTTCTTTCTTAGGACGTCCCCGTTTTTTACCTCCTTCTACTGCTGGAACTGTCATATCATCAAGTCTTACATCAGGATTTTTATCAATATCTTGAGTTTTACCTAACATTTTACGAGGTCTTCCTAAACCCGTCCATTTTTTATTAATCATTTCATTTATATTATCCGTCCAAGCTTCACGTGAAAAGACAGGTTTAAGTGTTCCTGTTTCTCTAGCTCTTTCTCTTCCTCTTACGAAATTTCTAAAGTCTTCTAATTCTTTTTCACCCTTTTTTAATTTCGTTTCTATTACCATTCTCTTAGTTTCTTGAGGTGTATCTTTCAGTATTTTCTTTCCTGCTTCTAGCCATTTTACTAAATCATCTTTTGCTACTTGGAATCTTGCCTCTATAGTTTCTTCTGTAAATTTTTTTTCTGGTTTAACACTAGCTTTAAGAGCTTCTGCTTCTTCCCTTGCTTCATATTTTCTGGACGCAGTTCCTGAGGCTGGAACTGTTAATCCCCTACTTGTAGCATAGGCTCTAGCTCCTAATTCAGCATCAGTAGAAGGTCTTACTGTTCTCCCTCTTATTTCTAGTATTCTTCCACTTGAAGCATCTTTAGCGGTTTGATATGGATTTCCATCCATACCACCTTCAATTTTTCCTAAAAGTTTCCTTGGTCTTCCTCTTCCTTTTTTAGCTTTTTTTTCTTCTGCTTTTTCTACTGCTTTTATAGCTCTATTTAATAAAATATTTCCTCCTGAGTATCCAATTCTTCCCCCTTCAGGAACGCTTTCAGCCGGAGGATTTACTTGAGCTTCTGCTTCTTTATCGGCTTCTCTTTGAGTAATATCTCTAGGAGCTACTTTTTCACCAGAATAAGTTCCTCTCGACATAACCGCACCTGAAAAATAAGTGGTAGGGTTTTTACTGAGAGAGGTAGAAGATAAACCTTGAAATGAAAAAGGGATACTTTCCATATCATCGTAATATTCAACATATCTTTTATTAAATTTTTGAGTAAGACTTCGGATATCTTCTCCGTATGGTGTAGTATAACCAGCCATTAAATATTATATAATAAGCCTTATATAATTTTTAATGTAATATATATTTTTACATAAATTTTTTTAAGAAAGTAATCTTAAGACATTTGTCTCCAAAGATTTACTTCAATTACTGAATCAGAGCCAGCTTCTCCTTGTAATTCACATACGACAATGGGTCCTGGACTTAAAAGAGCAGTAAAGGGAGTAGCAGTATTTAATGTGTCATAATTTGTAGTTATTTTATCCCCAACTTTAGGCAAAATGTTATTAGGAAAATTCACAGATACAACATTTACATCGTCAAGTGTAGCAGTAGCAGTAGCTACTAAATACCAATTTCCAGATGATTTAGAAGACATTGTTATATAAATTACTTAAGATAAAAATATTTAAATTTATCTTAATTAATTTTAGATTTTTACATTAAATGAGAAGCCATACGACCACCGGAACGACCTAAACCAACACCACCTCCGGAATGACCTAAACCAACACCACCTCCAGACCGTCCGTCTCCTTCATAACCATATCCAAGAGCACCGAGAACTTTTACAGCAGTCTTAGCGTAAGGATTTGAGGATTGTTCTAAAAGAGCTTTAGCCACTTTAGCACCAGTTGGAAGAGCACCTTTAAGCATTCCCATTACATCAACTTTACCACCAATTAAACGACGAGCTGAAGAATAAGACATACGAGCGGATTCATCTTGAGAAGCATCGAGCACATCTTGTTTAGTGAGAACAGCGGTATAAGTAGCGGAGGTTCCTCTTTCACAAACAAAGACACCTGAGTTCATAGTGATGATAACTAATTCATAAGGATTTCCGGAGTTAATATTTGCGCCGGTGTTATTGGAAACGTTAAGTTGGAATTGTAATTGGAATTGACCGAGAGAAGAAGGAGCGTAGTATTCTTCACTGAGAGGAACTTCCCTAGCAAAATCAAGCACAAGAAGAGAACCTGAAGTATTAATAGGTTGAGCGTTTCCAGCATAAGCACCAGTATGAGAGTTGGCCTGTCCTGAGAATTCTAGCCAGCTTTGATTGGAACCGGATTTAACAGACATTTTCCAGAGGTCGTGTTGCCGAGAAGAGGAAAGAAGACCAGAAACGTTATTGAAGTTAATAGAAATACTATTAATGGGTAAATAAGAATCAGTATCAGAGAAAGTTCTATTTTGTTTTCGGACGAAGATAATAAGTTTATCAGGCACTTGGTTAAGTTGAATGGATTGAGAGGGAACAGTAGCAGTAGCGCCAGTAGCAACATCGGGGATAGTTGTTTTATAACGAGGGAGTTCGTAGTAAGGAACAACGTTGCGGGGAGGTAAAAGCACTGAATTAGGAGCAGTGAGGAAATTCATATACATTAAGAAATCAGAATTTGCCACGTTTAAGAGTTGGAAAGCACAACCAGCTACGGAATTATTAACACCACGGAGGATATTTTGGACGTTTCCAATGTTAAAGATAAAGTTTAAGTTTTGGATACCATAGAAACCTTGGTTTTCTTTTTCAGGGTCGCAGTAAAGGAAAGGAGATAAAAGGAGAGGTTCGCGGACGGTGTAAGTGATTACAACCGTTTTAGTTGAGACACCATCACCGATTGTATTACCTGTAATAGAAACGGGGAAGGCACCACGAGGCATTAAGTCGTTATCAGTTGGGTTGTTGTATGAGCCGTTAGGGTTGTTGTTAGCATTGACAGCATCTGAATAATTTTGGTAGGTATCATAAGCGGTAGGGGTCATTCCATTATAACGAGCTAAATATCGTCTGTCGTGGAAACGAGTAATAGAACTGATAACATCAGCGGTATTTTGTGAGACACTGTTATTATTGATGGTAGCTTGAGAAGTAGTGAATAAGGATTGAAGAGGGAAAGGACATAAAGCGTGTCCGTTTCCATAATCTACGAGATACTCACCGGCTTGAGCTACACCGACAACTTGAAGACGAACAGTTCCCTGAAGGATAACCTCTCTATCAATAATGGTAAGTTCAGAAGGAACTTGGATATTAAAGGACACTTGAGAAGCAGAGGCGGAAGTAGATTGGAATTCACTCTCAACTTTACTAGAAGCGCCTTTAAAAACGGCAAAATCTACATCAGATTTTACTCTAAGACGGTCATCTAAAACTAAAACTTTACGGAAATCTTGAGACATTGTATATAAATTATTTAAGATAAAAAATTTTTATATTTTATCTTAAACATTTTTAATTTACTAGATATTTTTTTATTCTCTATAGTTTTTTTCTACTTCAGGATAAAGTTTTTTTCTAAATAAAATTTTCATACTGGAATAACATCCTGAAGCAAGTTGGAAAGGATGAAGATTTCCAAATTTATCTTTCCAAAAACAAGCAATTTCTATACTTTGAATAGGATTATCACCTATTAAATCAACTAGACGATATTCTGCTGTAGGTGAATATTGGATTAAAGGTTTATATTCCTGACCTGTAGTTAAATATACTTGTAAATCTGTTAAAACATTTCCAATGCTAGAGTTATTTCCTCCCGCTCCAAATAAAACATCACTATTAAATACTAATGGCGTGCTTTGTTGTTCCGGAACTAATGGAACTAGTGAAGCTTGGAAAACTATTGAAGCAATAGGACACCATAAAGGACTGGTTGGATATTCTCCATAACTTTGATAAAAAGAAGGAGCCGGAGCAGTTGGAGTATAAATATTTGAGCCGTTATTAATGTTTCTAACTACAAGTTGGAAGTTTTTCCCGTTAGTAATATTTGAACCATATCCATTATTTCTACTTTCTAGAGAACTGAAAAGAGTATAAAGAGGAGAATTAAAATAAATGTAAATGGATGAAGTGATAGATAAATCAGAATCATATCCTAAAACGTCCGCATTAAGAGTATATTCAGCAGTTGTAGGATTAAATTCCATAAAAGGAGCTAAAGCAGAGGGAAGAGTTCCACCTGCGCCTACTACTTGAGCGTTAAGAGAAGTAAAAGCCGTTTGTAAAGCATTATTTAACATTAAGACGAAATGTTGGAAATTGTAAATAAAATAATACTCTGAAGTTAAATCTTGTTGAACTATAGGAGGAGTTGGATTTGGAGCATTAAGATTTTGAGGAATGAAAATTAAAGGAGTTTGACTTTCATAAAGAACACCACCATAAGAATAAGCTAAATTAACATTATAAATTAAAACGTTAGGGTTAAGTTGTCCGATTTGAGCTTGGGGAATCATTGATGGTAAGGTTGGAGTTTCAACGTAAAAGCGGACTACCGTCATATAATAATCTTTGGCACTGTTAATAATTGGGTTGTTTCTTGTCTCAGTAAAAATTAAATTTGGAGGTGCTAGTGTTCCGGTAGTATCATTATTTACCACGTTAAAATCAAAATAGATATGGTTTGGTTCAACCATATAATTACTATTTACAGGAGGTCTATTTGAGAACATATATTAAAAGTTAGATTAAAAATTTACCTTTCTTAACTTCAACTTTAGATATTTTAATTAAAATATCTAAGGTTAATATATGGAAAATCTAAAAGAAAAATTACAAGAAAAGGGACTTTCTGAAAGTTCCGTTAAAATGTATCTTAGAAATTTAGAAAAACTTAATGACAGCAAGCCTATTAAAAATTTAACTTTTCTAAAAAAACCTGAGATAATTTTAGAAAAAATCAAAGATAAAAAAGATAATACCCGAAGAAGTTATTTAATTTCTATTGTTTCAGTTCTTGGAGTTTTAGAAAAAGATAGTCCTCTTTATAAAAAGTATCATAATTTGATGTTAGAAGTCAATAATGAAATTAAAAAAAAACCTACTACTGAACTAAGCGAAACTCAATCTAAAAATTGGAAAAAATGGGATGATGTCCTTAAGGATTTCAAGGATTTAGAAAATAAAGTTTTAGGTTTCAAAGGTAAAACCTTAACAAAAACTCAATATAATGAATTATTAAACGCTTTAGTAGCTGGATTATATATTTATCAAGAACCTAGAAGAAATATGGATTATCAGAAAATGATGAAAATTAAAACCTACCTCCCAAAACTTCCGGCAGATGTAAATTATATTGATGGTGAATCCTTTATCTTTAATGTCTATAAAACCTCTAAAAAATACGGACAAAAAACCATTAAAATATCAGATGAACTAAAACCTTTACTTAAACTTTATCTTAAATATACTGGAGGTCTAAAAAAAACTCCTGAAATCTTCTTAAGAGATTATGAGGGAAAACCTCTGGAAAGTGTCAATAGTATTACTAGAATTTTAAATAAAGTTTTCAGTAAGAAAATCGGAAGTAGTATGTTAAGACATATTTATATTACTCATAAATTCGGAGATAAAGCTCAGGAAATGAAAGAAACCGCGGAAAATATGGGACATACTGTAGAAACACAAAAAGATTATATCAAAGATGATTCTAAAGTCGGAGGTTTAGTTAAAAAATTATTAGTGGATTTTGATTAAGTTTAAATATATTATTTTAGTAAAATTTTAACTTAAAGAAATGTTATCTATATATATTAATAAAAAAACTATGCCCGCCC
>Ga0172372_10006532_pt1 | contig 15900 bp, 23 predicted proteins | sample LakKiv5m_2_FD_114544 | JGI IMG/M metagenome (GOLD analysis project Ga0172372, IMG submission 114544) | Freshwater microbial communities from Kabuno Bay, South-Kivu, Congo - kab_092012_9.5m | ecosystem: Environmental > Aquatic > Freshwater > Lake | place: Democratic Republic of the Congo...
CCCACTTGGTCGTGCTCTCCGTTGCCGAAGTCAACACGTACGATATCTCCTAAATTAAACATAACACATCAAGAATTTGCGCCCATAAATTACACCCCATAGGCGAAGGTGTTTCGTGCATCATCAAGCCTTGCACGTTTAGGCTTTGTGGGTTGCTTGGTCGTGAACCACCGCGCCACATCAGTATGAAATGGAGCGAAATACTGATGGCGGGCAACCCATAGGTCTATGCTTCAGATTATTACAAATTCATTTTCAATGTTCAGCATTTCAATTTCTGCGTCAGTTAGTTCGTCGGCATAAATCTGAAGTACGCGCGCTCCATCTGCGGGCGCATCTATGTTTGGCACGTCAGATGCGATTACAAATTCCGCACGTCCGAGCAGTTCGTTTAGTTCGCGGCATAGTTCGGCTGCGTCTTCGCGCTCGCCTACCAAGTGCGTGATGGCTGACTTAAATTCCTGGTCCATATCGCTGGGGTTTTGAGTAAATGAAAAATTCCGAGCCGTACGCAAGTCGGTACTGCTCGACCAAAAAAGAAGCCTCGGTTTTGTCCGAGGCTTGGTCAATTTCTTCGCGACCATAGGCCGAGAAGGCAAAAATTTTGTAGTTCATGCTTATCTAATTAGGTCCGCAATTTTTCCAACGTCAACGGTTCCGTACTTGCCGTGTACCTTTTCTAAATAGTCCTTCGCCTTTGCGAACGCCTTTGAGCGTTCGTCGGCATATCGGTAGTCAAATAGTGCGCTCTTGATGCGCTGCAATTCCGTTTTCATAGGTCAAAGCAATTCCGTTTTCTGTGCTTGTACAAAGTTTTTCCAATCGGTACTTGCTTCGTTGTACACTTGGGCAATTTGATTTTTGAACCCCGCATATCCAGCGAACGCATTTGTTTGGTAGTACGAGCGTTCAAAGGTTTCGTACAAGTTCAGAAGGAACCCTACGCCGTATTTGCGCTCGATGCGGCCCAATGTTTTTTGGTGCTTGGTTAACATAGTGTATTTAATTTTAATTAAACAAAAAAGGCCGCACCAATTAGGTACAGCCCTCAACACGGGAATACGTAGCAAGTCGCCGCCATACGTTGGGCGTCGGCAATGTATGCCGTTCGCCGTTTGCATAGCCGCGCACGTTCGTACATAGTACGAGCCGCGCACGTTCGCGCCTTGCTACGTTCCCGCCGTTTTTTTGTAGGTGGTCGCCCTACCGAGGCACTACGTGCCTACTTTGCGCCTCGCGCCTATGTTTGGTACCTTATTGGCGCGCCTTTGCGGCGGCCTTCAGTTCGCGCGCCTTGAGCCGTGCGGCTTGTCGTGCGGTGTTCTTGTCAATACGCGCAGCGTTCGTATTTTCTACAGCGTCTTTAGCGTATTGCGCGCGGGCTTTTTTGCCCGCCGTAGTTCGCGGGCGGGCGTTTGCCCGCGCCGCGCGCGTACGTTTGCCCCGTTCACTTGGGGCGGCAATTGAGAACGGCACTACTTTTCGGCTTTTAAGTCCTCAATGATAGCGTACAAAGTCGCCAACTCGTAGCGGTCTATAAATTCGCCTAACCGAACCTTGCCCAAACGTACAAGACGCGAATTTTTGAACGAATCAAAATATATCGCTTGTAATCTGCTCAAACCAAGAACGCGCAAGTACTTTGCCCCTTCTTTGGGTTCCATTTTTTTCGCTTTGATTAGTCGCGAAATTGTGTACTCAACCGCTTCGCGTTCGGTTTCACAGCCGCCGACCTTCGGCACTGCGAATCCTTTGGTATTTTGTTGGTACATTATTAGGCCGAGGCCTTCGGTGTTAAATTGTGCTTTTTTCATGTTCTTAAATTTTAGTAGGTCGGGCTTAGTTGCCGCCCCTACTTAGTAGGTTGCAAACGCCGTGCCAAAATGTAGAAAAGTAGAAAAAAAGTAGGGTATACGAAATTTAGAATCGGTCTAAATAGTGCGCCCAAAGTTTGGCCCGCTTGGGTAAGGTCGGGGTATTTTGGGGGTTGGGGGGTTTGGTTGCTTGGGGTTTGTGCCGCCCAAGAAACCCACAAAGGCGCGACCTACGCGCGCTGTGCCCTACCGAAGGCACGAACACAAAACGGCAAAAGTTCGGGCAAAAGGTAAACCAAAGGCGACCCCGTGGGGTTTGGGAAATCGTTTCGGGTGGTGCGGTGGTGTGGCTGTGGTGGGGTATAATCCCCCCAAATACTACATCTGGTCATTTTTTACGACCACGAAATAGCTGTCTAATTTGTGACGTTGACCTCAAAAGCCGCAGTTAAAGCTGTTGATGGTATTGCGTTATTTAGAATGGTTCTAGATTAGCTGTTACGCCGTTGAGCTGTGATGATGGTATGGCAATTGGCGCAACGGATTTGGCACTTGCGTATTTCGGATTTGATTACGTTGATGGAATTACCTGCGTATATCATATCGGATACGTTTTTGCGTTTGCTGTCGATGTGGTCGAATTGTAGTACGCGATGGTCGGTGGTGCCGCAGTCGGTGCATTTGCCGAAGATGCGTTTGTAGCGGTCTACGAACGCTTTGTTGCGTGTGCGTTGGTATTGGTTTTGTGCTACGCGCACGGACGGGTTGCTTTGGTACCATTTAGCGGAGCGTTGGGCAGAACAGCTTTTGCAGGCGGACTGGAGTCCGTCTGATTTACGTTTGTTCTTTGAGAACACCTCGAGTGGTAGGGTAAGACCACAGGACGAGCAGCGCTTCATTAGGGCTAATGTAGCTGTTGTTGGCAGAATGGTGGTCCAGATGGAAGAAAAATAACAACGCAGAGTTCAGAGAATAGTACCCCTTGATTGTGAGGTCTTCTTTAGGACTGCGTTAGTATTGCGTTGGACGTTTGTTCTTTGTGAACTTCACTAGGTCCTGCGTTGTAATCTGGTGTGCTCTGCCCCTTTTGAGAAGGGGCGACGCTTAGGCGTCGGCGCTTTGTAGTGTTTCTGCTACGGTGTCCTTCGAACGAGGTAAAGTTAGTGGTTTTTTCTCAATCCAAGGATGCCCTTTTTTACTATTGTTGATATTTTAGATAACTCGTGTATATTTGTCCTGTCACAACTCTTAACCACAATGGTAGGATACATCTACAAGACCACCAACAAGGTCAACGGAATGGTATACGTAGGGCAGCATATATGCTCCTACTTCGACAGGAAGTACCGAGGCTCCGGTACGCTGTTCAAGCAAGCACTAGAGCAGTACGGGTGGGATAGCTTCATCACCGAGCTGCTATGCTGGGCAGAGAGCAAAGAGAAGCTGTCGGCACTGGAGCGTGCCTACATCGAAGCACACCGAGGACAGCCAGGATATAACATAGCAAACGGAGGAAGCGGTGGCTCCAAGCACATCTACGTGAACCTAGACACCAAACAGATATACCTTTCCACTAAGTCAGCAGCAAAGGCCGCAGGCGTGTCCGAGTCAACATTAACAAGGTGGGTAAACGTGGGAGGCTCATCCAAAGGGATGGCCGAATACTACAACAGCCACAAAGACGTAGAGTTTAGAAAGCCACCAAAGAACCTATGGATTACCCATAAGTGGGCCAAACTACCCAATAACGCAATACTTAGAATGAAGAATCCTATCTTTGCCTAGAGCATCGAAAGATTCTGTGGACATAGAGTTGTGACAAACCTATGCGGTGGGGGGCCTAAAGCCCCCCGTTCCATTTCAGTCCCGCTCCACCAGCCACTTATGGTACTGCTTGGTGCGGCTAGCGCGGTCCTCAAGACCGTGCGTGCCGCCATTGATGCGTCGAGTGAGCACCAAGATGGTCTCGTCGTTGACCCCCTTGTCACAAATATCCCACAGCTTGTTGCGGTCAAAGAAGAAGCGTGCACTGTCAAACGCATAGTCCGTAGCAACCAAGTCAGGGTTTGATAGAACCTCAGGATTACCCAGCCACTTGGCGAACGCCTCGTAGTTGCTCTTGCCCGTCAGCTGCAACGCACCACGACCACGGTACTTCCATCCGTCTCCAGAGGCCTCATCTCCGTTGCCCATACGTGAGGAGTATACCTTGTTGGCAATCTTCTCCGGATTGCGCTCGTACTTGGCCGCAACAGCTGCATCAGGGAAGTACTTCTTAAACGTGGTCATCAAGCCCTTGGCCGAGTAGTTTAGGTTTTCGCTGAACGCCTTGAAGCCGCCCGTTTCATGCGCCGTCTGTCCGAAGAAGTGCGCAGCACGCACGTCAGACAATCCAAAGTGCTTGGCAGCAGCGTTGATGGTACCCGGGCCAAAGGCGCCGTCAGCGCCGACACCAATCTTCTCTTGTAGTTTCTTCAGGCTCATCGTCCTTGTGAGTTATAGGGTTTAACGTAGTTCTTAGACGCCTTGTTTGATGAGGCACTCTTGGAATGCTTGCCGCGCTTCTTGCTCTTGCTAACGTACTTTGCAACAGATTGCATCGCCTTCTTTACAGCCATTTTGTTCGGTGGTTATGTTCAGTGGTAAAAATACTAACTTTGTTTTCCTGAGAAGGATATGAAAAAACACAACAACCTCTTCAAGAACCTATGAAACCTAAGAACTATGCCAAGGGAGGCTCACTCAAGCCCGTTCCCCCAGCAAAGAAAGGACTGGCCAAGCTGCCTACCGAAATCCGCAACAAGATGGGATACATGACTGGCGGCGGTAAGCTCGACATGATGTACCAAAACGGAGGACAGAACAAGCTCGTGCTTGACCGAAACATGCGAATAGTGTCTCCGAGTCGTCAAAAGCTAGAAAGCGCAGCAGCAGCACAAAAAGCAGCACAGGCCGAGAAGACCTTCAACCGCAACGCACGCCTTAGCCAAGAGCGCAACCTCACCGAGATGCGCAACGCCCTGAAGTCAGAAGGACCAAAAGCCGTTGCTGACTTTGACAAGGAGCTCAAGGAACGCGGATACAAAGTGGTGCAACGCCCCGTTAAGAAGATGGCACAAGGCGGACAGCTCAAGAAGGCCGGAGCACCAAACCCACTGAACCCCACCAAGGACAAGAATAGCTACATCTCCAACGCCGTTGACATGAGCCCCTCTACCAAAAAGCAGATGGACGCACTTCGTCAGGCAATGATGTACTTCACAGGCGTTAGCCCAAAGAACAAGTAATATCTTTACAACATGAAAAAGTATCGCACCAAATCATACGCTAACGGCGGAACCACCCCAAAGGGAAAAACCCCAGCTAAGCCAGCAGCAAAGACTGCTACCAAAACAGCTAAACCACTAACCGAAGGAGAAGCTGTTGGGTCAATGCTCAAAAAAGGAAACTACTCAGGAGCTGCTAAAGCAGTTGGTGAGGCGTTTGCAGGAGCACCAAAAGAATTGGGCTCTGCACTTCGTCGTGCTACCCGCGACCTGTATCAGGACGGTGGAAAGATGAAGCAAGTATCTCAAAAGCCCGGAGTTCAGAAGGCATCAGCGCCAAAGAAAGTCCCGGTATATAAGACTGAAGGAGAGATTCTCGGAGAGAAAATCAAAAAAGGCGACTACGCAGGAGCAGCGTCAATGGTAGGAGCAGCATTCGCTGAAGCACCAGCTGAACTCTACAAAGCATTCAAGCGTTCACTTCGCTAAGACAAACCATCTATAAATGAGAAGGGGGCCCTAAAGCCCCCTTTCTCTTTTTACAAACTGTCTGACCAGTAGACCGTGTACCGCAGTAGCTCGTCCTTGTAAGACTCTGACTCTACAGTGATGTCCTTGGCCCAGTATACCTCGCGAAGGGTGTCGTTACGCTCAATAGACCAAGTGGTGTCCGCAGACTCAATAAGAGGAGCGATGACTTCAGACTGCTCAGGAGTAAAATCCCACGCCGTAGACAATACCGTATCACCGATGCTAGAGTTGTACCACTCGAAGTTGTACTCCGTGCACTCCACTCCGGCAATTTGCTCGGGGCGGTCCTCAAAGTATGGCTTGTTGAGGTTGAGGTATACGCCGTAACCGTATACAGATGCTGCGACAGTAGACAGTCCAGCGATGGCTAATTTGATGTTTTTCATTTTGGTTGGATTTAATTGAAGACAAATGTAGATAAAATTTTGAACTGTGCAAATCTTTTGAAAAAAATTTCAAGCACTTCGATGCCCACGCAATTAGGTAACTTTGTTACTCAACGCATTCAGCTATGAAAAAGTATAGAAGCAAAGCATACAACGAAGGTGGCAAGATGGAGTCAGAACAGGAAATCGAGGTGATGAACCCCGACCTAATGATGGCCGTAAAGCAGATGCAAGCAGCTGTCAAGGCTGCTGGCAGCGCACCGATGCACTACAAAGTCAAAGCCTGCTACTACAGCTAGGAAGAATGAAGACGAGCAAGTACTACGCTGGCAACGCCAAAGCTCGCGCCAAGAAGGCGGAGTACGATACCGAGTACCACTCCTCAAAGGAGCGGAAGAAGTATCGTGCTGAACTAAACAAGAAGAACCGAAAAGCCGGAACCTACGGCAACGGCGACGACATGGACTACGACCATGACGAGCGCCGCATGATTCCGTCATCACGTAACCGCGCAAAAAAGTAATGGCAAAGAGCAGTAAGAAACGAGCAGCAGCTGTCGTTGGCCAGAAGAAGGTCAGCAAGGACCGAGCAAGCCAAGGAAAGAGTAACTTTGACATCCTAAACAAACTCAGTGAAAACAAATAAGCTCACCGTAGCACAGAAGTACAACTCCATGAAGCGTCAGGCCGAAGAAGCCGGTATGCGCGTATATGAGGAGGATGGCAAACTCAAAGTGGTAAAGACAAAAAAATTCAGAAAGAAATGACCGGAGGAGAATTTGAAGACTGGCTCGAACAGCTAGAAGAAGCCAAGCAGCCTACCTGCAACATCGACAACCCAGAAGACTGCGAGGCCTGCGGGAGCTAATATGGAACTTAAGAAGCTAAATAAGAACATTATGGTGAAGGCCCCAGAGGGCTATCACTGGATGAACGATGGAAAGGGACGGTTCTACCTGATGAAGCACTCAGGAAAGTTTGTCAAGCACCCTAACGCTAGCCTTGAGGCGCCATTCCGAGTCGTAACTCACGACAAACCAGCCGACAGCAAAGAGCGGATGGCTACTCTGGCTTTGGCGAAAGCGAAACGACCTTAAAGGATTCCTCCCCGCACATCTTCCTGTAGAGGCGCGCTACCAAAAGGCGCGCCTTCTGCGTTATAGCATAGCGCACTCGGTAGTTGTACTTGGTCTCCTCCCTGAAAAACTGGTCCTCCTCCTTCTTGTTTGGCGTTAGCTTGTCAAAGTGGTTGTAGACATAGCCCATGTCCTTGAGCCGGTACAGGTACTTCTTTACTAGCTGTTGCTTGCTGCGCATCATACCCTCGGCGAGGTAGTCGATGGTCCAGAACTCAAGGTCGTAGGTGAACAACAGGATGTCCACCTCTGCGGGATTGAGCCCGTGGTTGTCTTTGGCGTCCCTATACATGAACGTTATGTATTTCAGGTCGTTCCTTTGAATAAACTTGGGGTCAATTTTAGAGAATTCCCTGAATAGCTTCTTTCGGCTAACCCTACTTTTCGGCATATCAGTATCTTTGTTTCAAAAGTAATACTATGGCAAGTCTTAGCGGAAGCAAAATCAAAGATACTTTCGGCCTCCTTCTCAAGCTGGCTAGCTCTACGGCATCTTCGTCTGAGCAGGTAGTGCAGGACGGCGAAGGCAATGCAACTGCATTAAAATTATCTACTGACACGGTAGAGTCCACTGGCGATTTCAAATGTACGGGCACCATGTCGACATCAACGAGCGACGTGCAGGCCATCATGCTCAGCTCAACGGGCGTATTTGTGAAGCGCGACCTCAGCTCTAACCCAATCGGTACGGCATCCATCACGGCAAACTCTCCGCTGACGGCAACCGGAAGTACCATCGGCGTGCTTCCGGCCAGCTCGCTGTCGCCGTTGACCGAATTTACCGCAGCGAACACCGATAAGTTTCTTATATGGGATGAATCGGCCAGTGCATACAAGTACATCAACCTTCTTGATGTTTCTGACTACATCGCCAATCAGGGAAACACCAGCATTCCAAGCATCTTCATCGCCAAGCCGCAGGCAACGACATCCATCGGGACCGCCGCCACGATGATTAGCTTCGCCGAGCTGTATGCATCTACGGCTACTGGATTTGTTACCCCAGCATCTTCATCTGTTGCCTTTGGTAATGCAACCGATAGCATATCGTTGGTTGACTCAACGGGAGTTCGTGACAACATCCGCCTTGCTGATGAGGCCATGTACGAGATTTCTGCATGCGTGGAATACAGCATCGCGTCCGGAACGCCAGACATTACCACTCAGCTGTACATCAACGATGGAGCAAGCAGTGTGGTTTTGATAGAAGACCTAGAGGCCAGCAAGACTGGAAAACACACGGTAAACCTTAGGTACTTCTATTACGCGGATTCAAGCGTCCCATACGATGTGGCGCTTCGTTGTTCGTCGACAACTGCAGTAACGCTTACGAAAAATACTTCGGTAACTGTCACTAAATTCGGGGAAGTTTCACTACCCGGCTAACATGGACAGAAAAGAGCGCATTGAGATGTTCCTCCTAATCAGAAAGAAGATGGAGGAGATTGCAGAGATAGTCAAAGAACACAAGATTGGTCATGAGTTCATGGCCACCTACTGCTTCGGTCTTTCCTGTGATGAGTCAGAAGAAGACACGCCTCAATCGTATGAGTTCCTCGCCGGATACAGCGTAGACGAAAGAGATGAGCTCGACCTGATGTTCAACGTGATGTCGCACAGCTACGAGAGCGAGCATGGCGACGACGATGACGACGAACCAACCAACACAATTGAATACTGGCTAAATAAATAATCAAATTGAAATGGAACTTATTAGAAAAATCATTGTGGGGCAAAACCCCAAAGATGCTATGGCCTACTTCGTGGGCCAAAAAACCGGCGATGCCGTAATCGACTCAATTGTACAAGATGAACGAGCCCTGACCAAACATGGGATTCGTCGCTATCTAGTCTATATCTTTAACCCAGATAAAGGCATTATGCTCTGGAAGACCATAGACGACATGCCTTGTTTAATTGAACACGATTGCGAATTCTGATGAAGCCCATTAGATACTTCATTGTTAAGGTAGACAAAGCGGTAAACGATACCATAGAGGTAGCTGGTAAAGAGCTGTACCTAGACACCAAGTTCAACGAGTTCGCGCACCGCGCGTTCGAGGGCGAGGTTATCGGGGTGCCTGAGCGCTACGACACGGGGGTGTCGGTTGGTGACACCTTGTACTTCCACCACCACGTAGTGCTGGGAGGCAACCACATGGTGTACGGCAACCAACAGCTAAACCCTACAGACCGAAAGGGTCAGTTCATCTATGGGAACGAAGACCTGTACTACGTGACGTGGGACGGTGGGTACGACCCATTCAGCTGTCAGGCCTATGCCCACAAAAGCAAAGAGACAGGAGAGGTACGCATCCTTGGCGACTGGATATTCCTAGAGCCAGCGCCGCAAGAGGACGAGCTCCAAAGCGACGTCCTCGAGCTGGTGCAGAGCAAGAAGACATACAACCAGTATGGCTTTATCAAGTATCCTTCAGCCAAGCTTGAGGAGCTTGGCCTATACCCCGGAGATAAGGTCTTCATCCAGAAGAATGCGGACTATGAAATGGAAATTAACGGAGAGCGCCTATACCGCGTTCTATTGAACCACATCTATGCCAAAATCGAAGAAGACGTATGACAACGTTCATACGGCTGTACGCCTGATGGAGGCGATGCAGATAGCCATAGAGAACATGATTATGGAGATACAGAAGCCCGTTGACCAAGAGCTTAGCGGCTCGCAGAGAAAGGCGGAGCTTCAGTCTATTAAGCAAACTGCTGTAGACGCCAAAGAGCTAATCGTTGAGCGCGAGCGTCTGGAGCAGCTTATCAAAACCTTACAGGAAAGTGGAGAGATACAGGAAGAACGAGACTTCTCAGGAGGATTCGCAGAGCGATACTCAAAATGATGAGTGGGTCTTTATTTATTGGGACTAATGTCAGGAGTAATTGAAATAGAAGACCAAGAGGTGGTCAACATCTGCCCCGATTCTACATCGGGGGAGGTTGTTGTCATTGATAACCTTTCTATTCAGTTACCCAAGAAGCCAGCCAATAGCAAGATTCTTTTCCACGACCTACCTAGGGCACAGCAAATGTGGGAGCGTCAAGAGATGCCCCACGAGCTAACGAGGTTGTCATCCATGGAAGAATGGATGTCGATGCCGGACAGCTTCAGGTCCAAGTACACACCTTACATCCAACAAGAATATGAGCGCAGACGAAATGGTCTATGGTTCTTCAACAACGGAGTACCTACTTACATCACCGGAAACCATTACTTTTTTCTTCAATGGTCCAAGATTGACGTGGGATACCCGTCATACCTCGACTTCCAGCGGCAGCTTTTCCTACATTTTGAAGCCTGCAGTGTAGACCCGCGTTCGCTAGGACAGGTCTACGTGAAGTGCCGACGCTCTGGATATACCAACATGAGCGCCTCTATTCTGGTCAACGAGGCCACGCAAGTGAAGGAGCGGCTGTTGGGTATTATGTCAAAGACCGGTGGCGACGCACAGGAGAACATCTTTATGAAGAAGGTGATACCCATCTACAAGTCGTTGCCGTTTTTCTTCAAGCCCATTCAGGACGGTACCACCAACCCACGCATGGAGCTTGCCTTCCGTGAGCCATCAAAGCGAATCACCAAGACCAATAAGACGTCGCACCGCGGGGACGCCCTCAACACGGTGCTGAACTGGAAGAACACTACCAACAACGCCTATGACGGTGAAAAGGTATACCGCCTTTACCTCGATGAGGCTGGCAAGTGGGAGAAGCCAGCAGACATTAGAGAGTCGTGGCGCATCCACCGTACCTGTTTGCTGGTGGGTAAGAAGATTGTAGGCAAGGCTATGGTTGGCTCCACGGTAAACCCGCTAGACCGCGGGGGCAGGCAGTTTCGCGACCTCTACGACGCAAGCAGCGTAGAGGACCGCAACGAGAACGGGCGAACTAAGAGCGGACTGTATTCGATATTCATTCCAGCCTACGAGGCATTGGAAGGGTTCTTCGACCAGTACGGTATGCCTGTCATAGATGACCCAGAATCGCCTATCGTTGGTGTAGATGGGGAACGCATCGCCCAAGGCGCTAAAACGTTCTTAAAGAACGAGAGAAAGGCCCTGACCAGCGACAGCTACGAACTCAATGAGGTAATCCGACAGTTCCCCTTCACCGCATCAGAAGCATTCCGAGACAGCTCGAAGACATCGCTGTTCAACGTGCAGAAGATATACGAGCAGGTCCAGTACAACCAAGAGCTGTATCCCAATCCTGTACTGGTGGGAAACTTCGTATGGAAGGACGGGAAGCAGGACACCGAGGTCTACTTCAAGCCAGACGCAAATGGACGCTGGAGGGTGGCATGGATGCCCCCCTATGAGCTTAGGAACAAGCAAGGACCAGAGAACGACTGGCTAGGCTGTGGCGGAGTTGACTCCTACGACATCGACGCTACCGTTGATGGCCGCGCTTCAAAAGGCGCGTGCCATCTGTTCAACAAATTCAATATGCAATATCCAGCAAATATGTTTGTCGCCGAGTACGCCTCACGGCCACCTCTTGCGCGCATATTCTATGAGGACGTTTTGATGGCTGCAAAGTTCTATGGATATAAAATTTTGATAGAGAACAACAAGTACGGAATCGCGCGCTATTTTGAGCAGCGCGGTTACGATAACTACTTGATGGACAGGCCGCAGCATCTTGGCTCTGGATACGGTGGCAACACCAAAACAAAGGGTATTCCGTCAAACTCTCAGGACATCATCCAAGCGCACGCGCAAGCCATTGAAGCATTCATCCACTCTCACGTAGGCATGAATGAAGAGACTCTGGAATTCGGTAAGATGTATTTCGAGCGAACTCTTGAGGACTGGATAAACTTCAAGGTGGACGACCGTACCTCTTTTGACCTTTCCATTTCCAGTGGCCTTGCGCTTTTAGCAGCGCAAGGAACTACGGTGAAGAAGGAGAAAACCAACTTTGACGTTAAAAAATTCTTTCGGCCGGGTCGGGTCATCTTACGCTGAATCAAATAAGTATATTTGCATATTAGCCCGAAGTGGATATGCAAAGAGATAATACAGCAAAAGGTCAGTCTACTTTCCCCGACCCGCTAGCGAGTACGGAAGAAAAGATGTCGCAACCATATGGCCTTCAGTACGCTAAGGCCATGTATGCTCAGTGGATTGGCGTTGACTACAATAACTCATTGTACGGAAAGCGATTCAATGAGATGCAGAACAACCGTGACTATGCGCAGGGAACTCAGGATACTTCCATCTACCGACAAATCCTAAGTTCACTAGACGCGAACAATGGAGACGGTACGATGCTCACACTGGATTACACTCCGGTGCCCATCATTCCAAAGTTCGTTCGCATTGTCGTAAACAAGATTCTGTCGCGCAAGCCGTACCCGCAGGTACAGGCCATTGACCCGTTGTCGCGCAGCGAGAAGGATAAGAAAAAGAACGCAGCCATCCTGCGCATTGAGAACAAGCCAATGATTGAGGAAGCTAAGGCTTTAGGCCTTAGCGTCAAGGTAGACCCGGCAGCGCTGCCAGACACCCCAGAGGAAACAGAAATCTTCTTGGACACCAACATCAAGACCGATGCCGAGATTGCCGCGCAGCTGGCAACGGAGATGACCCTTACGTGGAATGACTTCGACGACGGCATCTACCGCCGCTGCGTCGAGGACCTTGTTACCTGCGGTATCGCCGTTACCAAGCGTACCAACGACCCAAACTACGGCATCCGCGAGCAGTATGTAGACCCGGCCTACTTCATCCACAACTACACGGATGACCCCAACATGGCTGACCTCACCTACGCTGGCCACTTCCGCACGGTCACCATCATGGAGCTCAAGCGCCTTGCCGGCAATCAGTTCACCGAGGAGCAGTACCAGCAGATTGCCCAGACGGTAATGAACCGCTACGGAAACGACCCGTTGCGCTACGCTACCCAAGGATACAACTACGAGACCATCAGCAATCGCTACCGCTACGGATACGACGAGTTCAAGGTCCAGATTATGGAGTTTGAGTTCATGTCTGTTGACGACATCGTATTCGAGAAGAAGCAGTCTCAGTTTGGCAACATCGGGTTCTACTACAAAGGCCACAGCTACAATGCCCCTCAGCAGTCAGTGTTTGACCGCGAGGCCGTGTACATGAAGAACGCCACCGTTTACGGAGGCGTCTTTGTCATCGGTACGGAGATGATGTTCAACTACGGAGTTCAGAAGAACATCCCTAAGAACGTACACGACATTGCTCGTGCTCGGCTGTCGTACTCTTGCGTAGCCACGAACCTTCGTGGTATGATTCCAAAGTCGATGGTGTCGAGCGTCATCGGATTTGGCGATATGCTACAAATCACGCACCTGAAGCTGCAGCAGTCTATTGCCAAGGCTAAGCCTGATGGTCTTATCATCGACATCGAAGGACTGGAGAACGTACAGCTCGGTCGCGGTGGTGAGCTTCAGCCTCTGGAGATTCAAGACATCTACGAGCAGACTGGTGTGTTTTACTACCGTTCTAAGAACCCAGAAGGAGGATTTCAGAATCCTCCTGTCCGCGAGATTGGCAATTCCATCCGCAACGTAGAACAGCTTGTTGGTTTGTACAACCACTACCTACGCATGATTCGTGATGCTACGGGCATCAACGAAGTAATGGATGCCAGCACGCCCAAGGCAGACGCTTTGGTGGGAGTTCGCGAGCAGGCTATCGCTGCCGCGAACAACGCCATCTACGACATCACGCATGCGTCTCAGGTTCTCTACAAGAAGGTATGCGACGACATCGTGCGCTGTTTGCAGGTAATACCTCCCAAGAGCATTATCTACAAGGTGTACACCAATGCTATTGGTGAGACCAATATGGCCATCCTCAGCTCGTTTGACAACCTTTCGATGTACAACTTCGGTGTCGTTGTGATGGGCGAGATGGATGACCGTGCCAAGATTTACTTAGAGCAGAACATCAACATGGCGCTCTCTCAGAAGGAGATTGACCTTGAGGATGCCATTGCTATCCGTCAGCTTCGCGACCCAGAGCAGGCAGAGCGCCTGCTCGTGGTACGCCGCAAGAAGCGCATGAAGCAGCGCATGGAAGAGGCCCAGCAGCAGGCTCAGCTTCAGGCTGAGTCCAATGCGCAGGCCGCCCAGATTGCTGCTCAGTCGGCCATGCAGGCAGAGCAGGTAAAGGCCCAGCTCGAGGCTCAGAAGATTAACCTAGAAGCGCAGGCCAAGGCTCAGCTTATGGACCTTCAGTATAGCTACGAGATGGAGCTTCAGCGACTCAAGAATGAGGCAATCATAGGTGCTCAGGCTATCCGTGCCCAGAACCAAGAGATGATTGACGACATGAAGGAAAATCGCAAAGATGCCCGCATCAATAAGCAGGCAGAGGCGCAGTCTAAACTGATTGCGCAGCGGCAAGGAGAAGGCGGTATGGTAGAGCCCGGCCTAAGTGACGCATTGATGAATGTTTAACTTTGTAGTATGAGCTGTTCTTCCAATTCCGTAAACTTAGATAACGCCCAGCAGGTAGACATCACCTGCCGGAGCGGCGACACATTTGCCCTTGAGATTAAGTTCTACGACGCCAACAATAACCCCATGGACCTTACTGGATACACATGGAAGATGGACGTATCTGTCAGCGATGGGGCGTCACCTGTTCTTGATGACACGGACTTCACGTACAACGGAACCAGTGGTGGCATATTGTACATCAACGCCACGGCAAACACCATGGCTACCATCAGTGGAGGAACGTACATCTACGGCCTCCAGAGCAACGATGCCGGAACCGTCAAGACATGGCTGTATGGTAACTTCTACGTAAATGAAGACCTGGTTTCATGAGTTCTTCTATTGTAGTCAACGAGGTATCTAACTCGGTCTCGGTAACCAGCGTCGAGACCTCTTCGATTATTGCCAATCAAAAAGGCAATACCGTTGTTGTTACTGGCGTTATCGGCGGGGTGAGTCTTGACTCTAACTACGTCTACACCCAGTCGTCTCCGTCCGCCACGTGGGTTGTCAACCACAACCTTAACAAATACTGCTCCGTAACTGTTGTCGACTCTGCCGACAATACCGTTGTTGGAGATGTTCTATATAATTCACTTAACCAAGTAACATTAACCTTCGCTGGAGCATTCAGCGGTAAAGCATTCTTCAACTGATGGCTATTAAGTTCGTCTCCTCCATTAACCTCAATCAGAATGAACTGCAGAATGCGGTCATTCAGAACCTTGCCTCAGCCCCCGGCAGTCCGATTGAAGGTCAAATCTATTACGACTCTAGTGCGGGGGACAAGTCTATCTACTTCTGGGATGGCAGTGGCTGGATTGACGTAGGTGGCGATATCCGCAGCGTAACCGCTGGAGCTGGCCTTACCTCTACAGGTACTCGCGACATCACCATCAACGTAGGTCAGGGCGTAGGTCTTCAGGTAAACGTTGACACCGTTCAGCTCAAGCATCTTGGCCTTGAAGACTTAACCGACCCGGGCGCTGACCGAATCTTCTTCTGGGATGATTCGGCCGGATACTCTCAGTGGCTCGAGCCTTCTTCTGCTTCGGGTATCAACATCAGCGGAACAACCCTCCAGCTGAGCTCTATCCCCAACAGCTCTCTTGCCAACTCAAGCGTTACCTACACCGCTGGTGCTGGTCTTACTGGCGGAGGAGCCGTTGCTCTTGGAGCTTCTGCTACGCTGAACATCGGAGCAGGCACTGGTATCACCGTCAATGCTGATGACATCCAGATTAAGAACGCCGGAGCCCTTACCAACAATACCATC